>LZQQ01000015.1_pt1 | contig 29500 bp, 36 predicted proteins | sample 768581 | NCBI WGS metagenome assembly LZQQ01 (sample SAMN05207185, study PRJNA324510) | oil field metagenome | isolation source: sample BH-FW-20 from oil reservoir | place: India: Bombay High | collected 2015-11-25 | reverse complement strand
CTGGTAGACTTATCCACAGTTGCTGGTAACAAAATCAGCAATCCGCCCTGGGTCAAATTTCAATCGGCAGGGTGGGTCAATTTTCCATCAGCGCCAACAGCCGGTACAACGCGGCATTACGTATTCGCCACACTGGGCCATTACCGCAGTAAGCCCCGCATGCTCTGTTGCATGGAGGACTTGAAAGCAGCATCGCTGGCCAGCAGCCGATACAGCTCAAGGTCCTGACGCCGGCGTTTCAGCATGACTTCCTCGAAGATCTTCTCGAAAGCCAGGGTCCGGTGGTCCTCGTCCTGGCTCTGCTGGTATTTGGCCTCGAAGTCCGGGTGTTGCTGGATGCCTTGCAGGATGCTCAGGAACTTCACTCGCTGCTCTTCGGGAGTGACGTCCCAGCCTTGGAACCAGCGTTCGTTGAAGGTCTGGATGATCTGATCCAGGGGGTCTTTCTGCTGTTCGCCGCCATGCGCGCCCCGAGGATTCGGATTGGCGGGGTCGAGCTGGGTTTCCGAGTCGTCCAGTTCAATGGCATGGTTGAGCTTGATCCGCTCCAGGCCGTAGGAGGACAGGTCCACTGCATTGAGCAGGGCATCGATCTCGTCGGCGTCCTTGTCCTTGATCTTGAGCTTCGGGATCAGGAACTTGAGGAACCAGAAGAGCTTTTCCCAAGCCAGGATCTCGTAGGGCATGATCGACGCCATCTGGCCGTAGATCTTCACGAACTGCTTGGCCTTGATCTTGAAGTCGGCTTTTGCTTCCTCTTCAAGTTCGAGCTTCTCATCGAAGCGCTCGACGGCCGTGTCGATCAGCGGGCTCAGTTGCTCGGCATTGGCGTTGTCGAAATACAGTGCGGCGAAGCTCTCTACCTCCGGCCACTCGTAGACGCCTACCTCGTCCAGTTGATCCTTGAGCTCATGGAGCACGTTGATGTCCGTCGCGCTGGACAGGCTGGTGGCCGTGTAGAAGGGATCGAAGGACTTCTTGATGTCCTCGACCGAGTTGAAGAAGTCCAGGATGAACAGATCCTCAGTCTTCTTGCCCCACTTCGGCGCAGCTCGGTTGAGGCGCGACAGCGCCTGTACGGCGAGGACATCCTGCAGCTTCTTGTCCACATACATGGCGCACAGCTTGGGCTGGTCGAAACCGGTCAGGTACTTGTTGGCGACTACAAGCAGGCGGTAGTCGTCGCTGTCGAACTTGTCGCGAGTGTCCGCTTCGGCAAAGCCGTTGATCTGCGCCTCGCTGTACTCGACGCCATCGATCACCTTCTCGCCGGAGAAGGCGATCAACGCTTTGAACGGATTGCCTCGCGCCTCCAGCAACCGGCTGATGGCCTTGTGGTAACGGATGGCCGCCTCGATGTTCTGGGTGACCACCATGCCCTTCGCCTGGCCCTTGAGCTTCTTCGGGTTCACCACGTGGGCAATGAAGTGCTCCAGCATGATCTCCGCCTTGGCGTTGATGGTCTGCTGGTTGCGTTCGACATGGGCGCGCAGCTTCTTCTGCGCTTTCAGAGTGTCGAACAGCGGATTCCCTTCGATGGACTTCTGGATTTCGTAATAGCTCTTGTAGGTGGTGTAGTTGGCCAGCACATCAAGGATGAAGCCCTCCTCGATGGCCTGCTTCATGGAGTACAGATGGAACGGCTGGAAGCTGCCGTCCGGCTGCTGCTCGCCAAACTTCTCCAGGGTGCTGTTCTTCGGCGTGGCGGTGAAGGCGAAGTAGGAGCGTTGCCGCGCATCTTGCTCTTCTTGATGGCGCTGAGAATCTTCTCCTGGGTATCGTCCTGCTCGTCGCTGCCCATCACCTTGTTCATCTTCCCGTGGGAGCTGCCATCCTGTGAGCTGTGCGCCTCGTCGATGATCACGGCAAAGCGCTTGCGGCCATGTCGTCGATGCCATCGACGATGAAGGGAAACTTCTGGATGGTGGTGATGATGATCTTTTTGCCCTGCTCCAGCGCCAGCTTGAGATCCGCAGACTTCAGCGCCGGGGCGATGATGTTCTTCACCTCCGAAAATTCGCGGATGTTCTCGCGCAGCTGCTTGTCCAGCAGCCGCCGGTCCGTCACCACGATCACCGAGTCGAACAGCGGCACATCCAGGCCCCTGGCGCCGGCCACCTCGGGCGAAGCCGGATAGGTTTCGATCAGTTGATAGGCCGCCCAGGTGATGGAGTTCGACTTGCCCGAGCCTGCCGAGTGCTGGATCAGGTAGCGCTGGCCCACGCCATTGCAACTGGCATGGGCCACCAGGCGCCGTACCACGTCCAGCTGGTGGTAACGCGGGAAGAACAGCGTGCGTTTGGCCAGCGGCATCTTGCTGCTGCCATCCAGGCGTACGAAGTGCTGGATGATGTTGGCCACGCTTTCCCGGCTGAAGACTTCCTGCCACAGATAGGCGCTCTTGTGCCCCGTCGGGTTGGGCGGGTTGCCGGCACCGTGGTTGTGACCCTTGTTGAACGGCAGGAAAAACGTGGCGGCACCGGCCAGCTTGGTGGTCATGTAGACCTCGTCGGTGTCCACCGTCATATGCACCAGGCAGCGGCCAAACTGCAGCAGCGGCTGGCTGCTGTCGCGATCCTGGCGGTACTGCTTCTGCCCGTGATAACGGGCGGTCTGGCCGGTCCAGGGGTTCTTCAGCTCCAGGGTGGCGAAGGGCAGCCCGTTGATGAAGAGCACCATGTCGATCTCTTCCAGGGTATTGCTCAGGGAGTAGCGCACCTGGCGGGTACTACTGAAGATGTTCGCCGCGAAGTTGTGGCGGACCTTCTCCGAGCTGCTGGCCAGCGGCGCGGGGTACATCAGGTGCAGGTGCACATCGTCGATGGCCAGGCCGCGCTTGAGCAGATGCAGCATGCCGTACTTCTTCGCCAGCCGGTCGAAGCGTTCTAGGATGCGCAGATCCCAGTCGTCATAACGCTGCTGGAGGCGCTCCAGCTCATCGCCCTGGCTGTCCTGGAGGAACTGCCACAGCCAGCGGGTATCCACCGCGTAGCGGGCATTGAAGTCCTGGGTGCGACCCAGTCGGTAGCCATGGTGGGGGCTGAAAGGTTGCTCGGCGGCATCGTCGCGGATCGCTGCCTGCTCTTCCAGGCAGGTACCGGTCAGGTATTTCTCGATGCTTGCTTCCAGTGCCTGTTCGTTGGTCTTGCTCACCATGCCGGCTTCCTTGTGCCTGATTCGCTCGCCGTCGCCGTGCTGGCCGTCGCGGGGTGCGGATGTCTGAAAATATCCAGTCAGCGGGGGTTAGACATTCGTCCTTGCCCGCCGAAATATCTGATAACCCACTGATTTTTCTGGGTTTTATGCCTGCGATTGCGCGTGCAGGCTGGCTTTCCAATGTCTAGTGAGCTGGCTCGTTCGTCTAGTCACGCGTTGCTCAGTCAAATGAGCGATTCCTCCAACACCTTGAATCTACAGGGGTTTCAGGGCTTTCCCCAGCGGTGTTGGCCGCCTCAGTCAAATGGCCGTCAAATGAGATCGTGGCACGCCATCGCGCTGCCTGTTGCCGGCACCAAGACAACTTGAAACAGGGTCGGAGAATGTCTAGAAATATCTAACCATCAGCCTTTAGACATTTTCCAGAGCTTACCCTGCGGCTCGATAACCTTCTGATTCTTCAAGGCTTGAAGCAGATTCTTGATCTTGTTGGCCTTCTGCTGTTGGTCTAGAACCTCGGGGAGTTTGTCTAGCAGCAGCTTGTCGATATCGCCACGTCTGGCCGAGCCGGACCGCTTGATCAGGTCGCAGATCAGGCTCTTGTAGTGTGCATCGTCGAGACCGCGGGTACGGATGTACAGGGCCATGTCATCGCTGTGCCGCGCCACTTGGCAGAAATATGGAAGTTGGGCTTGCGTCCTTCGATCAGCCCTTGCTGCTTGAGGTGGCGGGCCTGTGCATCGGTCAACGGCTTTCGCTTCTGCACCTGGTCCAGGAGGATGATGTCGTCCAGCGTCAGGTTGGGTAGCTCGGCCAGCTTGCGTGCATAGCCCATGTCGAGTACGCGCCCGGTGATGGTCACCTGCACGCGGTTTTGTTCCAGCTGGTATTCCGGCAGGGGGAAGAAGCGGTTTTTCTGGATCAGGAACATCTTGCGGATGCCGCTGCCGATGGTGTCGATCATGTTCAGATTGACCATGGCATCGGTGAGAAAGCGGTTGCGATAGCGGGTTTCCGGTGCGTCGGAGTGGATTACCTGCTCCACCGAGCCGGGGATAAAGGTGCCGGGGTTACTGAAGCACAGCCGTCCGTCCTCGAACTCCACCACAGTGACCTTGCCACCCAGCTCATAGTCCTGGTGGGCAATGGCATTGTTAAGCGCTTCGCGGATGATAAAAGGATCGTACTGGTCGACCTCCTCGGGAAACAGCGATCCATCCGACATGTAGCGGTACTTCAGGTTGCGGATCTTGCGGTAGACCTCGTCGGCGTCGACCAGCAACGGACAGGAAAAGTGTTTGTAGTCACGCTCCAGGCCGTCGCGATCCTTGAGAATCCAGGTGACGGTGGGCGAGGCGGGGTTGAGCCAGTGCGCCGCCTCAGGTTTGCCCAGCAGCAGAATGGCTGTACGGGTGATCTGCCCCTGGATTGCCAGCTTGGCTTTGTTGAGAAAGGTCTCATCGCTCCAGTTCGGCAACTCGTCAGCCAGCTTGGGATGCTTGGTGGCGTACTCGCGGCGGGCCAGGGCAATGGCCTCGTCGCTCAGGTCGTCTAGGGTAGCGCCGTGGCAGATGCCTGCACTCCAGTCTTGCAGGCGATTCTGGTTGCGGATGCGCTCGATCTCTTCAAGCGACAGCGGGCCGAGGGATTCGCCATCGCGGCCGTAATAGTGCCCTTCCCAAGCCACCGGCAGGCCTTGGGGGGCGGCGGGAATTTCCAGCAGCAGCACCCGGCCAGCGGGATGAAGAACCGTATGAATCTCGATAAAGGTCAGGCGCTGACTGACCTTGTCGGCCACTTCCTTCTTCAGCGACTGCAACTGCTTGGGCTGCTCGCGATAGCGTGTACCCACCACCTGCTGGTTATCCTTTACACCAAACACCAGCCAAGCGCTGGGTAGCCCCTTGAGGTTGGCCTCGTTGCTCAGCGCCGAGAAATAGCGGCCGAGCTTGTCGAAGTCGTAGCTGTTCTTGGCCTCCTTGAACTCCACCACCTCGTTCTCGCCGCTACCGGTCAGCAAACGCTGCAGTTGCTGCTGGGCATCCATCAGACCACCTCCATGTCCTGTGCCTCGGGCTCCACCACGCCCGGCACCTTGATCTTGCCGGTCACGGCGCTATTGATCAGGGTGGCTTTGTATTCCTTGAGTTTACTGATTTGTTGTTCCAGCAGCGTCACTGCAGCATTCTGCTTGAGCATGGACCGCTCGATAAACTCGACGATGGCCTGCTGTTCCTCAAGAGGCGGAACCAGAGTGATCAGTTGCTTGAATCCGTCCCAGTAAAGTCTCTTGCGGAAGTCGGTAATGCCCTTGGAGTAACGGTCCATCTGCTGGATAAAGCCGGGGGTACGATACTGGTGCTCGAAGTATCGGGGATCGAGGCATGGGCGGGGCACCGCAATGGTGTAGGCAGGGCTGACCATGCCCTCCACTCGTACCGCACCAATCGCCCCTTGCCAGGCCCGCATCATATTGAAAGCGATGTCGCCAGGGCGAACCCGGTTGTACTTGGTCTTGTCTTCGATCTTGACTCGACCACGGACGTTATCCTCCTCGGCGATTTCTTCCTCGGAAACACCGGAGTGGATGGAAACCGACAGCAAGGGCAACTCCTCCTGCCCAGGCTCGACACGCTCACGGAACAGGGCACGGTTGGCCATAAGTCGCCAATGCGCCGGAATCTCACCAATCCATTCGATACCGGAGTCGCGCATGGGCACATCGGGGTTCAGGCCACTGGTTACGGCCTGCTGGATCAGGATCTGCCTGCGCTCTTTCAGTAGCTCGATCTGGCGCTCCTTGACCTGGATTGCTTGATCGATTTGCACAGATTTCTGGTCTATAAACGCAGCAATGGCTTTTTGCTCTGGCAGCGGTGGATATGGAAATGTCTGGTTTTCCACGACCGCTACGGCTATGCCAGGTTGTGCTGAAGATTGAGACAGCCTGTTGAAGTTGGCGGTTCGAATTGTTTCGCCAAGCCATGTGACGCTGGCGCCGCTCTTCGGGTAGACAACTACTGCATGTTCAGATGCAAAGAAATCCCCTGAAGAATAATTTACATTGCCACATAATGCGCCTTGCCTGCCAATTAGCGGGAGTCTTCCAGAGTTGTTGAATGAATTTGTGAACCCTCTGAAGCCGTTTCCGCCAAAAACAGGGTATCCATCTTCTGTAAATTGCTCTGGTCGGATGGTGTCACCACTTCTGAGTTTGGCAATATGCTTTAATGCCTTGACCTCCCAATGCAGAGGGATTTGGTTGGCCCACTCAATTTCTGTATTTTTATAGCGCCCATAGTCGGGCAGCTTGACATACAAAGTAGTCATGCCGACACCCCCGAAAAATCCTTGCTCTCTAGCCCCAAAATCTCCGCAATCAACCCCTCAGCCTGCCGCTCCAGTGCGACGATCTCCCGCGCCACCTCTTCCATGCTGCGCAGCGGCTGGTGCTTGTAGAAGTACTTGTTGAAGCTGATCTCGTAGCCGATCTTCACCGACTCCAGATTGATCCAGGCCTCCTCGACATGGGGCTGTACCTCGGCCTTGAAGAAGCGGTGGATGGAGTCGGCCAGCGGGATGCTCTCGCTGTCGCGCAGGTCGCTGCTGGACTCGTAGGTGACGAATTCGCCGGGCTTGCCGTGGGGGTAGTAGCCGAAGTCGGGCAGCTCGGCCTCGCTGCAGCCCAGCCGCTGCAGCAGCGCCGCCAGCTGCTCGCGGTCGAACTTCTCCACCTTGCGGATCACCTTGGCGGCGTTTTCGTCGTACCAGCTCACCGCATTGAGCAGCTGGTTGCGCTCGCTGGCGCCGAGCTTGATGCCGGCCTCCTTGCCCAGTTGCTTGAGCACCTTGTCCACCTGTTTGGCGAACAGGTTGAAGTCGTCGAATTCGTCCGTGCCGATGGCCTGCATCAGGTAGTTGGCCACGGTCACCAGCAGGGACTGCTTGGCCCAGGTTTCTGGGCTCAGCAGCTTCTTGCGCTGTTTGGCGTTGAGCTCCAGACCCTGTTCCTCGCACCAGGCGAGGATGGCTTTCTGCTGCTGGGCCAGGGTTTCGTCCTGGTACACCGCCTCGCCCCACTGCTGGTAGATCCACTGCATGGGCTCGCGCAGGGCCTTGTCGAAGCGCAGGGTTTCGATGCGTTCGCTGCTAAACTGCGCCTTGCGTCGGTCCGGCCGCTCGATGCTGACCTTGTGGTAGCCGAAGTCGCGGTTGTCGAACACCCGCGCGGCGATGCCGTCGCCGCCGGCCGGGCGGTCGATGCTGGCCAGCTCGAGGTAGGTGCGGGTGATCAGCTCGATATGCTCGGGGGCGAACTCGCAGTTCTTGTTGCCGAGGTTCTTGCGCAGCTTGCGGTAGAGCAGGCTGGCATCGATCAGCTGCACTTGCCGCGGCGCTGCGCCGGCTTGTTGCTCGACAGCAGCCAGATGTAGGTGGTGATGCCGGTGTTGTAGAACAGGTTGTTGGGCAGCTGGATGATGGCTTCGAGCAGGTCGTTCTCGATGATGTGGCGGCGGATGTTGCTCTCGCCGCCGCCGGCGTCGCCGGTGAACAGGCTGGAGCCGTTGTGCACCGAGGCGATGCGCGAGCCGATGCCGGTCTCGCCCGGCGCCTTCATCTTGCTGACCATCTCCATCAGAAACAGCAGCTGGCCGTCGCTGGAGCGCGGAGTGGCGTCCTGCACTTCTTCGTGGCCCCAGTAGTCCTTGAGCCTGACCTTGAAGCGCGGGTCGATGACCTCGCCATCCTCCTTGATGAACTTCTGCTCGCTGGCCCAGCTCTTGCCGTAGGGCGGGTTGGAGAGCATGAAGTCGAAGCGGCTGCCGGCGAACTCGTCGACCGACAGGGTTGAGCCGGGGCGGATGTGGGCGGGGTCGTTGCCCTTGATCATCATGTCCGACTTGCAGATGGCATAGGTCTCGTCGTTGATTTCCTTGCCGTAGAGGTGGATATCGCGCTGGATGCCCTGCGCCGGGTACTTCTCCTCAATGAAGTTCTGCGACTCGGTGAGCATGCCGCCGCTGCCGCAGGCCGGGTCGTAGATGGTCATGACCGTCGGCAGGCGATCTTGATCGGGTCGAACACCAGGTGGGTCATCAGCTCGATCACTTCGCGCGGGGTGAAGTGCTCGCCGGCTTCCTCGTTGTTCTCTTCGTTGAACTTGCGGATCAGCTCCTCGAACACATAGCCCATGCCCAGGTTGCTCAGGGCCGGCAGACGATTGCCCTCCGGGTCCTCGATGTCCTTGGGAGTCAGGTTGATGTAGGGCGAGGTGAACTTTTCCAGCACGTCCAGCAGCACGTCCTTGGCGGCCATGTGGCGCACCTGGGCCTTGAGGTTGAAGCGCCGGATGATGTCCTTGACGTTGCCGCTGAAGCCGTCGAGGTATTCCTCGAAGTTGGTCAGCAGGATCTGCTGGTTGTTGGTGGCGGTCTTGTGCAGCTGGCTCAGCGTCCACTTGCTGATGTTGTAGAACACGTAGCCGGAGGCGGCCTGCAGGGCGCTTTCGTCCAGCTCGGTCAGGCCCATCTCGCCCTGCTGGAAGGCCAGCTCTTCCATCACCTTGGCCTTGCTCGGCTCCAGCAGGGCATCCAGCCGGCGCAGCACCACCATGGGCAGGATGACGTCGCGGTACTTGCCGCGCACGTAGACATCGCGCAGGCAGTCGTCGGCAATGGACCAGATGAAAGAAACCAGCTTGTTGTGGACCGCGTGGTTCACTGCAGATACTCCGTGTCAAAACGCTTGCCAGCCTAGGCATGCCGGGAGCATGCAGGCTAAACGCAGCATCTTAACCAAAGGAGTCGGTGCGGGGATGAAATCTCGTGCTCGGGGTATCAGACAGAATGAAGGGGCCTTTCAGCCCCTTCGTCGTTTCAATTGGTGAGCAGGTCTTCCAGCTTCGCGATCAGGAAGTCCAGCGGGCTGCGGCCTTCCAGGCGCGTTTCGAAGACCTCGTTGCGGTGGTAGGCGACCCAGGTATCGAGCGCCTGGCGGTTGTTCTTCTCATAGCCGGAACCGAGGATGCAGACCAGTTCGGTGCCGTTGGGGTTCTCGAGATAGTGGCCCATGGCCGAGGCCAGATGCTTCAGGTACTGGTGCTCGCGAGCTTCCGTCGACGGGTGCAGCTGGATGACGTTGTTGCGCTTGATCAGTTTCATGTGGGTACTCCTCAGGCCTTGAGATTGGCTTGGATCAGGTTGTCGAAGGCGCTTCCATCACGTCGGGTCAGGTTGGGCACGTAGCGCGAGTAGACGCGGAACAGCATCTCGGTGGTCGTATGGCCCATCTGCCGGGCGATCCACTCCGGGTTTTCACCGGCGGCCAGCCACAGGGTCGCTGCGGTATGGCGCGTCTGGTAAGGGCGCCGCTGGCGCAGCCCCAGGTGGCGAAGCAGTGGGTACCAGACCCGGTTGTTGATGTTGCGGTACGCGTAGGGCGTGCCTTCCCGGTTGCAGAAGACGAACTGGCCGGCACCGGTCTTCTGTCGCTGATCGAGCAGGGCCTGGTACACCGGTCCCGACATGTCGATCTCGCGCTGCGAGCCGTCATTCTTCGTATAGTCGAGCCGGCCACCGACCCAGCTTTCGCGGATCAGGATCTGCCGTCGCTGGAAGTCGACGTATTTCCACTGCAAGCCATCGATTTCTCCAGTGCGCATGCCCGTGAAGAAGCGCACCGTGTAGTAGTTGCGGAAGTCCTCGCGCACGGCATCGAGGATCTGCAGCACCTCCTCCAGGGTGAACGGCTCTACATCGGTCTTGGGGACCTTCAGCGATTTGATGTTGATGTACGGTGAAGTAAACTCGAAGCGGTCAGCCGCCTCACTGAGGATCATGCGCAATGGCGTCATGATGTGGTTGATTCGCGTCGCTGACAGAGCCTGACCCTTCAGCCCGGGAACTTTGCCGAGTGCCGAGCGGAAGGACAGGATTTCTGCCTTGGTGATGGCGCTGACCTCTTTCTTGCCGAATGCCGGCAGCAGATGCTTGTCGAGCGTCTGGCGCACCGTCGTGGTGTGTGTATCGCGCCATTCCACGCGCTTTTCTTCGAACCAGCGTTCGGCGAAGTCCCTGAACAGTGGCGTCTTCAACAGTGCGCAGCCAGCCTGCAGCCGTTCGAACTCCTGTACCTTGCCGCTCTGCGGGAAGTAGGTGGCGTAGTCGAAGCTGCCCAGCGTGATTTCAGCCTCGATGCGCTCGAGGATCTTCTCCAGCTTTTTCCGGTTGGCCGGTGTATCAGGCAGCGTGGTCTGCTCACGGCAGCGCTTGTCCAGGTAGGTGAAGTCGAAGAACAGCTTCTGGTTGTCGGAACGGGCGCGGATCTTACCCATGGCAGATACCTCCACCTGCCATCGGCACCAGGCTGGAGGTGCGGGAGTACTTCTGCATGTCCTCCTCGATGGCTTCCCAGATGAACAGGATCTTGCGGCCGCCAAAGGGGCGGAAGTAATGGATGCCTTCGAGCAGTACCGAGTCCTTCAGGCGGTTGCGGATGGTGCGCACGTCGTACTTCATGCGCGTAGCGAGTTCTTCAGTGGTCAGGTAGGTGTGAGACATGGCGATGCCCTCTCTGCTAAATTGAACTACAGAGGAGCCTTATGGGCTTCTTGAGCCTCATAATGATCTCCTGCAGATCAATATAACGTCTTTTTTGAGCTATGCAAGGAAAAAAATGATCTCTAGAAGATCATTTTCAGGAGAGAAGAATGGTTAAGTGCCATCTGTCCCGTCTACTGGGAGAGAGGAAGCTGAAGATCAGTGATGTGGTACGAGATACCGGCATCAACCGGGGAACCCTGACGCGGCTCTACCACGAGACCGCGCAGAGGGTTGAACTGAAGGACTTGGAGACGATCTGTCGGTATCTGAACTGCCAGGTAAGCGATCTGCTGGAGATACAGGAGGACCCGGAAGGCTGAGCTGCTTCCGGATGTCTTCAGCCCCGGAAGTGCCAGTCGATGGAAGCCATCAGCATCAGGTAGCGCAAAGCCGAACCAGAATGGAGGTTCTGCCCTTGCTCGTCCGGCAGCTTGAGCTGCGCCCGGATGCCCAGATGAAGGTTCTCCACATCCGGGTTCTCGGGCATATGCTGGCTGAACGGTCGACGGATGTTTCCGAGCCTCTGGCGCCAATAGGATTTGGTGGTCTTGGGCTTGTTGGTGTCGTAGATGATCAGTTCTATGGCGCGGGCGGGGATGCCAATGGCGGTGAGCAGCCACAGGTAATCCCGCGCATGCTCCTCATCACGATCGCGGTAGAAGCGCAGCGTCGTTTCCGTCGTCCAGCAGCGCTCGACGAAGTCATCGATCACTCGCTGGGCACGCTCGCTGTCGGGGCCTTCGAGCAGTTCGTACAGGCGCTGTGCGTACTCGGTCACTGCGTCCCTGCCACCGTGCTTCGGAGGTGTGGGTAGCAGCGAGGTATATGAGGGATCGTTGGCATGCAGGGTGGATTGCAGCCTGTGCTTCGGTCTTGGAGTGTTGGTGCGCGAGGGCTGCTGCATATCACGGATATAGCGCGCCCGCTCCAGCATCAGCGCCCGATCTTCAGCAGAGAACTCGAGCCAATCGAGATTGACTTGGCGACCTGTCTGCTCGGCATACGAGGCATAGGCCAGCATCGACTCGATCGTTCGAACCCGCTCAATCGCCCAGTTGTGCTCTACCTGCTGAGCCTGGTTCCGGGGTGCTTTTTGCCGGGCTCGCCTGCGCTCTTTCAGCGGTTTGATCCGACCGATGATATCGAGCAGTTGCTGGCAATCTACAGAAACACCGTCGCTGGGCTCGGCCTTCATGGTGGGTTGGCTCACGCCGGGCAATCGAGGCGATGTTGTAGGCGCTGAACAGCCAGTTTCGAGGACTCCACTGCCAAGCCATTGCCATGATCTGAGGCAGGCTATGGATGTAGTGCAGCAACGTGGTCTTCGGGCTGCCGTGGCCAAGGATGGCGCTGACGATATGCACGATGCGCCGGGTAGGGCCGCCTTTGGCAGAGAACAGCGCGCTGCGCAGCCTGAGGTCATCTCTCAGCCAGCGCATGGTCTGGGGCAGATCGCGGAAGATCATTCCGGTGAGAACTCGCCGAGCGACGCCATCAGCTTGAGCGACAACCAGGTGGCGCAGGAATGGCGCAGGTGGTGGTAATGCACGCTCTCAGAGCCAGTGACCGCACGCATGCATCCGTGCAAAGCAGGAAGCAGGCTGCTCTCACTGATCCACAGAGTTTTCAGCTGCGGGATGCAGAACAGGTACTCCGAGGCTGGATTTGCAGCCTCCTCCTCTAGGCGCTGTCGATACCAGTCTATGAGCAGCTGGAGCTCATCAGGTTCCAGCAGCACGCGTAGCGGTAGTCGCCGGACGGCATTCTGGGTTTTCAGCCCGCGCTGTGCATGAGGACGAATGAGCAGATCGACCGGCAGCTCCAGCCCAGCCAGCTCCTCGCTGGACAGCTTGCGCATGTTCGGATGCCGTTTTTGAATGCGCGCACTCGCTTCTGTAGCCAGTTCGGGCAGGTGCAGATCACAGAGGCGCAGCTTCAAAGCCTCGTTCCGTCGTAGCCCCAGTCTGAACCCCAGAATCAGAAACAGTCTGGCTGCAGTGACCAACTGTGGCGTTCGCAATTCCAGCCCGCAGGTACCGAGCGCTTGCAGCACGGACTGGTACTGATCTTCGCTGAGAATGCGTGCATCCACTCGGTCATGCCCTTGCCAATGCCAAGCAGCGAGTAAGGCTGATTGGAGGGTAGCTGTAGCGGCGCTGCAGGAAGGTATGGAATTCATGGATGGCTTTGGCAGGGTGCGCCGTTTGCCATCAGTGCTTTGAGCCTCCAACGCCGACTCATAAACGATTTCCAGGGCATCAGTTTCGAGCTCGAAAATACTCGCGCCATCCAGTTGCGACACCAACGCAGGACCGAGCAGTCGAGCATAGCGAGCGATGGTGCTGCGCCCGATGTCATGGCCGTATGCTGATGCTCCATTGAGCATGAATGCGATCCAGCCTTGGACGAGATCGGCGAGCTCTGCTTGAGCCTCGGTTTGCAGTGGTATCTCGCTAGATTCGCCTGCCCGGATCCGCTGGCACAGCTCCAGCACCCAGTCGGGGGCATCGGGATCCTTGGCGGTATCCGAACGATTGTCATCCCCATAGGCTCCGGCTGGGTCTTCCAGATCGGCATGGCCGAACATGTCGCCCCAGCTTGACGGGCGTATCGATTGGGAGACGAACGCTTGCCGGCAGGCGAAATTCACCAGCATTTGGGACAGGCGCAATTGCATCTGCATTCGCAGCAGATCCAGCAGCTCGGTCAGGTTGCGAGGCAGATCCTGCTCAGGCATGCCTGCCGCTCTCAAAAAGGAGTGGATGCACCGGAGCTTTCCACCCTTACGCTGCACTTGCTCCTTCCTTGCGCGAACATCATCCGCACAGCGGATCAGCAGCGCCAACGTGGCCGGGTCAGGGAACCACTGACGGTACTCGGCCTCGTCCGTGCCGCGGATCGAGAGTGGCAGGCGGATCTCCGGGATACCTGCCAGCCATTCGATGCTTTTCAGCGGCACCTCGAGCACAGCGTTCAGCTGAGCCAGATCCATCAGGCCGCCGCAATAGGCTGAACTCAGCAGTAACAGGCCGATGCGTTCTTCCGCATCGAGCGAGTCGAGGCTGAGCTTTAGACCTTGCCGCAGGGCTTGGAGCACCTGATGGCTGTGCAGGAGACGTTCGGCCGTGTAGAGGTCGGGATTGATCGGATTCGCTGCGCGTTTGATAGCGATGGCGATTCGCGCAAGCGGGAATCTCGGAATCTGCTGCCTTAACCGCTGGGTAATGCGGCGCAGCATATTGCGTAGCGGATAATCCATACCCAGGTGGGATTCCAGCTCGCGGACATGCTCAGTCGAGATTCCGCGCATGGCGCATTCGCCCAACAGCAATTTCCCAAATTGCGTTCCGGATTCCTTTGCTATCGCTCTCAAGCGATTCCGCGTATCGGCCAGTGAGTCCGGCTCCCGATCGGCCCAGATGGCACTTTGGAACGGATCACTCAGACGAATGTTGTTCATTCCGTCACCCACGAGCTAGCGAGTGCGGACCAGCCCAGCTCCTTCAACAGCGGAGTAATCCACTCATCAATCGTCCTGGCATATGTCGCTGGACAGAACGATGAGTACGCATCCAATGGTTCCTCGCCTCGAAGCCAGTGCCCCATGAACGCGGCTAAGGGCTCGGCAGGGCAGCCGCGTTCAGTCAGCTCGGTGCGGAGGAACTTTCGGTAGCCATTGATTCGATGCGTGGTGTAGCCAGGCACCAGCTTCATTTGCCTATAGATACGGGATGGGGTGATCTCATCCCGACGCCAGCCGGTCGGTGTAATCCGCAGAAAAAAACCACGCGACCATCTGCCGCCCCCATCATCCTGTGGCAGGTAGCCCGTCAGCTCTTGGCTGATGGCTGCGCAATGCAGAAAGTAGTGTGCGATTTGCCGCCTCAACATGGGTGGCATGCAAATCAAGCGGCTCATATGACGATCACCGCTGTCCTTGTCAGAAAGCGCGCCCATGCCTAGGTCCGCATCGAATTCATCGATAAACAGCAGAGGGTTACGAATCGCTCTACAACCTGTCACTAGCATGAACATTTGCACAGTCCACAGGGTGTAGCAGTTGTGCCAGACGAGCATCTCGCTGAGGCGACCCATCGGCTTTTTGCGCAGCACCTCTGCCATCGCGCTCACATTGCCCTCAATGGTTTCGGGCAACAGGCAGTGGGTCGCACCTAATCCGCCTTGCTGAGTCTGCTTGAACTCGATGGGTTCGTACGCCAGGCCGGCACAGGCATAAACCTGTTGCAGTACTCGCTCCAACGAGTCCACATAGATCTGGCGTAGATAGTCAGCATCGAGTTGCAGGTAATAGCGCGGTGTCTGTGCCGAAGGCATCGTAACGCCGGAGAGCATCGATGCCGCAGCTACGTCATGCGTATCTGATACGAGCTGGTGGAACAGGTAGCTCTGCAGCTTGTTCAGCGTGAATCGTCGGTCACCTCCACCCAGCTGATGCAAAACCGCTTTCACCTCGCCTTCGAGTTCATTGGCTTGACATGTGAATACGAGGCTAGATGAGGGAGGAAAGGCCTCTCGGAGAGCGTCGACCATGGCTGAGCTGCCAGCCAGATCAGGCAGCAGAATTCGTAACGCTGCGCGTCGAATTCCCGCAGTAGCTTGCCAACGATCATCACCCACCAGCTCTGGCCGCCGAACGATCATGCTGAACTGTGCAGGCGCCCCAGAAATGAGAATCAACCCATCAGAGTCCTCCGCTGTGCTGTCCGCCACCGTCATCTCCAATATCTGGGCAGCAGGCTGCCCCAGCCACAGGCAAACATGATCATGAGGATCGCCTCCATCCTGCGCCGCAGCCCGGATGTGTCCTGCGTGTGACCAAGTTCTTGCCTACACGCATAAAACAGATCGCTGGCACCGAACAACAGATCTCGCAGCTCCGACAGGGTGAATTGGTTATACGAAAAAGGCACATATTGTCGGCTGCGAACGATATGAGCCTCAATGGCCTGCTGGCTCAGAAGATCTGCGACATACGGCCGTTCGCAGCCATCATCATCGAGTAGCCAAATCTCGGTTTCCGAAGATAATTCCTCTGGTGCCAGCTCTCCGTCTACTGATCCGGTTGGCTCCCATAAAATGCTGTAGTAGCCCGGTAGCTGGTCGGGATCATCGGGGTCTGCAAGGGCAAACCCCAATGGATTGTCTGCGATGAAGTGAGATAGTTCTGGACCTGTGAGTCTTGGGCGTGGGCCATGATGCCCACCTCCCCCAGATCTGACTTTAGGTTCGTCGCCACTACAGTATGCAACCAGTCGGCAGATTGACTTTAGGGCTTTTGAGCTTTCAGATTCGTTTTCTTGAGGATGAAAAATCCGGCACGCCCTTACAAACGCATCGGTTTCTCCCCATATTTTCAATTGATCCGGAATGTCGATCTGCTTTAAATCACACAGCCGACGCAAATCTAAAAAACAGCGTACCGCTGCGATTGGAGCCTATCTGTATTTCGTCGCTGAAAAACAGATAGCAGCTGCGCAAGCAATCGATAGTAGTCTTGCTCATTTTCAGAATCGCGAGGCGCATGCCAGATAGCTGCGTAAGGAAATCCAAACTTTTTTACGCCTTGGTTAAGCACAGGATTTCGGATAGGGGGTGGGTTTCCAAGCCAAAAACTTTTACCAAACAAAGCTTCGATGTTTGGTTGAGCCCCCAGTGAAGCAATCCATTTGCACGTACTTAGCAGAACCGCCTTGTCGATACCGTCGAAACTAAATTTTGGTTCGACTTCCGAGGCGTTTAATGCCTTTATAAGCCCATGGATATCCTCGGCAAGTCGATAAGATCTGGATGTGCATCCATCAAGTCCAGAATATATTTAACCGCCCTGCCCGACTGCTCCGCCTCCTTCGCAAGGGACAATATGCGCTCGTTGTTTTTCATCGATACTCTCCATTCGGCTTGATTCCTTTTATTGGCTTTACTCCTGTCATCTTTGAAAGATGCGCATAGCTGCGATACTGATTGGGCCACAGGCTCTTATTGTTAGAAACAAGTTCATACAGCACCTTGACCTGCTGCGGCCTTGTCTGAAACAGGGCAGGACCAACAAGCCTCTCGATGAGGAATTGTTTTCTGATATCTTCCCGTGAATAGGATTTATTGAATTCAATGCAGAAAGCCTGTGTGCTGGCTGGCATATGAGCAGCCATCCAGCGATACAGTACGGCTCTACCTATGCAGCAATATTCATCCTCGCCAACGACAATCAGTGGATGAGCCATGTTTATTTTCTCTGCCAGAGCAATAGGAATTAACTCGCGATCCGGAACCTTGGTTGGTGCCAGGTCCAGCTCTTGTTCCAAGCGTATTATTTCTGAGTGCATTCCCGTTATTTTTGAAAGCTGGATTTTTTTCATTGGTGCCTCACGTTCATGTTCACATAGTGACTAATGCACGCGAGGAGTCCCCATTTTCGAAGGCTGGCTTTTTACGAGACTGCAGAATTTCAGGTGAGACGCTGATGATCCGTTTCCGCGCATGCGCGGAAAACGGGCTGGGTTATCAACCGAGACGGGCTCAACGCGGCCAGCCATATTTCCGATCCTCAACCCCCTCCAGTGCCTCGTCCAGCGTGGCGAACTGCCCCCAACTGCTCGGGCAGTCGGGTGATTTGCCATCCAGACAGTTCATAACGGATACCAGCCGGCCAGGTCGCGAACTAGCGCTGCGGCATTCGGCGATATGCTGTTCCAGGTCTGCTACGGCGTGAGCGGCATGTGCTGGCGCAGGAGCATCTGCACGCGTCGTTCCTCGGCCTCACGTCCGCCAGTTCCGAACCAGCATACTGTTTCGATAAATGGCCGCATCAGCCAGCGCTGGCGGTGCTGATCGCTGCGCGCATCGAGCGGCGTATTGTCGAATCCATCAGGTAGGGCCGGATTGATCAGTACGCCACTGATTGTTGCCTCTGCGTGGAATACATAGCCATCTATCAGCAGGCTGCGCGTGCAGGCGGCGCGGCCCCCACTGAGGTTGCAACGCTCAAGCCCCTGCTCGATGTCCTGGAGAAGCGTGAGCGCCGTTTCACGCATGGCTCGCAGCAGTGAACGCTCATTCATGATGCGCCATCCCTCTGCCCGCGCCATGCGGCCCACCCCCACAGAAGTGTTCCGCTACCAAGCAGCACCCACAGCAGGCTGGTAGGAAGTTCCAGGCCCAACTGCCCGGCAGCAATTCCGGCAAGAAATGCCAGCGCTGGGACAAGCGTTATTTTTTGCATGGTTTTCCTCTGCTGATTCAGTCGCAGCAAACTCTATATCAACGCGAAGCGTGTCAGAGGCCATACAAGGAAAAATGCTCACTTCCTAATTTGGGACTTTACTTGAGCACTATTAGAAGGAGGCGGCAGATTCCCTGCTGCCAATCCCCAAACTAGGATTTTGAAATGTCTGAATGGATGGAGATGGTCGGAAAATTCAGCGACCGGGAAGTGGCTAGACGATTCGGGGTCAGTGCCAGCAAGGTGCGTCGCTACCGGTTGAAAACCAAAATCTCATATTGTGTCAATCCAGAAATACCAGATGGCCTTGCTGATGGAATGATATCAATGACGAACTATCAGCTCTGCCGGAAGTTCGGCGTTTCTATGGCGAGAATTTCCGAGTTGAGGTTGAAGCTCGAAGTGCCGGAGCCAAGACTCGAAAGAGAGAAATTCCAGCCACTAGAGCCAGGATTCTGGACTGATGGGGCTGTATCGCTGCTCGGAACCATGCCTGACCCGGAACTGGCTGATCGCCTCGGCATCAGTCGTTTTCCGGTTAAGCAGAAGAGACAGGAGCTTGGCATTGCCCCATACAGAAAGGAGTATCCTGAAATCTCGGCCGAGATTGCAGCAGAATTTGGCGTCGTTTCGGATGGCATTATCGCGAAGCGACTGGGTGTTTCGACGAGCTTCGTACAGCGAGCCCGTAAGAAGTGGCTGGATAGGGAGGTCGATTGACGGGGTGAGACTTGGGCTTTCCGCGTATGCGCGGAAAGCCCACTTCCGAGTCATATCTTTGAGCTGAACAGTGGCATGTGTAGATTGATGAGGATTTTCGCTTTTCATCACCAGATGGCTTGAGCAAGAACTCCTCTAGGCGGCCAGGGTTTTGATGTCGTCGGCAGTAGGGAAATGCCGCAGAAGGTATTTAGCTTCGTTTCGGATGCTTTCTGGGATTTCAGGAGTTATACAGATATTTTTGAGAAATGCTCAGGTCTGTATGACGTTGCGGCTGCGCTCGTATGGCAAAGTCATTTTCATCTCCTGTGCGTTTCAAGAGATTGGCTTCGCGAAAAATATACTCGCTATCTGTAAATAAAAATAGATACTAATCCGTCGCAACCTCTCTGTAGCAAGAGCTATAAATAAGTACGGCCGCCCTAGGTGTCACTAACTATCCAACGAGTCTCTGCGCTTGCTGCATAGCAACGATTTACCTGCTAAGGCAGATGCCTCAATCTTAGCGAACGCATCGACTGCCTCCAGACTGAAAAAGCTGCGGTAACGTGGTGATTTCTGCAGTCTGCGTAACTTTTCGATGGCAGCCTTACGGATATTTGCAGGTGCACTCTTCGCGTCAATGGTCATGTCTGACTCCTCGTCCCCGCCCAGCATCGTAGAAAATCAGAGTATCAGCAAGTTGTATCGATTGTATTACCTCTAAGCTGTCTACAGTGTCCTTGTAGACTTCGCGGTCGAGGTGCCATGCGCGCCATGAGCCAGACCACCGCAACCGGTTTACTGATAGACCCCGTATTCGATACGTTCGAGATAATTCTCGATGGCCTGTAACCCCGCAAGGTTATCGATAACGTCCAGCGGAACATTGCCGTTCAAATACTTGCAGGGACGGCCAAGCCACTCTTCGACCGGCTGCTGATTACCGAACACATTGATTGCGTGCTCAAGTACCTTCGCGTGGTGGAGGGCCATAGCACTCTGTTGGGAATTGAGGTGTGCTGGCTGTTTAATGCCTTGGCGCTTAATCTTCCTGCTGGACTTGCTCATGATGCGGCTCATGATCTTCTTTGTCGAATACAGGCCTGAAGGATAGCTCGTTACATGGAGTTTTTTGTAGCGCACCGAAATTGCATCGGAGTTCGGGTTCGTTTCTGATGCAGAGCGTGCGCGCCGGTTCAATGTGTCGGTGAGCTATATACGCAGGGCGTGGATAAAGATGGACAAGGACAGCTAGCAATCGACGCAGATCCGACATCTGATTGGATTGGCAGCCAAACTGACTGGCTGCCTGCCTCTTACCGGTTCATGCAAGCATGCCTGCGCCATGTCAGCGGCATATCGACCAAATTCGGGCGGCTCATGTTGTCTCCAGCGCTGCGCGCATCCATTTCGGCATTCTGCAGGCCACTATTTTGCTCAGGTCTTCGGGGCTGAGAGCTTTTTTGATTACAGCAACACACTCCGGCGTAGTACCGCCTTTGCCGAGATAAAACAAAGCGCTGATGGTCATCCCCACTTTGGTTCCTGCGCATTGCATCACCATCGGAGCAGCATGCACGAGCCTGATCTCGGCCTTCCCCACAAATATCGATCGGCTGGGGCCACTCGTGTAGTAGATCGGAATGACCGGCATTTGTGTACTCAGCCCGAATCGCCTCACGGCATCAGTGCCGTGGATCTGCAGCTTCCAACGGTTCTGCCGGGTTCTACCCCATTTCCACGGACGGTTTTGAAAGGGCTGAAAACTTCAAATCTTGCCGGGCGACTCTACGACGCATTCGTGGGTTATGAAACCGCTCGATGTAGTCGAATAAATCCGCCCGAGCTTCGTCACGGGTTCGATACGACTGATGGGAAACGCGCTCCCTTTTCAGCTGACCGAAGAAACCCTCACAAGCAGCGTTGTCGCCGCAATGACCGACGGCACTCATGCTGCAGACCAGCGTGTTGCGATTCAGAAAGCGCTGGTAGTCAGCACTGGTGAATTGGCTGCCGCGATCCGAATGCAGGATCACTGACCAGTGACCCTGGCGCTGCCAGACCGCCATCTCCACTGCTCGAATCACCATCTGCCGATCCTGTCGGTGATGCATCGACCAACCGATCACCAGCTTGCTGTACAAGTCGAGCACCACGCATAGGAAGAGTTTGCCTTCCAGCGTGGCTATCTCCGTGATGTCCGTGACCCACTTGCGCTCCGGTTCCGGCGCGCTGAAGTCGCGCTCCAGCAGGTTTTTCACGCCTGCTGGACGACCGCTGGCGGCTCTTCCAAAGCCACGTCGTTTCCGGCGTGGCCAGCCTTGAATCCGCTCAGCCGCCATCAGGCGAGCAACGCGATTCAGGCTGACGGTTTCGCCCTCGTCGCGCAGATCCTCGTGCATGCGTGGCGCTCCGATCACACCACGGCTGTCTTCGTGAATCTCCCGAATGCGCCTCACCAGGCGCGCATTCTCTTGAGCACGTGAGCTTGGATCGCGATCCTGCCAGGCGTAGTAGCCACTGGCAGAAACCTTCAGGCAACGGCACATCAGTCGTACCGGGTACTCGTTGCGGCAGCGCTGGATCACCGTGTACCGCTCGATGACTCCTTGGCAAAGTACGCTGCCGCGTCTCTTAAAAAATCACGTTCCTTGGTTACTCGGGCCAACTCGCGCTTGAGACGGGCAAGCTCCTCATCCCGCGGACTTCCCGTTCCAGGGAAGACTTTCTCAGTGCCTGGTTGCGCCTCCCGAACCCAGCGGGTGAGCAGGTTGGGAGCCACACCAATCTCTAGGGCCACCTGTCGGCAGCTGGCCCCTGAACGACGAACTAGCTCGATGGCTTCCCGCTTGAACTCGGGACTGTATTTCTTGCGCTTCATGAACACTCCTTCAGCTCGGTGTGAGCTTACTTGAAAGTGTCCGTGCTAACGGGGTAGAACCCCAGCCTAGGGAGTCGTGCAACAGCACAATAGGGGCTGCACACTCCTCGGCAGCTCCAGCTCTGAGCGAACAACTGCCCGTGTGGTGTGTCGATCCAGTGTTCTCTGGTAGAAATCTGCTGCATCAGTTGCACTCTACTGCAATGGATATATTGGCCAGGTGTGGCCGATACCTTTTCAGCCTGCGAGATGGGACTACTGGCTCAGGCGGTATGCAGATGCGCTAAACAGCGCGATACGCTTGTCATGACTGTCAGTCACGAGCACCTGATAGTGGGCGATCTTTCTAGAGCCCCCCATCAACGTCGCAGTAGCAGTCAGCTCGTTACCTTCGGCCAGGCTCATATAGCGAACCTCGGCCTGCAGGCCCGATATACACCGAGTCGCCGGCGTTGCAGGCGGCGGCAAAGGCGATATCGGCCAGAGAGAAAATCAGTCCGCCATGAATGCCGCCCAGCGCATTGCGGTGCTCGTCATTGATGCTGAGCCGGCAAGCGGCCTGCTCGAAGCTGCTATGTAGCGACTTGACCCCGAGTAACTCGGCGAAGCGATCCGGCGTACCGGTACTGGCTGCCTGCACCTTTACCTCCCCATGGCCTTGCGGCATCTGCTTGATTGGCTCTTATCGTATTCTTGAGTTCCGGTACAAACAGTGTTCTAAAGGGCTTATCAATAGTCTGATCGGGCCACTTAGGAATCATGAAAAAAGTTGCAATCCTGGCCTACGACGGTTGCTGGGCGATGAGCGTGTTTTCCGTGACGGATTTCTTCCGGGTGGTTGCCCTGCTGGAGCAACACCTTGGCTTGGCGCAAAGCTATGCCGTGAGGTGCTCTCCACTGATGGGTCTGAGGTTCGCGCGGCCAGTGGTCACGTAATTCAGCCGGATGGGGCCATCACAGATGCTGGTGACTACGACCTTGTAGTGATAGCGGCCATAGAAGGCGTTCGCTTTGCAGCAGCTTCTCGCCCGATACCGACCTGCTTGCCTGGCTGGCGGCTCGGAGACAAGAAACCACTCGCTTGCTGGCACTGACCACTGGTGTCTGCTTCGTGGCAGCCGCCGGCCTCGCCGAGCACGTGCTAATGGCCACACATTGGGCCTATGTACGGCAGTTGAAAAAACGCTACCCCGGTTGTCAGTTCGTCGCTCACCAGTCCTTTCTTCAGGCGGCGAACATCTGGAGCACCGGTTCGCTGAACGGCGGCTTCGATGCCTTGCTAGAAATGTTGGCCCAGGACAGGGGTGACCAATTCTCGCAGCTGTGCGCGACCCATCTGCTGGTGTCTGCTCCCGAGCGGCTCAATCCCATTCTTCCTGGCCATCGTAACCATTGTGACGAGTCAATTCTGAAGGTGCAGGACTGGATCGAATCGCACTATGCAGAGGTCATCACCATCAACCGCATGAGCCACGAAGCCGGTTTGGCCGAGCGCACCCTGAAACGTCGTTTCCTGCAGGCCACTCGAATCCCCCCAAACCTTTATGTGCAGAAGGTTCGAATCGACAAGGCCAAGAAGCTGCTTCTGGCCACCAGCCTATCGGTCAAGGCGATTGCTTACGAGGTTGGCTACGAGAACGTGAGCTTCTTCGTACGGCTGTTCAGGGAACAGGTTGGGCAAACACCTGCCCAGTGGCGCAAGTGTGAGGAGGTGGTTGCATCGTGTTGAGGTGCCTAAGTTATGGAGCACGCAATCGCCCTGAATCTTGCAGCTACGAAATGACTGCTTTTGGCCGAAAGCCGCCCTTTATCAACCATCCAACCCCGGCAACCCCCTCTCCAGCCTCGGACAAACCCACACCACAACGCCCGCACCCTTGGCGATAGCTGCAAGGCGTGCGGGTAGACCAGTTGAATTGGCAGGTCCTTCGGCTCGTATTCCCTAAGCACTCTTACCAGACGACCATCAGCCAGTTCATCGGCGACCTGGTAGTGCAGCAGGCGGGTGGTGCCCAGGCCTTGCACGCAGGCCAGGCTGGCGGTGCGGATCTGGTTGCAGGTCAGGCGTGGGGTGATTTCTTCGGCCTGTTCTTTCTCGCCGTGGCGGTAGTACCAGTGGCGGCCCTGGGCGGCGAAGAGGATGCAAGCGTGGTCCTCCAGTGCCGGCGGGGTATCGATGGCGGGGCGCTGCTCAGGTAGTCGGGGCTGGCGCAGGTGACCAGCCGGGTGGTGCCGATCTGCCGGGCGACCATGGCCGAGTCGGGCAGGTGGCCGATGCGCAGGGCGAGGTCGAGGCGTTCGTCGAGCAGCGGGACGATCTGGTCGCTCAGGTTCAGCTCGACCCGGATCTCTGCATGTTCCCTGAGAAACTCGTTCACCAGCGGCGCGATGTAGCGCTGGCCGAACTCGACCGGCGCGGTGAGGCGCAGCAGGCCGCGGACGGCGCCGTCGCTGGCTTCCAGGCGCTGCTCCATGTCGGCGATATCCGCCAGCATGCGCCGGCTCCAGGCCAGGTACTCGGCACCCTCGTCGGTCAGGGCCATGCGCCGCGTGCTGCGGTTGAGCAGGCGCACGCCGAGGTGGCGCTCCAGTGCGGCCAGTGAGCGCACCACCGAGGCCACGGATTGCCCGGTGACGTCGGCGGCCGCGCTCAGGCTGCCGCTGTCGACGATGCGCACGAAGTTGGCCATTGCCTTGAGCTTGTCCATTGCCACCCCTGGATTTGTGCGTTTGCTGCATAGATGTTGTCAGGCCGACGGTATAGGTGAAACCCGCATTCGGGCCGAGACTTCAGGGCCAAGAGTCTTACGGAGTGTGGAGCATGGCCCAACCATCCAACCCCTCGCGCATCCTGGCCTACGACCATATCGGCATCCGTGTCAGCGACCGCCGCCGCGCCATGGCCTTCTACCAGGCGCTGGGCTTCGTCGAGAGCGCGAGCTTTCCGCTGTTCGAGGCCAACGAGATGCTCAGCCCGGATGGCGTGCGCATCAACCTGATCTTCAACGGCGCGCGTGCGGCCGATGCGCACAACGTGTTGCTGGACGCGCCAATCAAGCGCCCGGGCATGACCCATCCGGCGTTCATCGTCGATGACCTCCAGGCGCTGCAGCGCTGGCTGGGCGAGGAGGGCATCGCCATCACCGAAGGGCCGCACCCCATCGGCCCGCGGCGGGTCGCGCTGTTCATCCGCGACCCGGACGGCAACGTTCTCGAGTTCAATCAGCTCGTCAAAGGAGATGCGCAATGAAACTGTATGACCTGGGCCCATCCGGCAACTGCTACAAGGTGCGGCTGTTCGCGGCGCTAGCCGACATCGAGCTGGAGCGGGTAGCGGTTGATTTCGCCAATGGTGCGCACAAGAAGCCGCCGCTGTCCGAGCTGAACCCGCTGGGGCAGTTGCCGATTCTGGATGATGGCGGGCATATCGTCCGCGACTCGCAGGCCATTCTGGTCTACCTCGCCGGCACTTACGGCGGCCTGGCCTGGTGGCCGGAGCACGCCCGCGGGCAGGCCGAGATCGTGCAGTGGCTTTCTTTCGCGGCGAACGAGATCCAGCACAGCCTGTGCGCGGCGCGGCTGGTGGAGAAGTTCGGCTACCCGCTGGACAAGGCCGCGGCGCTGGCGAAGGCGCCAACGGTGCTCGGGGTGCTCGATGCGCATCTGCAAGCCAACGATTGGCTGGCGATGGGGCGGCCGACCATCGCTGATTGCGCCGTCTACCCCTACGTGGTGCTGGCGCCGGAAGGGGATGTGGATCTCACGCCGTACAGCCATGTCGCCCGCTGGATCGAGCGGCTGGAAGCGTTGCCGGGTTATCTGCCCAGGCCCTGAGTGTCGATCAGGTAGGCAGGTCTACTGACAAAACTGCTGTCGGCCAGCATTCCGAGTTATGGCCTATAAGAAAATACCGCGGGATGTGGGCTGCTCGTCGAGTTAGCTGTTGGCGGCAGCTCACCACCCATAAGCTCAATGTAGTGATCAAGTTGTTCCGTTATCCAGCTCTTGAATATATTGCACTTGGAACTTTCATCAAAAGCTTTGGGTGATAAAAGGCAATATGTTGAACCGTCTCTAATAAAGCCATACGGCGCGACTAGCTGGCCGGACTCCAGTTCGGCTTGAACCATAAATAGGGACGCCATGCCCACTCCTAATCCTGACGTCGCCGCCTGAATGGACAGGTAGAAATGCTCATAGTCGACTTTTATAGAGCCAGAGAGATCGACTCCCGTAAGGCGTAGCCAATTATCCCATGCCATCGGGCGAGTCTTGCTGTGTAACAGACTTAATTTGTCTAGCCGTTTCTTGTCGGGAGTATTCGGCGGCGTACAAACCGGCCCGATCCACTCTTCGCAAATTTTCACGCTGTGTACAGAATTTCCCCAGTGAAAGTCATCGCGGCGGATTGCGAGATCAGCCCCTGAGCGGGCGAAATCAATCGGCCCGCCGGCGGCCAATAATTGGATTTGCAGGTTCGGATGTGCTTCATGAAAAGCAGGTAGTCGAGGGATCAGCCACTTCATGGCGATGGTGGGCTCACAGGAAAGCACAAGGACGTCTTCCCGACCTTCCCGCTGCAATCGATAAACCACATCTTCCAGCTGATCGAACAGGGGTGCTGTCACGTTAAGAAGGAGTTGGCCTGCCTGGTTGAGAAATATTGCCCTGTTACGCCGATCAAATAACTCGACCCCGATCGCATCCTCCAGCAGCCGCACCTGACGACTAACGGCGCCGTGAGTTACGTGCAGTTGCTCAGCTGCTTTGACGAAGCTCTGAGTTTTGGCTGCAACAGTGAAAAACCGAAACGAAGCTAGCGGAGGTAAATTCATATAGACGACGTTTTCTCACAGATATCAGAAACGATAAATCGTTTTTTTAATTGCTTGTAGGTCCGCAAGATTGCTGCTGCCACTTGAGTCAAAGCGGTGGTATGTCCATCAGGAGGACCTATGAATAACATGCGAAGCGATATACAAAATGCCGTCATGTTTCACCCTCAACTCACTAGCCCGTCGCCCGAGGTTAGAAATCTGTGCGAAAAAGTAGCACAAAAAGATTTCATTTTCCTTGCTGGCCGAAAGACTACCAAGCTGTTGACTGCAATGGACCCAGACGTCATGGATGATTGGCATGCTTTTCAGGAGAGCTGGAATCGCCTTGAGCAGGATGCATTTATGCGCGATGGCGGCACGTACCGTTTCCGCCGACATGGGACATACAGTGCTGGTCCTGGCATACAGTGCCCCGTTATGGAGCCGCACCAACCGCACTTTCAGAGCACTGACTACAACAGCCTCAACGGCGGGATTCCCCGATACTTTGCTCCGATAGAGGGCGAAATAAGCGAAGGGAAAGTGTTGCGCTCTGCATTGAAGCTATGTTGTGCCAGTTTTAGTAGCCTAGCCCCGTATTATTCTTGGCACATCGAGGTTCACCAGTTCAGGATAAATGCCTCGCAGCTTCCAGCCTCACCAACTCCTGAAGGCGTTCATCGTGATGGGGTGAACTTCGTTTTCATGATGCTGGTTAATCGCGTCAACATCGTTAATGGAGAAACGTCTATCTATGACCGTGATAGACGGCCGTTAAGCAGCCTTACACTTGCACATGAGTTGGAAGCCGCCATCGTGAATGACGAGCGTGTGCTGCATGGTGTAACACCGGTCATTCAGATAGATCCAGAGCTGCCCGCTTATCGAGATGTATTGGTTATCACCTTCAGTAAGCGATGATTAATAAATCCTGGCGGTAGGCTAGTCTTACCGCCTCGGAGAATGCACATGAACGAATTGTTTGCGGTGGCCGCCATTACTATTCTAGCTGTTGTCAGTCCTGGTCCCGACTTTGCCATGGTGACCCGTAATAGTTACTCGTTCGGGCGCCGGAATGGTTTGACGGCTGCGCTAGGTATTGCTTGTGGCGTGCAGGTCCATGTTTTTTACACAGTTTTCGGAGTCGCTGTAATAATTACCCACACACCCGTGCTGTTCATAAGTATGAAGATGCTCGGCGCTGGCTACCTCATTTACTTGGGAATTAAATCGTTGATGAACGCTGGAGCCTTGACGATAGGGGAGGCTGACGGGCGTGAGTCGACAGCTTGGAAAGCATTTCGAACTGGTTTTTTTACTAATGCACTCAATCCAAAAACAATGTTGTTTGTGGTTGCAACTTATAGTCAGGTAGTACGGGTGGATAGCTCTCTATACGTTAATTTTGCTTACGGTATATTTATGTCCTTGGCTCACTTGGTTTGGTTTAGCTTAGTAGCGGTATTCTTTTCCGCTGAAGCTCTGCGTAGAAGCATACTGAGAAAGCAGCACATTGTTGACCGGGTTATTGGTACCGCACTGATTGGTCTTGGCGCGAGCTTAGTATTGCCCGGCGTTGGGCGATGATTCAGGAGAGGCTTATGAAACTGGCCTGCATAGATCTAGAGGGTGTTTTGGTCCCGGAGCTTTGGCCAATCATTGCCGAGCGTACAGGCATCGATTCCCTGGCACTGACCACGCGTGATGTGCCAGATTACAATTTGTTGATGCGAAATCGCATTGCGGTTCTGCGTGGCAATGGCTTAAGACTCAGCTGTGTCAGCCGAATATTATCCGATGTCGAGCCTGTTCCCGGCGCCAGACAGTTCCTTGATGAGCTTGCTTTTAATGAATACGAGATAAACATTATTTCTGACTGCTTTCTCGAATTGGCAAAGCCGCTCTTCGACTTGTTAGGCGGGCCGCCAGCTATGTGTCATCGCCTGAATGTGGATCGTTTTGGCTTTGTGACGGATTGCAGTTTTTATAAGCGTGCCGGTAAGGAAGACCACGTGGCCCAGGCGCTTTATGAAAGGCGTTATGTGTTGGCAGTAGGCGATGCCTTTAATGATCTTGCGATGTTGCGAATGGCGAATAAAAGTTATTTGGTCAACCCGTCTGCAGCGACGCGCGCAGCTGCTCCAGATATCAAAACTGTGGCAAGTGTCGATGAGATTATTACTTTACTAGTTCATGATAGAGCTGCGCTGGAATGAAGCGGCTGGAGGCTCTGCCGGGTTATCTGCCCAAGCCCTGACCTGCGCTGAGTCAGGCCTGCTCTTGCCCCTCGGCCTTGAGGAAAACAGCCACCTTCTTCTATTTCGAGCAGGCGCGCCTTGTGGCCGAGCTGTTCCCCGACCGAGCCGCCCAGGTTCGCGTGTTCGGCATCATCGATGTGGTCGTCCAGGGGGGCGCGCTGCTGTCGCAACTGTTCATCACCGGGCGCCTGGCGCAGAAACTCGGCGTGCGCGTGCTGCTGGCCATCGTGCCACTGCTGGTCTGCGTCGCTTTGTCGGCCTCGCGCTGATGCCCAGTTTCGCCGTGCTCGCGGCGCTGATGATCGTGCGCCGCATCGGCGAGTACGCCTTCGTCCGACCCGGCCGCGAAATGCTCTTCGCGCCGCTGGATGCGGAAAGCAAGTACAAGGCGAAGAATGTCATCGACACGGTCGTCTATCGCGCCGGCGATGCCATCAGCGGCTGGGCGAAGACGGCACTGGACATGTTCGGGCAGGGCGCCGGCCTGGTTGCCGTGGCCGGCGCGATCTGCGCGCTGCTATGGGGCTATCTCGGCTGGCATGTACAGCCTACGTACGTCTGAGCATCGATCGATGTACAGCTACGTACGTCTGAGCATCATCGAGTACCAGCTACGTACGTCTGAGCATCGATCGATGTACAGCTACGTACGTCTGAGCATCGATCCGATGTACACTACGTACGTCTGAGCATCGATCGATGTACAGCTACGTACGTCTGAGCATCATCGATGTCACTACGTACTCTAGCATCGATCCGATGTACACTACGTACGTCTGAGCATCGATCGATGTACAGCTACGTACGTCTGAGCATCATCGATGTCACTACGTACTCTAGCATGG
>LZQQ01000014.1_pt1 | contig 31186 bp, 31 predicted proteins | sample 768581 | NCBI WGS metagenome assembly LZQQ01 (sample SAMN05207185, study PRJNA324510) | oil field metagenome | isolation source: sample BH-FW-20 from oil reservoir | place: India: Bombay High | collected 2015-11-25 | reverse complement strand
CTCCCACGGATTCGGTGGGCAAACGCCGCTTTTGTGGGAGGCCGGGCCTCGGGGCGAGTTCGCCCAGGCTGATGCCCGGGAAGCCTCTGACCGACCGGCAGGCCTGCGGCCCGCATCGCCGCGAGGGCGCGCCTCCCACGGATTCGGTGGGCAAACGCCGCTTTTGTGGGAGGCCCGACCTCGGGGCGAACTTGCCCAACCGGGCAATATTGAACTCAGTGTTTTCGCCCTTGGTCCCAGCACCGGCGATGCTGCGCCGCTGCGCGCGCGCCATGCGCTGCGCTTCCTGCTGGCCTTCGGCGAGCACCGCCTGCACGTAGTGGATGTGCCGGTGGGAAATGTCCCGCGCCTCTTCGGGGCGTCGCTGAATGATCGCCTCGTACAGCTCGCGGTGCTGGCGCAGCAGCATGTCCCGGGTCTCCTCGCGCAAGGCGTACATGCCGCCGATGTTGGTGACGATGTTGCGCCTGAGCAGGTCGAACAACCCGCGGATGGTGTGCAGCAGCACGGCGTTGTGGCTCGCCTCGGCGATCGCCAGGTGAAACTGCGCGTCCGCCGCACCCTCTTCCGCCCGGCTCACCATGCCGTTGCGGCTGTAGCAGCTCTGCAGCGTTTCGAAGGCCGTGCCCAGGCGCTCGTGGTCGAGCGCGGTCGCCCGCAGCGCGGCGTAATAGGCGCAGGCGCCTTCCAGCGTGTGGCGGAACTCCAGCAGGTCGCGCTGGGCGTCGCCGCTGCTCTCCAGCAGATGCAGCAAGGGATCGCTGAAAGTGGTGCCGAGGGATTCAGCGACGAAGGTGCCGCCCCCGTGCCGGCTGATCAGCAGCCCTTGGCCACCAGCTTCTGGATCGCCTCGCGCAGGGAGGGGCGCGACACGCCGAAGCGCTCGGCCAGCACCCGCTCGGCCGGAAGCCGCTCGCCGGCCTTGAGCGTGCCTTCTAGGATCATCGTCTCGATCTGCTGGACGATGTCGTCGGCCAGACGTCGCTGGCGCACCACCCCTACTTCCATCGCACCCTCTTGGTCTTACCAATTCCGGATATCCAGACTAGCCCCCACTGCGGGGCTACCACAACCGACCCGGGTTAAGACCAAAGTCTGAGGCGGACAGATTGACGCAGGTATCGAGGCCCCCTAGGCTGGGCATTCGCGCCTGGCAAGTGGTATTACCACTTTACAGAACAATATCCGCAGAAGAATCATGAGGTCTCTATGCGAATCCTATCTGCCAGCAACCGCCGCGTAATCGACGGCTCCGTCCCGAGGAACCGCTGATGTCCGACGGAGTTCTCGCCTTCTTTGCCTTCGCCCCGATCCTGATCGCCGCCGTCCTGCTCGTCGGCTTCCGCTGGCCAGCCAGGCGCGCCATGCCGCTGGTGTACCTGATCGCCGCCGCCATCGCCCTGTTCGTCTGGGACATGAGCGTCAACCGCATCCTCGCCTCGACCCTGCAGGGCCTGGTGATCACCGCCGGCGTGCTGTGGATCATCTTCGGCGCCATCCTGCTGCTCAACACCCTCAAGCGCTCGGGCGGCATCAGCGCCATCCGCGCCGGGTTCGCCACCATCAGCCCGGACCGCCGCATCCAGGCCATCATCATCGCCTGGCTGTTCGGCTGCTTCATCGAAGGCGCGTCCGGCTGGGGCACCACCGCCGCCATCGCCGCGCCGCTGCTGGTGGCCATCGGCTTCCCGGCCCTCGCGGCGGTACTCATGGGCATGTTGGTCCAGAGCACGCCGGTGTCCTATGGCGCGGTGGGTACACCCATCCTCATCGGTATCACCGGCGGCCTGGACACGGCTACGGTGGGGAGCGAACTGGTCGCCCAGGGCTCGAGCTGGGATGCCTACCTGCAGCTGATCACCAGCGAGGTGGCGATCATCCATGCCATCGTCGGCACCCTGATGCCCTTCATCATGGCGCTGATGCTGACCCGCTTCTTCGGCAAGGAGCGCAGCTGGCGCGCCGCCTTCGACGTGCTGCCGTTCGCCCTGTTCGCCGGCTTCGCCTTCACCCTGCCCTACGCCGCCACCGGCGTCTTCCTCGGCCCCGAGTTCCCGTCGATGCTCGGTGGGCTGGTCGGCCTGGCGATCGTCACCACCGCGGCCCGCGCCGGCTTCCTGATGCCCAAGACCGTCTGGGACTTCCCCGAGACCAGCCAGTGGCCGAGCGAATGGATGAGCACGGTGGAGATGAAGCTGGACGAACTCACCAGCAAGCCCATGAGCGCCTTCAAGGCCTGGCTGCCCTACGTGCTGGTCGGCCTGCTGCTGGTGATCACCCGCGTATTCCCGCAGGTCGGCGAGCCGCTCAAGGCGGTGGTCCTGGTGTTCACCAACATCCTCGGCGAGACCGGCATCAACGGCGACTTCATGCCGCTCTACCTGCCCGGCGGCATCATGGTGCTGGTCGCCTTCGCCACCGTGTTCCTGCACGGCATGAAGCCGAGCGAGCTGCCCAAGGCCATCGGCGAATCGAGCAAGGTGCTGGTGGGCGCCGGCTTCGTGCTGCTGTTCACCGTGCCGATGGTGCGCATCATGATCAACTCCGGGGTCAACGCCGGGGATCTGGCGAGCATGCCGATCACCATGGCACGCTTCGTCGCCGACGCGGTGGGTCCGGTCTATCCGCTGCTGGCGCCGAGCATCGGCGCGCTGGGCGCCTTCCTCGCCGGCTCCAACACGGTGAGCAACATGATGCTCAGCCAGTTCCAGTTCGGCGTCGCGCAGAACCTCGGCATTTCCAGCGCGCTCATCGTTGCGGTGCAGGCGATCGGTGCCGCGGCGGGCAACATGGTGGCCATCCACAACGTGGTCGCCGCCTCGGCCACCGTGGGCCTGCTCGGCCGCGAAGGCATCACGCTGCGCAAGACCGTCTGGCCAATGCTGTACTACGTGCTGTTCACCGGCGTGCTCGCGTTGATCGCCGTGTACTGGCTGGGGGTCAGCGACCCCCTGGTCGGCCGTTGACCGCCGTCCGTCCCGGCGTTCGCCCCGTCCGCGGGGCGAAGGTCATTCACCCCATCCTTTCAAGCGCTTCCGAACCGGTGTGCATCCAATGATCATTTCTGCCTCTACCGACTACCGTGCCGCTGCAAAACGCAAGCTTCCGCCCTTCCTGTTCCACTACATCGACGGCGGCGCCTATGCCGAATACACCATGCGCCGCAACGTCGACGACCTCAGCAGCGTGGCCTTGCGCCAGCGCGTGCTGCGCAACATGTCGGAGCTGACGCTGGAGACCCAGCTGTTCGACGAGACCCTGTCGATGCCGGTGGCGCTGGCCCCGGTGGGCCTGTGCGGCATGTTCGCCCGCCGTGGCGAGGTCCAGGCCGCGCAGGCCGCGGCGGCCAAGGGCATCCCGTTCACCCTGTCGACCGTGTCGGTCTGCCCGATCGAGGAAGTGGCCCCGGCGATCAACCGCCCCATGTGGTTCCAGCTCTACGTGCTCAAGGACCGCGGCTTCATGAAGAACGCCCTGGAGCGCGCCAAGGCCGCCGGGGTCAAGACGCTGGTGTTCACCGTCGACATGCCCACCCCCGGCGCCCGCTACCGCGACGCCCACTCCGGCATGAGCGGCGAGCGCGCCGCCCTGCGCCGCATGCTGCAGGCCATGACCCACCCGGCCTGGGCCTGGGACGTCGGCCTGATGGGCAAGCCGCACGACCTCGGCAACATCTCCACCTACCGCGGTCATCCGACCGGGCTGGAGGACTACATCGGCTGGCTGGCGAACAACTTCGACCCGTCCATTTCCTGGAAGGACCTGGAGTGGATCCGCGACTTCTGGGAAGGCCCGATGATCATCAAGGGCATCCTCGATCCGGACGACGCGCGCGACGCGGTGCGCTTCGGCGCCGACGGCATCGTCGTGTCCAACCACGGCGGCCGCCAGCTCGACGGCGTGCTTTCCAGCGCGCGGGCGATGCCGGAGATCGCCGACGCGGTCAAGGGCGACCTGAAGATCCTCGCCGACTCGGGCATCCGCACCGGCCTGGACGTGGTTCGCATGATCGCGCTCGGCGCCGACACCGTGCTGCTCGGCCGCGCCTTCATCTACGCGCTGGCCACCGGTGGTGCCGCCGGGGTGACCAACCTGCTGAACCTGATCGAGAAGGAAATGCGCGTGGCCATGGTGCTCACCGGCGCCAAGTCGGTCAGCGAGATCAGCCGCGACCTGCTGGTGCCGCAGGCCGGCTCGGTCATCGGCTGAGCCGCCGCTACGCGCCCGTCCCGCACACATCCGGAGCCGCCATGACCCTACCTGCCGATTTCCTCGTTGAGGTGCAACGCCTGATCCCGGCCGAGCGACGTTTCGACGACCCGCTCTCGACCCTGGCCTACGGGACCGACGCCAGCTTCTATCGCCTGCTGCCGAAGCTGGTGGTACGGGTGGAATCGGAGGACGAGGTGGTCGGCCTGCTCCGGCTGGCCGACGCCGCGCGCGTGCCGGTGACCTTCCGCGCCGCCGGCACCAGCCTGTCGGGGCAGGCAGTCAGCGACTCGGTGCTGATCGTGCTCGGCGACCGCTGGAACGGCCGCGAAATCCGCCGGGACGGTGCGCAGATCCGCCTGCAGCCGGGCGTGATCGGCGCCCAGGCCAACGCCTGGCTGGCGCCGCTGGGACGCAAGATCGGCCCCGACCCAGCCTCGATCGCCACCTGCAAGATCGGCGGCATCGTCGCCAACAACGCCAGCGGCATGTGCTGCGGCACGGCGCAGAACAGCTACAACACCCTCGCCGGCATGCGCCTGGTGCTGTCCGACGGCACCGTGCTCGACACCGAGGACGCCGCCAGCGTCGCGGCCTTCCGCGCGAGCCACGGGGCGCTGCTGGAAGAGCTCGCCGGACTCGCACGCGCGACCCGTGCCGACGCGGAGCTGGCCTCGAAGATCCGCCACAAGTACCGGCTGAAGAACACCACCGGGCTGTCGCTCAACGCCCTGGTCGACTTCGACGAGCCGCTGGACATCCTCACCCACCTGATGGTCGGCTCCGAGGGCACCCTCGGCTTCATCAGCGCGGTGACCTACGACACGGTGCCCGAGCACCCGCACAAGGCCACCACGCTGATCGTCTTCCCCGACGTGGAAACTTGCTGTCGCGCCGTGCCGGTGCTCAAGCGCCAGCCGGTCGATGCGGTGGAACTGCTCGACCGCCGCAGCCTGCGCTCGGTGCAGGATAAGCCCGGCCTGCCGGCCTGGGTCCGGGACCTCTCCGCCAACGCCTGCGCGCTGCTGATCGAGTCGCGTGCAGCGACGCAGAGCCTGCTGCACGAGCAACTGGAACTGATCCGCACCGCGCTGGCCGGTTTCCCCGTCGAGCAGGAGGTGGACTTCAGCGAGGATCCGGTGGTCGGCGGCCAGCTCTGGGCCATCCGCAAGGGCACATTCCCCGCGGTCGCGCGGTGCGCCCCACCGGCACCACGGTGATCATCGAGGACGTGACCTTCCCTGTCGAACGCCTGGCCGAGGGCGTCAACCGCCTGCTGGCGCTGTTCGAGAAGCACCGCTACGACGAGGCGATCATCTTCGGCCACGCGCTCGAGGGGAACCTGCACTTCGTCTTCACCCAGGGCTTCGACGACCCCGCCCAGGTGGCCCGCTACGAAGCCTTCATGCAGGACGTGGCGCAGCTGGTCGCCGTCGAGTTCGGCGGCTCGCTGAAGGCCGAGCACGGCACCGGGCGCAACATGGCGCCCTTCGTCGAGCTGGAATGGGGCAGCGACGCCTACCAGCTGATGTGGAAGATCAAGCGCCTGCTCGACCCCAGGGGCATCCTCAACCCCGACGTGGTGCTCAGCGAAGATCCGCAGATCCACCTCAAGCACCTCAAACCGATGCCGGCCGCCGATGAGATCGTCGACAAGTGCATCGAGTGCGGCTTCTGCGAACCGGTCTGCCCGTCCAACGGACTGACCCTCACCCCGCGCCAGCGCATCGTCATGTGGCGCGACATCAGGCCCGCCACCGTGCCGGCGAGGATGCCAGCGCACTGGAGGCCGACTACGCCTATCGCGGCCTGGAAACCTGCGCTGCCACCGGGCTGTGCGCGCAGCGCTGCCCAGTCGGCATCAACACCGGCGAACTGGTGCGCAAGCTGCGCAGCACCCGGGCCGACAAAACCCGCACGGCCGACTGGCTCGCCGGGCACTTCGCCACCGCCATGAAGGCGGCGCGCTTCAGCCTGCACGTCGCCAACGGCGCGCAGCTGCTGATGGGGACCCGCCTGCTGGCCAGGACGTCCGCCAGCCTCACCCGCCTGAGCGATGGCCGCGTGCCGCAGTGGACGCCTGCCATGCCGCAGCCGCTGTACCGCCTGCAGCTGCCGAAGCCGAGCGCCGGCGACCAGCCGCGAGTCATCTACCTCGCCGCCTGCACCTCGCGCGCCATGGGTCCGGCCGCGCGCGACCAGGAACAGACCCCGCTGATCGACAAGACCCGCGCGCTGCTGGAAAAGGCTGGCTACCAGGTGGTCTTCCCGGACGATCTGGACAACCTCTGCTGCGGCCAGCCGTTCGCCTCCAAGGGCTACCTCGAACAGGCCGAACGCAAGCGCCAGCAGACCCTCGACGCCCTGCTGCGCGCCAGCCGCGGCGGGCTCGACCCGATCTACTGCGACACCAGCCCCTGCACCCTGCGCCTGGTACAGGAGCTGGCGGACGAGCGCCTGGACGTCTACGACCCGGTGCGCTTCATCCGCACCCACCTTCTCGACCGTCTGGAGATCAGCCCGCAGGAGGCGCCGATCGCCGTGCACGTCACCTGCAGCACCCAGCATCTGGGCGAAGGCCCGGCGCTGATCGAGATTACCCGCCGCTGCGCGAAGACGGTGGTGGTCCCGGAAGGCATCCACTGCTGCGGCTTCGCCGGCGACAAGGGCTTCACTACCCCGGAGCTCAACGCCCACTCGCTGCGCACCCTCAAGGACGCCGTGCAGCATTGCGAGGAAGGCATCTCCACCAGCCGCACCTGCGAGATCGGCCTGAGCCAGCACGGCGGCATCGATTACCACGGCCTGGTCTACCTGGTGGACCGGGTCAGCCGCCCCAGGGCGCCGACCTCGCCCTGAGCCTGCACGCCAGATCGACGAAATTCGTCGATGAAACGCTCTTCGCCCGTTGCAGTCCGACATATAGAGCCCGGCAAGCGAGGGCTCCATCCCGCCCGGTCAAGGGTGCCGCATTGCGGTACCCCGCCGGTTAACGAAATGCATGGAGGACTCACCGATGAAACCGTTCGCTCTAGCTGCAACCGCTGTTCTGCTCGCCAGCCCGGCCGTGTTCGCCCAGGACAAGGACCTCTGCGAGATCAATATGACCCAGGTCGAGAGCAACATGGCGACCAATTCCAATACCCTGGGTGACCCCGCCAAGAGCGAGGTAGAGGACCTGATCGCGCAAGCCAAGCAGGCCCAGTCCTCGGGCGATACCGAAGGCTGCATCACCCACACCACCAAAGCCCTGCAGCTGCTTGAAGGCCCCGGCAGCAGCGACAGCCAAGGCACCGCTGGCAGCTCCTCCGGCTCCAGCAACTGAGCCGGCTGGGCAAGGCCAACGGCCCCGTTGGCCTTTCTGCTTCCCTTGCAATATCCGACGAATGGAGTCGGGTATTACCGTCCTGGATTCGACGTGACGCGCGCATTGGCTTACACTGCGCGCCGTGGTGAAAACACCAGCACTTTTGGGGCCGATTAGGATTCGACGCCGGTAACAAAGCTCTAGGTGCATGCCGAGTTGGTAACAGAACTCGTAAATAAACTGTTGCAAACCTATAGTTGCCAACGACGACAACTACGAAGGGTACGCGCTCGCCGCTTAACCTTCTCTGGTAGCTTCGGCTCCAGCGGTCACCAGGGGATGCCTGTAAACCCGAAGTGACCGTCAGATAGAACAGGATCGCCGCGAAGTTCGCTGTAGACGTAGCGGTTAAATCTCATACAGCTCGCCCAAAGCGCCCTGCCCATCGGGCCGCAATGGGTTAACTCAATAGATCGGGCTAAGCATGTAGTACCGACAGTGGAGAACTGGCGGACGGGGGTTCAAATCCCCCCGGCTCCACCAATTCAACACTGAAACCCGTCTAGAACGCGGGTTTCAGACCAGATTTGATGGCATTGGATTACTCACAGTCCGTCTGTGAATCCAAAAGGTATGCCATCATGTCCCAGCGCCAAAGCAAAACAGGTGTTCCGCACCTCGTCTATCAAGCCAAAACCGGCTTCCAGTACTACCTGACTTTCCCAAAGCATTTCGCAGCCAACCCCAAGCTGCCCGCGCAAATCCGGTGGGCGCTAAGTCACGACGAAGCCCTAGCCCGCGATCTCGCTAAGTACCTGAATGCTTCTTTCGAGCAGTTCCTTGCCAAGCAACCGAGCACTACGTCGAGCTCTTTTCTGACCGCCTGCTGGTTGACCTCCAAAGGTTTCACCTTGCGGTAGCGGAAGCACTTAAATTCGCCGACCGAGTTTGGAAAGTCCGCCCGTCGCCAATGAAGCTCGCGAACCAAGACCTTTCGGTCGCCGACGCTCGCATGATGAAAGAGAGTGCCGAGCGTGTAGTGCTCTATAGCCACGAGCCAGGGGGCGAAATTTTCTTCGCACTGACACCAACGCCCGCACTGGTAAAAGCGCTTGGCGTTGGGTTCGTACGCTTCGACTGGCCGCTCGGAACCTGCAATCACAACGTCGCCAGCGACGCTGCCCGGTACATTTACGCCGCCCTTGATGTGCTTGAGACTGTCCCACCCTCTCCAGGTCGCTACTCGAAAGAATCTCCTGCGTTTGCAGCGATGACGCTTTATGAATACCTGTGCCATGCCCGCCCAGACCAGGGTCGGAATCTCATGCACATCCCCCAGCACTACCGCAGTCTCGGCAAGCTTTGCATTTTCATCTTCAACAAGCCAACGCGATGCATTTGAAGCTGCGCATCATTGATCGTGCGTTCCTGATGCAGGAAGAGTCCGGGCTTTATGTGATGCTTATCGAACTCGATCCGCTGTGCATGAAAGCGCATCTGAGAGAAAAGAAAAGCTTTCGGATTGAGCTGCTCACTAGCTCCATCATCATTGCGGTCCTCATGCTGACGTATACGCTGCAGAAGGTTGATAAGGTGCTGTTGCGTTACTTTCAGGAAGACGATCACGAAGATCCTTACGCCCAGGCGATGCAGGAGATCGGTGACCTCGTTCGGCGGATGTTGGGCTCTGCTGCAACCACCGAGCCTATGCAGACGATTCCGGAGCTGAACTCACCAACAGATGCTGTGGCACCGCCGCAGGATCCTGGCACGCTCGCCTTACTAAATGCGCTCGGGAGCGTTCTGCCCGACGCGCAGAAAGCCAGGCTTGAAACCCTCTTTACGCAGCCCTCTGTCAACGAACGCATTGTCTCGCCGGCGTGCGGTCCAAACGCAGGGTTGAGCCTCGCAGCTTTGGTAAAGGAATACGAAGAACGGCAAATTCGTGAAGGAGCCTGGGCTAATCCGCGGACTCGCATTACCGCTCGGGCCCGCCTGGAAGGCCTGTGCGAACTGCTTGGCGGGCACCGGCAAGTCGAAACGCTGACTCGTGCTGAATTCAACACGCTACGCGATCATCTGCGCAGCTATCCGAAGAACCGGCACCGCCTTCGCGCCACCCGTAACCAGCCGCTGAGCAAGATCATCAGCGACGGGAAATTTGAGCCGATCAACCCGCGCACTGCGAAAAAGTTCTTTGAGCTGGCAAGGGCGCTTGTCACCTACGCCCATGATCAAGGTTACATCACCGAAAACATCGCGGCCGGATTGGCATTCAGCACCAAAGGTGCCGAGGCCCCGAGGAAGCGCACCTATAGCCCAAGCCAGATCGAGAAACTTCTTCACGGCCCGGCCTACACGCTGACCCAGCCGCCTCGCTGGCGTCTGGACGACTACAAGTTTTGGTTGCCGCTGCTTGGCCTCTATACCGGCGCGAGGCTCAGCGAGCTGTGCCAGCTACGGCTCGAAGACATTCGGCAGGAGCTCGGCGTTTGGATCATCAGCATCAATCGGACAGGGTCGAAGCAACTCAAAACGTCCGACTCTGAACGGCTAGTGCCCATTCACAAGCAGCTGATCGAGACAGGCTTCCTCGACTATCACCAAGCTCGCCTGGACATAGTTAAGCAGGATATGAAAGCTCCTCTTTTCGAAAATATCCGTGTCTACGGTGATCTTTCTCCTGGGCACGTTGCGAGTCGTTGGTACCTGGGCTCAAGCCAGGGCAGTCATGGCTACTTGGGGCTCTGCGGCCTCGGAGAGGAGGGCCTGACGTATCACGGCCTACGGCATACTTTTATCAACCAATTCCGCAGACAGAACCTCGACCTCGCGAAAGCTAAAGCACTCGTGGGTCACGCTGATAAAAGTACAACTGGCGGCTATGGCGACTGCTATCCGGCAGGCGTCCTCAAGGACGAGCTCGACAAAATCGATTTCGGCCTTGGCTTGGATCACATCCATTACCGGCACTATCAGGGGCTCCAGAAAGCACAAGGTGACTTCAAAGTCGGGCGGCCGGTGGGCACGCCATTCCCGAACGTGCGAGCTCCTAAGCGCCACTGGAAATCGTACGCATAAGGCCTAGCCAAACAGAGGCGGGAGCCCTGCTCCTGCCCTTTTTACACATCCCTTAATTATTGACAAAGTGTCAATAAAAACTATCGAATGTACTTTTCCAATAGATTATCTTGACTGGTCATTTATACAGTAATAATCTCGAGCCTCACCCACCGTGAGGTATATATGAATGTAACGTCCCCTATCTCCATTCCTTTTTATAAGGGCCTGAGTCTGATTGTAGAGCCTGGCCATGAAGAGCACTTGCGAATCGCCTTGGCGAACATCTCCGCGGTAACGGACGCGATCAACCGCTTCCACTCTTCACCGTTACTTACCGAGTTCATGGACACTACGCTGTCCCGCTTCCTGCGAGAAAACACTTACGCAGGAAAGTCCGAGCATATGCTGCGGGCTCGAATGGAAAAGCTGAAGGTCATCCTGACCCGAGATAACCCTACACGCCGAGTCGCTGAGCTTGATCGAGCTGATGTGCAGCGTCTAAAGGATCAGTTGCCATTGTTACTGAAGCAGAACTCGGCTTCGGGAAGTAAAGGCGCAAACCTCACGACCTATTACCAGCTGTTCAATCGCATGCTGGACGAGGCGCTGGAGAGCAAGCTGATTACTGATGCGATCAAGGTTGCTACTTGCAGTACAAAACAGGCCGAGGTCACCAAGCCATTTCTAGATAGCAACCTGATTCAGATGCTCTCCGGCTGGCCTTACCAAAAGTACCTCGCGGGCACACTGCCCAAGGTCTACCAAGACGCCAAGCCGTATCGGTTCTGGTTGCTTCCTCTCGGGCTCTACACCGGCGCGCGGCTCAATGAACTCTGCCAGCTTCGTGTGCATGATGTGATCCGGGATGTCCACGGCGTAGAGCTCATCGACATAAACGATAACGGCTACAACAAGTCGCTAAAAACGGGCTCATCGGCACGGCAGATTCCGATCTGCACGAAGCTTGTGGAGATGGGTTTTATAAATTTCGTAGAGGAACGACGTCAGGCCGATGGCAACGATGCATTGCTTTTCGGCGAGCTGAGCTTTGACCCGAAGCACCTATACTCCCGCGATCCGAGTCGCTTTTTCTGTGGGCCATGTACGGGAACGGGATACATCGGTCAGCACTGTCCGCCGGCGGTTGATGGCGGGCTGAATTTTAAAAGCTTCCGTCGCTCATTCGCCGTGAGGCTGGAGCGGTCGGGCATATCTCCTTCCACGATCGCTCACCTGCTGGGCCATGAGGGCGGTACTCCTGAGGTTACGGCAGATCACTACTTGGAAAAGCCACTGAGTTTGAGATTGCTGGAGCAGATGGAACGCGGCCTGACTTACAACATCCGGACCGACGAGATTCGCTGGGAGCATTTTAAAAAGCTGCTCAATAGCCAGGTGGGACGTGGAAAGCGCGGGAGGAAAAGTAAGCTGCAGCTTTACTAACGCATAGAGCGGGAACGATCATCGCTTGGAGATGGTTATGAGACAGGATGAATAAAAGGCCGCAGCTAATCTGCGGCCTTTTTCGTTCTGAACACAACAGGAAAGAAACCGTATATTCACACGACTGCGGGTATCACTTGCGGCGACCGTTGGAACACCCAATCGCTGAGCACGCTCTTCCACCGAAAAATTTGGATCGGCTGCGACGCGAATTTCGTGACAGTCGGCGGTTACTGCCACACAAATCGCACTTGAAGCATGGGCGCTTTGGGATCAGACCGAACGCTGCATCATAGCTCCGTGACAAACACCCGGCACGGTCCCCCGGCGCATCGACGCGCACTAGGTGCCGCAAGCCTAAGAGTGACACGGCGAGAGTGCAGCACTCGAGTCATGCGGCATGGTGGTCGTGATAGAACAAGTGTGCAGCGGCAATCGGGCCCGAGTTTGTTAGGCCGGATACGGGGGCGCGCTCGCGGAGGCGCAGCTCACGTCTTCTGCTAAATCGCCATTTCGGCCAGGCAACGCCTGGCGGCTAGAGCTTTGACAACAAAATTGCGGGGGCATACTTGAAGCAGCGAAGCGTTCCTTCAAGTATGCCCCCGCGCCCCATACTTGAAACCTTCAAGTATGGGGCAGTTGAGCATTTTGGGCGTTTGCAGGTAAGCGAAACGAATGTGGAGCGAGACCGAGCAATAAGACCAAAATGATCAACTGCCTTCGCGAAGCGGCTGCCATTGTTGTCAAAAAAGCAGCTTTCTTCATTTGCCGCGGGTAAATGGCTAGCTCAAATTTCGATGCTATGCATGGCTACCTCTGCTAAAGCGGAAGAAGCCTGCTCACGTCCGCTTCCTCTATGGAATGCGCAACATTTCTATGCATCGACCGCCGCTTGGTCACCTCCCATTCTGCTAACCCACCACGTCTTAAGTCAGGAAAGTACGCACCTCTCAACAGACAAACGCTCCGTAGCGCTATTCCTGTACCAGCCTCCCGATGACTTCATCGCACTCGAAATCGGTCGACCTTCCTTTTCCCCCTTCATGCCCAAACGGTAGACTGAGACACAACACAGCAGTGTCGTTCTCAGAAGGTTACCCATGTCCAAACTCGCCGAATTCAAAGCTCTAGAAGCCCAGCTCGCAGCCCAACTCAAGCAGCTTGATGCTCTTAAGAATGACGACAAACTCAAGCGCGAAATCGAGTTCGAGGAAAAACTCCGCAATTTGATGGGGAAATATGACGTGGGCCTGCGCGAAATTATTTCAATACTGGATCCGCAGTCCAGCCGCACCAGCACCACGCTGGTGTCTCAAGCACCTCGCCGGCAGCGTCAACTCAAGGTTTACAAGAACCCAGAAACTGGAGAAGTCGTAGAGACGAAAGGTGGCAACCATAAGATTTTGAAAGCCTGGAAAGAAAAGCACGGCGCCGACAAGGTGGAGAGTTGGCTTCAGTAAGCTATCCCGTCCAGCACAAGAGCCAGGCAATGCCTGGCTTTTATCTATCCGCTTTCAGCGCCAAGCGAATCGCACTACAACCGACACATGGAAAATCACCGGCCGTCGCATCCGCTCGGCTAGTTGCAACGCACCACCCATAACTGATCCAGCCTGGTTGTGAAACTTTGGCTCATCATCTCCCGTCGCATGCCCCAGTCCGGCGCGGTGGTTACACGGCCTGGCCGTAGGGTGTTGCGGCCCCACTTGGCGTTGATTGCATCGAGCACCCCCATAACGCGCTCCGAGGCAGCAGGTTGAGTTTGGGAGAATAGATCACCGGTGTACTCGCCACGCTGGCACAGGTCCATCAGCAGGACCTCGGCCTTGCTGAACGAAAATCCCTCGCGATAGATGTGCTCCAAACCGGCGATCGCCGCTCGGACGATGTATCGGGTGTCGTCGGTAGGATACGACAGCTCACACACCACGCCTTTCGCAAACTTAGGCTCGTCGGGATTGAACATGCCGGTCCGGATGCTGATTCGGAGACGCTTGCACAGTGACTGCTGGCCCCTCAGCTTCTCGCTGGCCCTAGCAGCGTATGCCGCCACTGCCTCCTTGATTGGCTCCAGCTCGCGCAAGCGCTTGCCGAACATTCGCGAGCAGCAGATTTCCTGTTTGGGTGACGCGACGTCCTCCAGATCGAGGCACGGCGTCCCGCGCAGTTCGCGTGCGGTTTTCTCGATGACCACGCTGAATTTTTTGCGCAGGGTCCAGGCATCCGCGCTGGCTAGATCCCAAGCAGTACGTATGCCCAACCTGTTCAGGTGCTCGGTCATCCGGCGGCCGACACCCCATACATCGCCGACGTCAGTCACGCGCAGCACCTTGTCGCGCCGCACCGGGTCAAGCAGGTCCACTACCCCACCCGTCTGCTTCTGCCAGCGCTTCGCTGAATGGTTCGCCAACTTGGCGAGCGTCTTGGTCCCCCAATGCCCACCCCGACCGGGATACCCGTACTGCGCAGTACCTCAGCGCGGATCCGCCTGCCGAGCACTTCGACGTCTGGCACACCGGTAAGGTCGGCAAACGACTCGTCGATTGAGTACACCTCAACCGTAGGGACCAGGCTCTCGATGACCGTCATGACGCGCTCGCTCATATCGCCGTACAGTGCGTAGTTGCTGGAAAACACCACAACGCCCAAACGCTCCAGGTCGCGCCGAATCTGAAAATACGGCACGCCCATCTTGATACCGAGCTGCTTTGCCTCGGTTGAGCGCGCGATTACGCAGCCGTCATTGTTCGAAAGCACGACGATAGGCGTACGGCGCAAGTCTGGTCGGAAGACACGCTCGCAGCTGGCGTAGAACGAGTTGCAATCGATGAGGGCGATTGCCCGCTCAGTACTTGCCATGGATTCGGATGCTGTATGACACCACGCCCCATACGTAGAGTTCTTCGCTTTCGAGGAGGTACCGCGGCGGAAACTTCGGATTGGCCGAGCGCAGAATCACTTGGCTGCCGGCTCGGTCGAAAATCTTGACCAGAGGCTCGTTATTCAGCGCTGCGATGATTACCTCCCCCTTCTCTGCCTCCCGTCCCCGATCGATGATTAGAATGTCCCGGTCGAAGATGCCGACCTGGATCATGCTCTCCCCGTCTGCGCGCGCCAGGTAGGTATGCGGAGCTCGGATGTTCATCAGCTCGTCGAGCGAGATGCTCCCCTCCATGTGGTCCTGCGCTGGGCTCGGGAATCCCGCGGGCACGCAGAAACTGAAAAACGGCAGCGAAATTGTGGTGGGAGCAGCAGGTCCCAAGATATGGACGGGCATGGCACAGACCTCATAACTGTATGTGCACACAGTATTCTGAGGCTAAAGCCTGGTCAATTGAACCAGATGTGCGGGGGCACCCATGTGTGGACGTTTCACTCAGTACCGAATCGCCTTTGAGTATCTGGACAGGATTGCGGTGCAGCTGCCCTTGCCGCTGCAAGGCTACGTAAACCCCGAGCCGATTGGACGCTACAACGTGTGTCCGCAATCAATGGTCCAGCTCCTGCACCAAGACGATGACGGGATCTGCATGGAGCCGGTCAGGTGGGGATACGCCCCATTGTGGGCACAGGGGAAACGACCACCAGCGATAAATGCCAGGGTGGAAACTGCCGCGACTAGCAGATTCTTTCGCGATATCTGGCAAACAGGCCGCGCCATAGTGCCCGCTGATGGTTGGTACGAGTGGAAAAAGAACGCGGAGAATCCGAAGATCAAGCAGCCCTACTACATCACGCTCCGTAGCGGTGAGCCGATGTTTTTCGCTGCGCTCGGGCGGTTTCAGCGAGGCGGCTCGCTGGAACCGCGAGACGGCGACGGGTTTGTTGTCATTACGTCATCCAGCGCTGCCGGCATGCTCGACATTCACGATCGGCGTCCACTGGTTCTAACGCCCGAGTACGCGGCTCACTGGATGTCCTCGGATTTACCGCCGCACGAGGCTGAAGAGCTCGCACTAAAGCATGGTTTGTGCGTGGAGGAGTTCGAGTGGCGTCCGGTGGGAAAGGCCGTCGGGAACGTGCGGAATGAGGGGCCCGAACTTATCGATAGGATCGCCCAACCACTGGTATAAATATGCCAGGACGCTTTTCGGCGAGATGAAAGGCGTTTCTCTCCGATGGGCCGTTGGTGACAACCGAATCAAATGCCAGCTTTTTTCTAGCTCGCCACTGCATGGGCTAACGCTACGGTGAGGCGTCTTAGTTTAGAAAGGTGAGCTAGGGAATTTCGCTAAATTTCGAACAGCGAACTTGAACACACCGCTCTAGGGGCAGATAGCCCAGCTTCCGCTTACGGCCACAAGCGGACAGTCAGCCCAATAAATAAATCTGTCCCTGTTTCGCTTGAGCCCGAAGTGGCTCTCGAATCGGCGTTGGTTGGCAGATCGCCAGGGTATCGGCGCGCGACAGTTGTCCGTCTGAATACCCCGAGGCCGGTGTGTTCTACGTCACCTTTGTGCCCCAGTTCGTTCCGCCCGGTGCGGATGTGGCGGCGTACTCGTTCCTCTCAGGCCTTCACGTATTACTGACCCTGGGCGGGTTCGCCATCCTGATCGCCGCAACCATTCCGCTCGGCAGACTGCTGCGCCGGCGTGGACTGACTAGGGCGCTGGATCGGCTGACAGGGTGGCGTGCTGGTGGCGTTCGGAGTGAGGCTGATGGCTTCGAATACGGTACCGACGTTGCAGCCGGGCGCGTGAAATGAGGCCCCTGGCGTGACGCCAGGGGATGAGGCAGGACGACTAGGCGATCAGAAGCGGTAGTTCACCCCCAGTGTCAGGGTACGGCCCGGTGCTGGCTGGCGTCCCTCGGGACTGGTGTCGATGCCGCGGAAGTAGTACTGGCGGTCGAACAGGTTGCTGATGCCGGCCGAGGCGGTCAGCACGCTGTCGTCCTGCAGCTTGAACTCGCGCTCGATGGCGGTGTTCCAGATCCAGTAGGCGGGCAGCTCGCCTACTGAGGCGCTGGCATTCTCCTCGGCGCTGTTGGCGTCGTCGGTATAGGCGCTGCTGACGTAGAGGCCATCCAGGCTGTAGGTCCAGAACTCGGCGAAGCGGTAACGACCATCGACGGTGAACTGGTGCTTGGAGCTGTACGGCACCTCGTTGCCCTTGAAGTCGCCGGTGCGCAGCTCGGCATCGAGGTAGGCGTAGCCGGCGTGCAGGTCGAGGGTTGGCAGCGCGGCCGGCGTCCAGAACACCTCGGTCTCGATCCCCTGGTGGCGGGTGCTGCCGAGATTCTGGAAGCGGCTGTTGGCGAACACGATCTGGTCGTCGAAGTCGATGCGGTACAGGCCGAAGTCGATGCGCAGGTTGTCCTGTGGGGTGAAGCGCACGCCGGTCTCGTAGTTGCGCGAGATTTCCGCCTGCACCACGCCATCCCTGACGATCTGGAACACCTGAGGCACCCGCAGCGAGCGCTGCGCGTTGGCGTAGACGAACCAGTCGTCGCTGGCCTGGTAGCCGATGCTCAGACCGGGCAGCCACTCTTCGGCCACGGTCTTGCGCTCGATGCCGCTGACGCCGTCGGCGTACTCCATCTTGGCGTGCTCATAGCGCACGCCGGGGGTGAGGGTCAGGCGGTCGTCGAGCAGCTTGATTTCGTTGCTCACATAGGCGGCCTGGCCCTTGGTATCGAATACCCAGTCGCGCACCACGCTTGTGGCGCCGGTATTCAGGTTCAGACGGTCGACATCGAAGTCGACGTTTTCCTTGACCAGGCGGGCGCCAAGCAGCCAGGTCTGGCTGACGCCATCACCGTCGATGCCGAGGCTCAGGCGCGGCTCGCTGCCCCAGACACGGAAGTCGCGGGGAGCATCCTGCAGGGTGGTCGGCGTGGCATCCGGCGCGAAGGGCAGCCCGACAACAAAGTTGCGATAGCTGTGCTGGGCGAAGTTGGTCCAGCTGAATTCCACGTCGTCGAACGGGCCCATGGCGCCGAGGTATTGAGTATAGGTGCCCCAGACGCGGTCGCTGTCGCCTTCGAAACGATCGAGCTTGCGGGTCGACTGCCGCGGGTCGTCCTTGTAGTCGGCCACGCTGAGGGCGCCGGCCAGGTCCATGTCGGCGATGTAGCGCTGCACGCCGAAACTCAGGCTGCGGCTGTCATCGATATCCCACTGGCCGCGCAGGCGGTAGTTCTGCACATCGGTCTCAGAATGCTCGCGACCGTACTCGCCACTGATGGTGTTGACGTCCAGCTGCAGGCCGAAGTTGTCGGTCAGGCGCCCACCGGTGCCCAGGTAGCTGTCGTACAGCTGGCGCCCGCCGGGCGCGAAGGTGACACGCTCCTGCAGGGTGGTTTCCCACTTATCCGGAATTGGCCGGCTGATGAAGTTGATCACGCCGCCGACGTTGTTCGGTCCGTACTGCACGGACGCGCCGCCACGCACGATGTCGATGCGATCGACCGTCGCCAGGGTCTGCGGAAACAGCGACAGGCTGGTCTGGCCATAGGGCGCCAGGGCCAGCGGGATGCCATCGGCGAGCGCTTGGACGCGGCCGCTGCGACTTTCCGAAAGCCCGCGCACGGACAGTTGCGGCAGTACCCCGGCACCGGTCTCGTCGAGGATCTTCACCCCTGGGACCCGCGCCAGCGCGTCATCCAGGCCACGCACGCTGGCCTTCTTCAGTTCGTGAGCCTGGACCACGCTGCGGCTGCCGGCATAGGTGCGTACCTCTTCGTCACTGGCACTACCAAGCACATCCCCCTGGATGACGAGCGGGGCAAGGGATACCGGGCCGTCCTGCTTCTGCTGACGGTTGTCCTCGGTCTCGTTGGCCTGCGCGGCCTGGGCAATGGCGATGGCCAGCAGACTGGCAGTGACGCCGATACGGCGGGTCGTCCTGATCATGCGGAGGTGAGCTCCTGATTGAGAGCCTCAGGCGCAGCAGGGCAGCAGCGACGGAGCGCTGCCCGTCACCTTTGGCTGAGTTGTGGGCAGAGAAGTGCCGCTCTGTCTAAGTATTTCTGATAATTAAATGCGCTAGCGGCTGAGAATTATTATCGTTATTTAAAGTGTATGTAAAGGGGGTTGTAAGCCGGAAACCCAGAAATTTCCGTCAGCCGATCAACATGGCTTGTCTCGCGCTTGGTCGATGAGTTCCTGCATCGCCCGCATGACTTCTTCGTGGGTGTACGACTTGGCGTTGGGGTCGTCGGCCTCTCGGAGAGCTTCCTCGACCTCGCGGGTCATCCGCGCATATTCTTCCGGCCACAGCGCTTGCTCCATGCGCAGCGACGCCTGCCCAAGCAGGTGCAGCAGGCCGAACAGCCGCATGTCATTGGTGGCGACGACGTGCTCTCGAATCCGCTCCTGGATCACCTCGCAGGCCCGATGCGCCTCTGGCGTCGCCGTGCCCTCGTAGCCGGCTGGGAGTTCTGCTTCTTCAGCGATTCGCGCCCAAGCGATAGCCAGCGCCTCGATGGTGGACAGGTTCATTTGCTCATCCACTTGCGCAGCAGACGCTTTTTCAGGGAGGCGCGCTCTTGCGGATTGCGTCCCTTGTGGTTGGCAATGCGATCCGCCGTGGCGGCCTGGCGCTTGATGGGCCAGTAGGAGCGGCCATCCTTACCCATCGACCAGACGTTGCTGACCTGGTTTTCCAGTAGAGGCAGATGGGCGCATAGAGCTTCCGGCGACGCGCTGGCCAGCGCGGTGCGCTCGTGAGTTCGCCAGCAGCCGCAGCAGTTCATCGCCGCGAAAGCCACGCCAGAATCCGAGCAGCACCAGCGCTCGGTCCCGTTGGTGGCGAAGCGCTGCCGCTCCATCGCCCCGGGCATGCGCCGCAGCGATCGCTGCAGCCAACCAGTCATCGAGCTCGACCAGCCGCCGAATCTGGAGCGGCGCGGCTTGCTTGACCTGGCGGGTATCCGGATTTTTTGGTTGATTGGCTCATATCATGATGACGGAACCAACCATCAGCTCAGCGGATTACCTGGTTGATGACGACTCTTCTTCACGGCCCCTGCAAGTTTGCAGCAACGCCCAGGTTCGCATGCCGAGATACGCAGTGAGGCTTCGCGATCAACACACCATGCATTCACAATGTCACTGCAAGGTCCGGCATGTCTCTGCTCAGTCCTTACGGCCTGAGCTAGCCCTATACAGCTGTTGTTTGCTCTCCTCGCTGATCCCCGTCAGGATGCCGCAGGCATTGATCTCCCGACCTCGTTGCAACTCGCCCTCAGTGAAACGAGTTGTTGCTCAAGCGCTTGCAGAGCAGTTATCTGCGACCGCACATGAGAGATGTGGTCATCGAGCATGGCGTTGACGGCGGTACAGGGCTGGCGAGGGTCGTCCTGATAGCTCTGTAGCTCGCGAATCTCTGTCAGTGACAGGTCCAGAATTCGGCAGCGGCGGATAAAGGCAAGCCACTCGCCATGCTTCTCGGTATAGACACGGTAACCATTCTCCTGCCGTTCTGGCGGCGGCAACAGGCCCTGCTGCTCATAGAAGCGGATCGTCTGCGTGTCGATACCCGCTATCTGGGCTAACTGACCAATGCGCATCAGGCTTACTCCTCAACGGATCATCTGTCCCATTGACCTTATAGTAGCTATATAGTTTTTAATACTAGCAATCTATGTTGGTTAACTGGAGCCGTATCGTGAGTAAAGCCTGTGGTGGCCCATGTAGCTGCGATGCAACGCCTGCAGCGGATACCGATATGCCGGTCTCCTCCGAAGCGTCAGGGGAATGGGTCAGCGTGTATGCTGTGCCGAAGATGGATTGTCCCTCAGAAGAACGGATGATCCGCTTGGCGCTGAACGGCTTTGATGAGATTCGAACGCTGTCCTTCGACTTGTCGAACCGCCGATTGGAGGTCGTGCATGACGGCGAGGCTGAGCCCATTACCGCGAAACTGGCGACCTTGGGGCTAGGCGCCTCTCTTCAGGAAACCGTCATTGCCGACCCAGAGACGATCAAGGCCGCTGAGAGCTCGGCAGTCTCTGCTACGCAGGAGTCAGGCACTCTGCGCGTGTTGCTCGGTATCAATGCGATCATGTTCGTGGTGGAAATGACTGCTGGCCTGATCGCCCAGTCTACCGGCCTGATCGCTGATTCCCTGGATATGTTTGCCGATGCAGCCGTCTATGGCCTGGCTCTCTATGCCGTAGGGCGCAGTGCGAAAATGCAGGTACGTGCCGCGCATCTGGCAGGGGTACTGCAACTGATTTTGGCTATCGGCGTACTCGTCGAGGTGGTGCGACGCTTTGTTTTCGGTAGTGAGCCTGAATCGCTGATGATGATGGCGATCGCCTTCGTCGCGTTGATCGCCAATACCGGTTGCCTGCTGTTGATATCCAAGCACCGCGAAGGCGGCGCGCATATGAAGGCAAGCTGGATATTCTCGGCCAATGATGTGGTGATCAACATGGGCGTCATCGCCGCCGGTGCCTTGGTCGCCTGGACGGGGTCCAGCTACCCTGACCTGATTATCGGTACCATCGTGGGCCTGATCGTCCTCAACGGCGCTCGGCGCATCCTGGCGCTCAAGGGGTGAGGCTGCACGGTACGCAGCTATCGATGCCTGGGACACTTGATCGAAGTGGCTGTACAAGCGCGCTAGGCCTGAACGACAGCATATAGCGCGAAGGCTCGGAGCCAGCAAGGTAGCGTATCTAGGAATCAACCAAGGAAGGAAGATGATGGATAGTATCTGGCTGGTACTCGGCCTGGCGCTGTTGCCCGCCTTAGGCAATTTTAGTGGTGGGCTCGCTGCGGAGGCCTCCCGAACTACCGGGCGCCGTCTCAATTACGCCCTTCACGGCGCTGCCGGCCTCGTCATTGCGGTGGTGGCGGTTGAAATCATGCCGCGCGTGCTAGAGAACCTCTCAGCTGGGTAATCGCCCTCGCTTTCGCGCTGGGCGGCATTGCTTACGTAGGTATCGAGAAGCTCGTTGAGAGTCTCCAGAAGCGACAAGGCCAGCAGGGAGAAGGCGGTCAGACGAGTGTCTGGATGATCTATATCGCCGTATCCATCGACCTGTTCAGCGATGGCCTCCTGATCGGGGCGGGGTCGGCGGTCTCACCGTCGGTCGCGATAATCCTGGCGGCGGGTCAGGTTCTCGCCGATGTTCCTGAGGGCTTTGCGACGATCGCCACCATGAAAGATAAAGGAATCCCTCGTAGCAAGCGGATACTGCTCTCTGCTTCCTTCGCGATTCCTGTGCTCTCGGCAGCCGTCTTTGCTTACTTCGTACTCAGGAACCAGCCGGAGGCATTTAAGCTAGCGGCACTGACGTTCACGGCAGGCTTCTCACGGTCGCTGCCATCGAAGATATGGTCTCCGAGGCTCACGAGAGCGGTGACGATACGCACATCTCACCGCTGGCTTTCATAGGCGGCTTCGTCCTGTTCGTTCTGGTATCAGCGGGCTTGGAAGGGGTGGTATCGCAAAGCTAACGTACTGCTCCCCAACACAGCCACTGTCGTGCTGGCCGAATACGAAGCAGCTCCCAGCTTACGGCGCACCTAGTCGAGTCCAGAAACATTCACTTTGCCACCCTGGCCAGCCGGCCGAATGAATTGACGCAGCTTGATTAAGCGGAGCAAGAAAGCATGAGCCACAGGGTTGATCCTGGATTCGGAGGCGAGAGAGCATTGGGTGATAAGTGCGCGCTACCCTCTAGCCTATACACGGGCGTGCGCTATAAGCCGCTTCTGACAGGGGGGATGGCTCTACTTGCTGGAGGCGCCATGCCGCTTGCCTTTGCCCCTGTGGGCTGGGCATGGCTTGCGGTGATCGCTCTGGCAACATTTTTTGTCCTGACCGCGCAGTCTTCAAGGCGTCAGGCGCTGTGGTCGGCCTACCTCTTTGGCCTTGGCTACTTCGGCGTGGGTGTCTCCTGGGTCTTTATCAGCATTAGCCAGTACGGCAATGGCCCCGTGGTGGCGGTGTTAGTCACGGCGGCCTTTGTCTCGCTGCTCGCCCTCTTTCCATGGGGCGTCGCGTACCTCGTGCGCTGCCTGCGCCCTGAGATGGATGCAATGGCACTCTGGCTAGGGCTACCTGCGGCATGGGTGCTGAGTGAATGGATGCGCACCTGGTTCTTGACCGGCTTTCCCTGGCTCTTCATTGGCTACAGCCAGACCGACACCACACTTGCCACTATCGCTCCCGTCTTTGGCGTGCTTGGCGTGAGTTTACTGGTGGCACTTCTCGCTGGCGGGCTTGCCTGGGTTGTCCAGGGGCCAAGCCTGCGCCGTGCTGCGGTAGTCGGTGCCGTGTTAGTCGCTACCCTCGCCGGCTTGCAACTGCTGGATCGTGAATGGACGCAGCCAGCCGCTGACCCGATCGATGTCGTCCTCTTGCAAGGAAACATCGCGCAAGACAAGAAATGGGACCCGGGATACCGGGACATCACACTTGAGCGCTATCAGGCGCTTACCGCGCAGCATCTCGGAGCCGATATCGTGATCTGGCCAGAAGCGGCAATCCCGATGTGGCATGACCAGGCCAAAGCATATCTTGCTGAGCTTGAGGCGTTAGCCGATCAGGCAGGCACATCGTTAATGATTGGCGTCCCGGTACGCGAGGCGGAGGGCCGTACCTACAACGCCGTGGTAAGCCTCTCCTATCCCTCAGGCTTCTACTACAAACGCCACCTGGTGCCCTTCGGTGAATATGTTCCGCTCCGGAACTTCTTGGGTTCGGCCCTCGACGTGCTCGGGGCGCCTATGTCCGATTTCACACCAGGACGGGAAGCGCACGTCCTTAACGCAGCGGGTGTGCCCGTCGGAGCACTCATCTGCTACGAGGCGGTCTTTGGTGCTGAAGTCACGGAACTTCTGCCCGAAGCGCAGTTACTGGTGAATGTCAGCAACGATGCTTGGTTCGGCAGCTCAATCGGCCCTCTCCAGCACTTCCAGATGGTCCGCATGCGTGCCATCGAAACCGGACGTGACCTACTGCGAGCCACGAACACGGGCATCACAGCAACTGTCAGCTATGAGGGAAAGGTCCTTACACGCGCTCCTCAATTCCGCGTAGCCACCCTCAGCGCCGAAGTGACCCCCCGAACTGGCGCGACCCCTTATGTGCGCTGGCGGGATTGGCCTATCCTTGGCGTGATCGCACTCGGACTCGGTTTGCTCCTGCTTCGTCGAATTCGGCAGTATCATCGGTTGGATACATAACGCTTGCCATTCTCACAGCGAGCAGACTCTGTATCGGGTGAGAAGGAAGGGATTTGTCTACATATGGCATTGGCTCGCAGGAAAAAGCTCCAAAGCCGGGCTGGAGAAACATGAGCTGGCTGCCGGCATCCTGGCTGTGATCAACGGCCACCTGGGTGACCACGGCCTGTCGCTGCGCCAAGGCACTATCGTCGATGCCACACTGATCAACGCGCCGAGTTCAACCAAGAACAAGGACGGCAAGCGCGACCCGGAGATGCACCAGACCAAGAAAGGCCAGCAATACTACTTCGGCATGAAGGCGCACATCGGCGTGGATGACGAATCGGGCTTGGTGCACAGCGTGGTGGGCACGGCGGCCAACGTGGCGGATGTCACCCAGGTCGATAAGCTGCTGCACGGCGACGAGAATGTGGTTTGCGCCGACGCTGGTTACACCGGCGTTGAGAAGCGTCCCGAGCATGAGGGGCGTCAGGTGATCTGGCAGGTTGCGGCACGCCGCATCACCTACAAGAAGCTCGATAAGCGCAGCGCGCTATACAAAGCCAAGCGCAAGATCGAGAAGGCCAAAGCCCCAAGTACGCGCCAAGGTCGAGCACCCGTTCCGCGTGATCAAGCGGCAGTTTGGCTATACCAAGGTGCGGTTCCGCGGGCTGGTGAAGAACACCGCTCAGTTGGTCACGCTGTTCGCGCTGTCGAATCTGTGGAAGGCGCGCCGACGGTTACTGACCAACGCGGGAGAGGTGCGCCTGTAATGCGGGGAATGGCCGCCGCGAGGTGCTCGCGGCGGCTAAAAACACAGAAATGAGCGGTGATCTGATCATTTTTGGTCGATTTTCCGCTTTCAAAATCGGCGGAAGCTGAAGTCAGCCAGAAATACATGGCTACTTCAGACCATCCCTAGGGAAATCCTGAAGAAGACTTCCCGTTTCTGGTGAAATACGCCGATCCCGTTGCCGGAGTTTCCCGATGAAGCAGATGACCTTTGCCGACGCCGAGTACGCCGGTAAGCGCAAGCAGACCCGTAAGGAGTTGTTCCTGATCGAGATGGATCAGGTGGTGCCGTGGACGGGTTTGGTTGCCCTGATCGAGCCGCACTACCCCAAGGGTGAAGGCGGCCGTCCGGCGTATCCGCTGATGGCGATGCTACGCGTACACCTGATGCAGAACTGGTTCGGCTACAGCGATCCGGCGATGGAGGAAGCGTTGTACGAGACCACGATCCTGCGCCAGTTTGCCGGGCTGAGCCTGGAACGCATTCCCGACGAAACCACCATCCTCAACTTCCGTCGCTTGCTGGAGAAACACGAATTGGCGGCTGGGATTCTGGCGGTGATCAATGGTTATCTGGGCGACCGCGGTTTGTCGTTACGCCAAGCACTATCGTCGATGCCACGCTGATCCATGCGCCGAGTTCGACCAAGAATCAGGACGGTAAGCGCGACCCGGAAATGCACCAGACGAAGAAAGGAAACCAGTATTACTTCGGCATGAAGGCCCACATCGGCGCCGATGCCGAGTCCGGCCTGGTGCACAGCGTGGTAGGGACGGCAGCCAACGTTGCAGACGTTACCCAGGTCGACAAGCTGCTGCACGGTGAGGAAAACATGGTGGGTGCCGACGCGGGTTACACCGGCGTCGAGAAGCGCCCGGAACATGAAGGCCGGGAGGTGATCTGGCAGATCGCGGCCCGCCGCAGTACGTACAAGAAGCTGAGTAAGCGCAGCGCGCTGTACAAAGCCAAGCGCAAGATCGAGAAGGCCAAGGCCCAGGTGCGCGCCAAGGTCGAGCACCCGTTCCGGGTGATCAAGCGCCAGTTCGGTTATGTGAAGACACGCTTCCGTGGCCTGGCGAAGAACACGGCGCAGCTGGTGACATTGTTTGCCCTGTCGAACCTGTGGATGGCGCGCCGGCATTTGCTGACGAATGCAGGAGAGGTGCGCCTGTAATGTGGGAAATGGCCGCTGAGAGGTGTTCGCGGCGGCTAAAAACTCAGAAATGAGCGGATGACTTGATCGATTTTGGTCGAATCGCCGCTTCTAAAATTGGCAAGGGCAGAAGTCGGCCGGAAACACAGGGCTACTTCAGACCATCCCTAGGGGATTGTTTATAGGCCATTACTTATTCTTGAGAGGACCAGTAGGCTCGGTGCGTGCAGCTGCTCATTGAGCGATTGTGGGCCTCAGCGTGAACAGACTTATATTTAGTTGTTGGCTAGTCGTATGAAAATGGTAAGCCGCTAGGTTTTTAGCATACCCAGAGTGGCACTAACCAAGCATCTGCCTCGCCTGTGTAAAATTCTTTAAGGAGACACTGCATAAATAGCCAGCCGCCCCCACCCTTGGCACACTGAGCCCCCTCAACCAGCCCCCTCCATGAGCTTTGTTACGCGCGTGCAGAAGACCTTCTCCGAACTCGAATATACCGGCAAGAAAAAGCAGACTCGCCGAGATCGCTTCCTGGCTGACCTTGAACAGCTGGTGCCCTGGGCACAAGTGGAGGCGCAAGTGGCGCCGTTCTATAGCGACACCACAGGCAAGCGTGGACGCCCTGCGATTGGGTTGTCGCGCATGCTGCGCATGTATGTCGTGCAGCAGTGTTTCGGTCTCTCCGATGAAGGTACCGAAGATGCCGTCTACGACAGCCAGGCCATTCGTGGTTTCATCGGCATCGACCTGGGCCGTGAGTCGGCACCGGATGCCACTACCTTGTTGCGATTTCGCCGCTTGCTGGAAACCCATCAGCTAACGCGGGTGCTGTTTGAAACGATTAACCAGCATCTGGCCAGCCGGGGTCTGCTGCTCAAGGAAGGCACTATCGTCGACGCTACCCTGATCGCCGCGCCGCCCTCGGTCAAGAACCGAGAAGGTAAGCGTGATCCTGAGATGCATCAGGCCAAGAAAGGCAATCAATGGCACTTCGGGATGAAGGCCCACGTTGGTGTCGACGCCACATCGGGACTCGTGCACAGCGTGGTAGGGACTGCCGCCAACGTGGCGGATGTCACCCAGGTCGATCAGTTGCTGCACGGCGCCGAAACCTATGTTTCGGGTGACGCTGGATACACTGGTGCGGCCAAGCGACCGGAGCATGCTGAACGGGACGTTGTCTGGTCGATTGCAGCACGGCCAAGCAGTTACAAACATCACGGCAAAGACAGCGTGCTGTACCGAGTCAAGCGCAAAGTCGAATACGCCAAGGCGCAGCTGCGTGCCAAGGTCGAGCATTCCTTCCAGGTGATCAAGGTGCGCTTCAATCATCGTAAGGTTCGCTACCGTGGACTGGAAAAGAATACGGCGCAGTTGTTCAGTCTGTTTGGGTTGGCCAATCTGGTACTGGCCAAGCGGTATTTGCAACGGACGGCGGGATAAGTCCGTCCGAAAGGCGGGGCTGGCCCGCTAATCAGCAAAATCAGGGTAGAAATCGGCCCAAGAAACGCAGAATAAGGCCGGTAGGTTGAAAAACCGGGTTGAAAAAGGGGGACGGTGAGAATTGGCTAATTGTTCAGCGTCTCCTTAATGTCATCTCAGCTCTTCGCGATGCCTGAAGCCGATGCGATAATCGTTACCGATAGCTGACGTTTGCCAATAACTCAAAGGACGGGGTCTATATGGAGAAGAGATATGAGCACTCAAAAAATCTGCTGTTTAAGTATGCAAGCAGCCAATGGCGGGGTCAGACCGGACGTTCCGGCCAGGAAGGGTGGGAAGGGGCTGGGAATAGCTGAGTGATGGATCAAATTCCCTCTTTACTCATCGCCGGCCAGCTCTTAATGGCGATAGTGGCAGGTTTGCTGCTCAACCTGACGCCCTGCGTTTTGCCTGCAATTCCCATTAAGGTCCGGACCATCTTACGAGAGGCGGGCAGCAACGATCGCACCGCGTGCTGGCGGCATTGGCGTTCACCGCAGGAACGCTCGCGTTTTTCCTGACGTTGGGCGGACTGACCGCACTTCTGCAGTGGAGCTGGGGCACTTTGTTTCAGTCTGCGGTGTTCGTTGGTGTCCTTGTTGCCTTGATGGTCGGGTTTGCGGTGGTCACCTGGCTGGATTTGCCCATCCCGATCCCGGCGTTCGCCGCCTCGGTCCATGGCCGGCGCTACTTTGAAGCATTCGTATCTGGGTTATTGAGTGCGGTTTTGGCCGCACCCTGCGCCGGTCCTTTCCTTGGTGGAGTCCTAGCCTTTGCCGTTACCCAGCCGACGCCGGTAAGTATGGGGATATTCGGCAGTATCGGGCTGGGGTTGTCGCTGCCCTACGCAGCATTGATGCTCAAACCCGATTGGCTGAGCCGGTTGCCCAAGGCGGGGCCCTGGACCCTGGTCATTAGAGAAGTGCTCGCGTTGGTCTTGCTGGCCGCAGCCGTCTTTTTCAGCGCGAGCCTGGTGCCCAAAGCGGTTTATACCTGGCTATGGTGGTCTTGGCTGGCCCTGGTGCTGGCCTGGGGTGCCCGCCGTTTCGTCCAGGGTAATGGTACCGTGCGTGTGATCACCACAACGGCGGCAGGCCTTGCCCTTGCGATGACTGTGGAATTCGCATCCCCGCTGGGCAACAGCGAAGACGAACTCGTCTGGCAACCCTACTCCGCAAAACTACTGACGGAGACAAAAGCCCAGGGCACACCCTATTTGCTGGAGTTCACCGCCGACTGGTGCATCAACTGCAAGATACTTGAGCGCACGGTCTACCAGGAGGCCGCTGTGGCCGAAGCCGTGCGGCGCACCAAGATGGTGCCCATACAAGTTGACGTGACAGCGAGCAACCCAGAAAAAGATGCGCTATTAACTGCGACCGGCGGGCAGGCCTTACCCTTCGCAGTGGTTGTTGACCGTGACGACACCGTTATCGCCCGTTTCACGGGGCTTTTTGACACCGACAGCTTGGTCGAAGCTATCAATCGCACCGGAAACCCACAACCTTAGATACTGGAGACCCAATCATGGTGATTCGACAAAAAGGATTGCTAGCTGGAGTAGTGGTTTTTGCGATCGCGATCGCTGCGTTCATGTTGATCGACACCAACGGAAACAACCTCGACGCTGCCCAGACTGAACGTGCCGGTCTTGAAGTCCCGGTGCCGACCCGAGCAGGGTTGGCAAATTCCGCTGATAAGGTCCGCCTCACTGTTGCGGGAGGCGCCGCAGCAATGGCGGGAAAGACGGGTGATTTCGTTTTAACACTGAACATTCAACCGGGCTGGCATGTGAATGCAAATCCGGCCTCCATGGAATTCCTGATTCCCACCGTCGTCAGCTCTTCAGTCAACGGCCAGGCGCTTATAATCCCGACGCAGTACCCGCGCGGCCGGGTCAGTGACATTGTGCTGAGTGACACCGCCCTAGAGGTGTATGACGACGGTGCAAGTATTCGGCTGCGGCCCGACGAAAAACAGACCGCCGTGCTGGAAAAGGTAGGCAGGCTCGAAATGATTGTACGGGTGCAGGCCTGCAGTGACGAGGGCATTTGTCTGGCACCGACTGACCTGCCCGTTGCGCTGAATCTGGACGATACCAAGCGACAATAAGTCAGAACGGCCCTCGGAAATGACTCAATTGGGGAATGACTGTGAACAGCTTATTCTGAGTATTCCCCGATTGCCGTGGTTGCGCTGGGCAGCTCAACGCCATGCCCCACCGTTCATATCTTGAGATGGGCGAGACTCGCTTCGTTAAACACCAAACTTACATTGTGATTCGCGCATTCCGCATGACGAAGTGGCTTCGGGGCAGTGCCGGCAATCGGTCCCAGGTGATTGATAGATCCTGTTCGGGAACCTCATATTGGAGCGAGCGAGCCAGGAAGCGAACAGCAACGCTCATCAATGCGACGGCGACGCCTTCACCTGGACAGCGATGGTTAACATGCGGGTCGCCTGGTCCTTGTGGGATGAAGCAGTATGGCGACGGAGAGTTGGATCGAAAGCGCTCAGGCTTGAAACGATCTGCCTCCTCCCAGAGCTGGGAATCGTGATTGGTTCCGTATAAGTCCAGCAGGACTAAGGTGCCCCTGCCAAAGGCAAATCCTTCCCATAGAAAATCTTCTTTCACGCGAGCGCTGATCGCTGGGAAGAAGGGGTAGAAACGCCGCACTTCCTGCACAAAGCAACCTATATCTCTTTCATCTCCCGACTGCAGGTTTCTCAGACAGAACGGGTGCTTGTGCAGCGCTAGCGCTGCAAAGGTTATGAATACAGAGACGGCTACCGTCGGCCGCAGCAGATTTAGTAGTTCCACTGATGCGGTATGTAGATCCAACGGCTGTCCGTGCTGGTCCTTGTAATGGGCGATGCGTTCGAGAGGCGATTGCTCGGGTGTAGGGGAGCGGCGCGAGTGGACTCGACGAGCTCTGCCGCCCATTGCTCCAATCGGCGACGTGCCTTCCGTGCCTGCCAGTGCTGCAGACCGATCGCGCCGGCGTGCTCATAGAGAGCTGCAAGATCTTGAGTCCATTGTTGAACATCTCTTTCAGCGATTGGAGCACCGGCCCAGTCGCATACGGTGCGGCATAGAATTTCGCGAGCAATCTCGTAGAGGACGATTGACTCACCGGGACGCCAAGTTCGCGCATACTCCCTCCAACGAACCTCGCTCAACTCTGCTAGTTCCTGCACGTTCGCGGGTGTGAGCACTCCCATGAAGAGGGCCTTTCGGTGACGATGCGCATCACCGTCCAAACCTTGGACACCGTCTTGTCCGAATAAGGTTTTTTGCAGTCGCTTGGGCGCAGCGTTCTGGCGAACGAATCGGTCAGGGTCGCAAATCAAGCGAGCAGCTTCGGCACCTGTTAGGCACAGAGTTTTCTGTAATATCAAGCGAGTTTGAAACACAGGCGATTGATGAAACTTACTGCGCGTGGAGATAAATCGGTAGGGATCTCGCAAAAAGGCCCAAGTACTGTCCAATCCGGTGTCACGCGTGTTGGCGCTGATGGAAAATTGACCCACCCTGCCGATTGAAATTTGACCCAGGGCGGATTGCTGATTTTGTTACCAGCAACTGTGGATAAGTCTACCAGCGCAGCTGCT
>LZQQ01000013.1_pt1 | contig 31228 bp, 41 predicted proteins | sample 768581 | NCBI WGS metagenome assembly LZQQ01 (sample SAMN05207185, study PRJNA324510) | oil field metagenome | isolation source: sample BH-FW-20 from oil reservoir | place: India: Bombay High | collected 2015-11-25 | reverse complement strand
CTGCTGCGCCGCGAGTACGGCTTCTCGCGCACACCGGGGCGAACCTACAGCGTGCCGTGCGTGTTCTCCACCGAACAGCTGCGCTACCCCAAGCCGGACGGCGGGGTCTGCCAGAGCAAGAGCTTCGTCGGCGAGGGCGTCAAGCTCGACTGTGCCGGTGGCTTCGGCGCGGTGACCATGGTCACCGCCACCTTCGGCATGGTCGCCGCCGCGAAGGCGGTCGACAAACTGGTCGCCGGAGCCCGGCGGCCTAGCGAGCGCAACGCCCGCAGCTGATGAAAACGTGCCGCAGCCGCTCTGCGATGCGGTCCCCGGAAAGTTCCGCTGTCACAAAAGATTTACATATCAGTCATTTGGCTGACATACGCCGTCGCCAAGATTGCCCCCAACACAAAGAGCCCATCTCGTGTGTTTCCGACGCTAAACATAAAGGGGAATTTTGATGATCCGTAAGCACTTCGCCGGTTTCGCTGCCAGCGCCCTCGCTCTGGCCGTTTCCGCCCAGCTTTCGCCGGTACCGTCACCACCGACGGCGCCGATCTCGTTATCAAGACCAAGGGCGGCCTGGAGGTCGGAACCACCGACAAGGAGTTCTCGTTCAAGATCAATGGCCGCCTGCAGGCTGATGCCGACAGCTTCGATGGTTTCTACACCCAGAACGGCGAGCGCGCAGACGAGACCTATTTCCGTCGTGCGCGTCTGGAGATTTCCGGTGTTGCCTTCACCGATTGGGGCTACACCTTCCAGCGCAACTTTGGCAACGATTCCAGCGATTGGCGCGAGCTGGCCATCCACTACAACGGCTGGGAGCCGGTTCAGATTTCGGTTGGCCGCATCAGGCCGACCTTCGGCCTGGAATATGCGACCAGCTCCAAGTGGATCACTGCGATCGAGCGCTCGGCGATCTATGACCTGGCGCCCTGGCTGAACAGCATGAAGACGGCGAAGGCATCCGCGTGCGTACCACTGTCGGCATGTTCCACGGCGAGGCCGGTGCCTATCGTCAGGATGGTGGCGACGGCGTCGACATGCTCGAGGACGAAGATGGCGCCAACAACACCAGCTTCGTGCTGCGTGGCGTGATCGCCCCGATCGTCGAGAAGGACCAGGTGCTGCATCTCGGCGCGAGCTTCGGTCAGCGTGACCTGGAAGAAGGTTACCTGGAACGCATTCGTCCGCGCCTGTCCGTGCGTGGCACCACCGAAGACAGTGCCAACGGCAACCGCGCCACCTTCGGTGGCACTCGCACCGACGGCACCGATCAGGCCTGGGGCCTGGAAGCGGCTACATGATCGGCCCGTTCTCGGTGCAGGGCGAATACCTGACCCGTACCGTCGACGCATGGAAGGTTTCGAAGACCTCGAAGCCACCGGCTACAACGTCCAGCTGGCGTACACCCTCACCGGTGAGTCGCGTTCCTACAAGCTCGATGGCGGCAAGTTCGACAAGATCAAGCCGGAAAACAAGCGTACCGGCGCCTGGGAATCTTCTACCGCTTCGACGACATCACCGTCGACGAGACCGGTATCGCCCCGAGCGGTTATGTCGGTGCGCTGGACAGCGCAGAAGCCGGTGCCAAGACCCACACCATCGGTGTGAACTGGTACGCCAACGAGTCGGTCAAGCTGTCGGCCAACTACCTGAAGACCAGCGTCGAGACGTAGTCAACGCCAATGGCGACGACGACGGCGACGCCATCAGCCTGCGCGCTCAGTACGTGTTCTAACCGACACGTCGTTTCATCTCTTCATCCGTAACGCTCCCTTGAACCCCGCCGACTGGCGGGGTTTTTTCGTTGTCGAGGCCGGGCAGACTGCGCGCATGCCCATCCAGACACTTTCCCGGCTCGCGGATATTCCCGCCCAGCACTGGGACGCCTTGCTCGCGAACCGCCAGCCGTTCCTGCGCCACGCCTTTCTGTCTTCGCTCGAAGACAGTGGCAGCGTGGGTGGCCGCAGTGCTGGCAGCCCGAGCATCGCCTGCTGCTGGATGCCGATGGCGTGCCGCGCGCCGCGTTGCCGCTGTATCGCAAGGCACACTCCTATGGCGAGTACGTATTCGACTGGGCCTGGCCGATGCCTGCCAGCGAGCCGGCATTCGCTACTACCCCAAGCTGCTCTGTGCGGTGCCTTTTTCGCCGGTCGCCGGGCAGCGCCTGCTGGGTGATGCGCAGGCGGCGGCCGGAGTGCTTGACGAGCTGAGCCGCGGGCTCGACGCCGCCGGCCTGTCGGGGCTGCATCTGAATTTCAGCGAGCCGGCAGCCGATGCGCTGCTCGCCGGGCGGGATGGCTGGCTCGAGCGCATCGGCTGCCAGTTCCACTGGCACAACCGCGGTTATCGCGACTTCCAGGACTTTCTCGATGCCCTCGCCTCGCGCAAGCGCAAGCAGTTGCGCAAGGAACGAGAACAGGTGGCGGGGCAGGGGTTGGCGTTCGACTGGCGCAGCGGCGGGGAGCTGAGCGAGGCCGACTGGGATTTCGTCTACGCCTGCTACGCCAATACCTACCAGGTACGCGGCCAGGCTCCTTACCTGACGCGCAGCTTCTTCAGCCTGCTGGCCGAGCGGATGCCCGAGCGATTCGCCTGATCTGGGTGCGCCAGGGCGAGCGGCCGGTGGCGATGGCGTTCTGCCTGTGCGATGACGACACGCTGTACGGCCGTTACTGGGGCTGCCTGGCCGAGTTCGACCGGCTGCACTTCGAGACCTGTTTCTACCAGGCATCGAGTGGGCGATGGCCAGCGGCTGCGGCGTTTCGATGCCGGCGCGCAGGGGGAACACAAGCTGATCCGCGGTTTCGAGCCGGTGATCACCCGTTCATGGCATTACCTGGCGCACCCGGGATTGCGTGCGGCTGTTGCCGACTTTCTTGGCCAGGAGCGCGTCGGCGTACTGGCCTATCGGCAGGCGGCGCAGGCCGCGCTGCCGTATCGCCAGGGCTGAACGAAGCCGGCCGATGCGACCGGCTTGTGCCAGCCTCAGCGGCTGAAGGTTTCCTCGAGGAAGCGCCGCATGTCGTTCCAGGAGCGTTCGTCGGCCTGCTTGTTGTAGGCCAGATCGAGGCCCTTTTCCTTGAAGGCATCGCGCCCGGGTTGGTGAAGCCGTGCTTGGCGCCCGGCAGGCTGACGAATCGGTAGTCCGCGCCCGCCTTGACCATTTCCACGTTCAGCGCGGCAACATCGTCGGTGCTGACCATGCTGTCCTCGGCACCATGCTCGACCAACACGCGCGCCTTGACGCTGCCCGGCACGGCGCGCGTCTCGGTGGCCAGTGCGCCGTGGAAACTCACCACGCCGGCCAGCGGTACACCCTGGCGCGCCATGTCCAGCACCACTTTGCCGCCGAAGTCAGTAGCCCACCGCGGCGAGTTTGCGGGTATCGGTCTGCTGCTGTTGACGCAGCAGGTCGAGGCCGGCGTTGAAGCGGCCCTTGGCGCGTCGGCATCGGCCAGCGCGGCCTTCATGAAACTCATCGCATCCTTAGGATGCTCGGTGTTCTTGCCCTCGCCGTACATGTCGATGGCCAGCGCGCTGTAGCCGAGTTCGGCCAGGTCGCGAGCCCGGCGCTTGGCATAGTCGTTGAGCCCCCACCATTCGTGCACGACCACCACGCCCGGACGCGGACCCGCGATCGCATCGTCATAGGCGTAGTAGCCGATCATTTCGGTGCCGTCGGCAGCCTTGTAGGGGATTTCCTGGGTCTGGATTTCGGCGTGGGCAGCGACGCTGGCAGCCATGAGCAGGCCGAACAGGCAGTGGCGCATCGGGGAGTCTCCTTGACGGGCAGTACGGCAGAGTGAGGTGTCACAGAAGGATAGCGACTCTTCGACCGTTGGCAGGGGAAGGGTTCTGGCGCCGATCGCCCGGCTTGCCAGGAGGTGGCGTGGATGACGGCGCCGCGTCATCCACGCGTGGGTTCGCCGGCTGCGAGGGGCCGCCAGGCTCGGTGCCTTACGCAACGGGGGCGCGTGGAAAACGCTTCGCGGTTTTCCACCCTACATCCGGCGCCTGAACCGCCCCGGGAATTCCGGAGGCTCTTTGGTGTGAGTCATGCCGCTTGAGCCGATCGGTAAGTTGCTGATAGTAGATCGCTTCGGCCTCTGCCGGCGGCATGTTCCCGATGGGCTCCAGTAGCCGTCGGTGGTTGAACCAGTCCACCCACTCCAGCGTCGCCAGCTCCACTGCCTCCCGATTCTGCCAGGAACGACGATGGATCACCTCGGCCTTGTACAGGCCATTGATGGTCTCGGCCAAGGCATTGTCATAGGAGTCGCCCACGCTGCCCACCGAGGGCTCGACCCCAGCTTCAGCTAGGCGCTCGGTATAGCGGATCGAGACGTACTGCACGCCACGGTCGCTGTGATGGATCAGGCTGCCCTGGCCGACCGGTCGGCGGGCATACAACGCCTGTTCCAACGCATCGAGAACAAAGTCTGTGCGGGCTGAGCTGGACACGCGCCAGCCGACGATACGCCGGGCGAATACGTCGATGACAAAGGCCACGTAGACGAAGCCCTGCCACGTGCTGACGTAGGTGAAGTCCGACACCCAGAGCGCGTTTGGCCGCTCGGCGCGGAACTGGCGATTGACCTTGTCCAGCGGGCACGGGGTGGCCTTGTCGCTGATCGTAGTCTTGACCGGTTTGCCGCGTACGACACCTTGTAGACCCAGTCGCCGCATCAGTCGCTCCACCGTGCAGCGGGCCACCACTACGCTTCGCGCTTGAGTTGCCGCCAGACCTTGCGCACGCCGTAGACCTGGAAGTTCTCCTCCCAGACCCGCTGGATATGCCCGCTCAGTACCTCGTCACGCCGTGTTCGCGGAGAACGCCGCTCGGGAGCGGCCTGGCAATGTGCATGGGCGTAGTAGGTCGATGGAGCGATCGGCAGTACCCGGCAGATCGGCTCGACTCCATAAACCGCACGATGCTCGTCGACGAACGCCTTCATGGCTTGAAGCGGCGGTCGAGCTCCGCCTGGGCAAAATACGCGGACGCCTTGCGCAGGATCTCGTTGGCCTGGCGCAACTCACGCACCTCACGTTCCAGCGCCTTGATCCGCTCGCGTTCGCTGCTGGTCTGGCCTTCACGTTTGCCAGTATCGCGCTCGGCCTGGCGTACCCAACGGCGCAGTGTTTCGGCGGTACAACCGATCTTGGCAGAAATCGAGCAAATCGCTGCCCATTCCGACTCGTGGTTGCCTTGATGTTCCAATACCAGTCGAACCGCTCGCTCGCGGACTTCCGGGGAGTACTTCGTCGTCGTCTTCATGGCTCCATCCTCTCAAGAGTTGGACCTCGGGAAAGCCGGGGCGGTTCAGGGTGCCTCGACCAGTTGGTGCCAGAATTGCGTGCGGCGCTCGGCGTTGCCATAGGCGCCTTCCTTCTCCACCCACATGGCGCTTGGCAGGATGAGGTCGGCCGCCTGTGCCGAGACGGTCGGGTAGACGTCCGAGACGACGACAAAGGTTTCCGGGTTGCGCCAGCCGGGCAGGACCTCCTGCATGATGTTCGGCCCGGCCTGCATGTTGTTGGTCACCTGCGTCCAATAGACCTTGAGCACGCCATCCTTGAGCATGCGGCTCTGCTCGACGGCGTGGAAACCGGGCTTTTCCTGGATGGTGCCGGCCGGCAGTTTCCAGATTTTCTCGCTGGTGGCGCGGTGCTTGGGGTTGGTCACCGCCATGTCCGCCGGCAGGCGGTGGGAGAAGGTGCCGACCTCGCGCGCCGTGCCGCAGGCCGAGGGCTGGCCGGTAAGCGAGAAGGGGCTGTTGCCCGGCTCACTGATCTTTCCGGTCAGCAGGTGGATGTTGTAGATCATGTTGTTCGCCCAGACACCGCGCGTGTGCTGGTTGAAACCCATGGTCCAGAACGACATGACCTTGGTTTTCGGGTCGGCGTAGAGCTTGGCCAGCGCTTCGAGCCGTTCTGCCGGCACGCCGCTTTCGCGCGCGGCATGTTCGAGCGTGTAGGGTTCGAGGAACTTGGCGTAGTCCTCGAAGCTCATGTCGGTCCAGGTATTGGCCACCCCGCGGTTCTCGGCCTTGAGCTCCAGCGGGTCGGTCGGCCGCAGGCCGTAGCCGATGTTGGTCGCGCCCTTGGCGAAGCGGGTGTGCTTGTCGACGAATTCCTTGTTCACCGCGCCGCTCTGGATGATGTGGTTGGCGATGTAGTTGAGGATCACCAGATCGGTCTGCGGGTTGAACACCATGGGGATGTCGGCCAGCTCGAAACTGCGGTGCTCGAAGGTGGACATCACCGCGACCTTTACGTGCGGCGCGCTGAGGCGACGGTCGGTGACCCGCGTCCACAGCACCGGGTGCATCTCGGCCATGTTCGAACCCCAGAGCACGAAGGCGTCGGCCGCTTCGATGTCGTCGTAGCAGCCCATCGGCTCGTCCATGCCGAAGGTGCGCATGAAGCCGAACGCTGCCGAGGCCATGCAATGGCGCGCATTGGGGTCGATGTTGTTGGAGCGGAACCCCGCTTTCATCAACTTGTTGGCGGCGTAGCCTTCCCAGATCGTCCATTGCCCAGAACCGAACATGCCGATGGCCTCGGGACCGCCGGCCTTGAGGGCCGCCTTGTATTTCTCGGCCATGATGTCGAAGGCCTGGTCCCACGTGACCGGCTCGAACGCGCCCTGCTTGTCGTACTGGCCGTTCTTCATGCGCAGCAAGGGCTGGGTCAGGCGGTCGGCGCCGTACATGATCTTCGACAGGAAGTAGCCCTTGACGCAGTTGATGCCGCGGTTGACCTCCGCCTTGATGTCGCCGTGGGTGCGACCACGCGGTTCTCGCGGGTCGCCACCATGACGCTGCAGCCGGTACCGCAGAAGCGGCACGGTGCCTTGTTCCACTTGAGATTGGTGGCATCGGCCTCGGTGATCAGGTTGCTGGCGGTGCTGGCGATCGGCAGGCCGGCCACCGTCGCAGCGATGGCGGCTGCGTTCGCCTTGGCGAATTCGCGGCGAGTCAGGCTCATGGGGCTTCTCCTTCGAGGCTGAGGAGTTCTTCGTGATAGATCAGCGCGGCATTGAGCACGCCGGGCAGCTGCTGGATGTGCTCCAGCGTGGCGAGAATGTCGCGTTCGTGGTCCGCTTCGAGGACCACCACCAACTTGCCGGCGGGGCTGTGCTGGTGAAGCTCGACGCCGGGCAGCAGGCCCAGGTTCGCTTTCACCGCGTCCAGCCATTGCGGCCGGCAGTGCACCAGCAGGCTGGCGATGTGCAGGGCTGTCTCCATGAAAGACTTCCAACCAGGTCGTGACGAGGTGCGCGGCGAGGGCACCGGTTCAGCTGGGCGTCGGCGCCCCGGGCTCAGCTCGCCGGGCCGGGTGGGCCGAAGAACATCTGCGTGATCCAGACGATGAAGCCGTAGCCGGCCACGAGCAGTACGCTGAGCATGGGGAAGAGGAAAACGATCAGGAAAACGAAGAGGCGGGTTTCTTCGCGCTTGCTGGAGGACTGTTCAGGCGTGTGTGTTGTTGTCATTGCCAAACTCCGAACCGGCGATACAGAGGGAGTCTAGTAAGGGACTCGGTCGCCGCCATTCGGTTCGGTCGTTGACCGACAGGCGGGGCGTCGGAACGGGCCGCTGGCACGGACGGCTTTGGCGTGCGTCGGTGCCGGGAGCCTGATGTCGAAGGACAGACCGCGCGCGCCATGGGCCAGCATCTGGCGTTGCAGGCCTCTTTGGTGGCGTATATGGCCTCTTTGTGTGCTAGGCTCCGCGGCTTTTTTCCACTCTCTCGGCGACGGGAAACATGACGACCGACACCCTTCACACCCACTTGCGGCAGGGCACTGCGGCTTATCGCAGGGCCACGCTGGCGCTGTTCTGCGCCGCTTCGCCACCTTTGCGATGCTCTATTGCGTGCAGCCGCTGTTGCCGTTGCTGGCGGCGCATTTCGCCGTGTCGGCGGCGACCAGCAGTCTGGCGCTGTCGCTGACCACCCTGTGCCTGGCGCTCTGTCTGCTGGTGTCCGGAGCGCTGGCCGAGAGCTGGGGACGCAAGCCGGTGATGGCCGCCGCGCTCGGCCTGGCCAGCCTGCTGGGGCCTGGCCTGCGTGCTGGGTGGAGTCGTGGAACCTGTTGCTGGTGCTGCGGGCCTTGCTGGGGCTGGCGCTGAGCGGTCTGCCGGCGCTGGCGATGCCTATGTGGGCGAGGATTCGACCCGCCTTCGTTGCCGGCGGCAATGGGACTCTATATCGGTGGAACGGCACTGGGTGGCTGCTCGGTCGCCTGCTGTCGGGGCTGCTCAGTGACATCGGCGGCTGGGAGCTCGCCCTGGGCGCATCGCCGGACTCGGCCTGCTCGCGCTGGGCCTGTTCGTCTGGCTGCTGCCGACTTCGCGCCACTTCAAGGCGCAGCCGCTCTCGCTTCGGGTGCTGCTCGGCAACTTCCGTTTGCATCTGCGCAACCCCAGGCTGCGCGGGTTGTTTCTCCAGGCCTTCCTGCTGATGGGCGGTTTCGTCGCGCTGTTCAACTACATTGGCTTCCGCCTGGCAGGCGCGCCGTTCGGGCTGTCTTCGACGGTCATCGGCCTGCTGTTCGTCGTCTATCTGGCCGGCATCTTCAGCGCCGGTTGGGCCGGACGGCTGGTGCCTCGCTTCGGCGCGCGTAACGTGTTGCGCGGTGGCGTCGGGCTGATGTTGCTCGGTGTGGCGCTCTGTGCCAGTGCCTGGCTGGCGGCGATCGTGTTGGGCCTGGGCTTGTTCACGCTGGGGTTCTTTGCCGCGCACGCGGTGGCCAGCGGTCAGGTCGGCATCCATGCCGAGGGCGCCAAGGCGCAGGCTTCGGCGCTGTACCTGTGCGCGTTACTACCTGGGCTCGAGCGTGGTGGGTTATGTCGCCGGTTATGTCTGGGAACACGCCGGCTGGCTGCCATTGATGGCGGTGCTGGCGGCTCTGTTCGTGATCGCCGCCTGGCGCGCCCGCAGCCTGTAGGGTGGATAACGGCGCAGCCTTATCCACCTGCCAGGTTCGGCTGACATCCGTTGCTTGGCAGGTCGGAACGCGGTGGAAAACGCGTTGCGGTTTTCCAGCCTACGCAGCCTGGTTTTCGCCAGGGCGCTGGCTCATCACTCGACGCGCTGCTGGCCGCTGTAGGCGAGCGGGGCACGGCAGCTGCGACACAGGTAACGACGGCCCTTGCGCACCAGCGCGTGGCGCTGGGCGGTGAACGGAAACTCCTGCTCGGGGCAGCGGCAACGGTAGATGTAGCGCGTGCTGGGGCGGCGCTGGATCTCGTAGCTGTGACAGCGATCGGCTGGCAGCTCGTAGACGCCGCGCATGATCAGCTGCCACTCCTCGCCATGTGGCTGGATGCGTGGGCCGAACATCTGGTGGGCGATGAGGTGGGCGACCTCGTGCGCCACGGTCTGGCGCAGGAAGTGCTCGGTGTTCTCGCGATACAGCTGGGCGTTGAAACGCAGCAGGTTCTGGTTCAGATGGGCGACGCCGGCCTTCTGGCCGCGCAGCTTGAAGCTCACCTGCGGCCGCTCGAAGCGGCGCGCGAAGAACTGTTCGGCAAGCTGGTAGCAGGCCTCGACACGCGCATGAAGTCGTTCGGGCATAGGGCACTCCTGGGGAGTGCCGCATTATGCCAAAGCGCTCGCCGTCGGACAGCGCCAGCGGACCGGCGTCACGTCACTCGTTCGGCCGTTCGTTGAAGCGGCGCTCGTTGTCCACGCCGCCCGGCGCTTCCTGCGGGCGGTTTTCCTCGAAGCCGTAGCTCTGGTTCTGCACACCGGAGCGCTCGTAGGTCGGGTCCAGCGCCAGCGACCAGAACAGGATCATCGGCACCTTGAGGTTGACCAGCACGAGCAGCCCGACGGCCCAGGTACTGACGCCGTAGAGAAAGGTATTGCGATCATCGATCCGCATGAACTTCGGCAGGCCAACGAACAGCAGGTAGGTCGAATACAGCCCTGCGGCGACGAGCACGAGAATGGCCGTCCAGCGCGTCGGGTAAAGCGCGCCCAGGCCGGCGATGAAGAACGGTGTGATCAGATAAGCGATGAAGCCGACGCACTGGTTGAATGTCGGTCGTGCCTCGAAGCTGCGTGACAACCAGCGCAGAAAGAAGCCCATGATGAAGGTGCCGAGGATGATCGTCAGGTAGATCAGCCCGCTCAGCTGCAGGGCGCTGCGGGTGTCCAGCCAGATCCGCTCGTTCTCGACCAGGCTCCAGCCGACATAGCGCGTGCCGATGAACATGCAGACTGCAGGCAATAACGCCCAGAGCAGCAGATGGATCAGGTAGTTCGAGCTGTGCTTTTCCTCGTCGCGGCGGATGTCGGCCCAAGCCTGGTCAGGCCGGGTCATCAAGGTAAGAAAGTGAGGACTCATGAGCGATCTCCATCTGCCTGGAAAGGCCCGGCCGAGCGCTGCGCGTCGGCTGGCGTTCCTGTTTAGAACGGCAGATGCGCCAAGGGTTTCCGCCGCAAAGGGGCGGCCCCTGGCGCAGAGATCGGTGAAGCGGGCCGCAGGTCCCGGCCCGCTGATGTTTAGCGCACGTAGACCGGGCCCATGCCCATGCCCCAGACGATCACCGAGGTGGCGATGATGGCGACCAGCACCACCAGGCCAACCGCCAGCACCGAGCTGGAGAACATGAAGCCCTCATCGCTGGGGATGTTCATGAATTTCGGCAGCCCGACGTAGAGCAGGTAGGCCGTGTAGCAGACCGCCGCGGTACCGACTGTCAGTGCGACCCAGATGTGCGGATACAGCCCGGCAAGCCCGCCGACGAACAGCGGCGTGGCGGTATAGGCGGCGAACACGATGCACTGGGTCAGGGTCGGGTTGGCGTCGTAGGTCCGCGCCATCCAGTGGATGAAAGCGCCCATCACCGCGACGCCGGCAAGCATGGCCAGGTAGGACATCACCGCCAGTTGCATACAGCTGGCCTGCGTGAGCTTGACGGGCTCGCCGCCGCCGATGCTCCAGCCGACCTGCGTCGCGCCGATGAAGCCTGATACCGCCGGGATGGCGGCGAGCAGCAGCACGTGAGTCAGGTACATGTGGCTGACGGTTTCTTCCTCGCCGCGAATCGACTGCCACTCCTGACCGGGGTGGGCCAAAAGGCCCCATACGTGATTGATCATGCCGGCGTCTCCTCAATGGTGGTGAGGCCGCTCGCCTGGTTTGCCTTGTGCCGTGGCTTTTGGCTGCGACCTTATGCCGCAGTATAGGAGTGCGGCCCGCGCTTGCAGACCAGCGGATTAGAGCGAATGGAAGCTATGCGCTCAGCGGTAATAGCGCTCCAGAATTTCCAGCGCCAAGTTGATCGACTGCAGCCGCTCCGTACTGCCGCCTCGGTCGGGGTGATGCAGGCTGACCAGTTGCCTGTAGCGCTGCTTGATCATCAGTGCGGTCACCGGCTCGGCGACGCGGTCGAGCTCGAACAGCTCCAGCGCCGCCTGCTTTTCGTCACTGCCCTGCATGCGCGTCCAGAAGCTGGCCAGTAATCGCTCGACATCGTCCTCGTCGGTGTCGCGCAGGTTGCGCAGGTCCAGGTAGTAGTCGCGCAACGGATCGCGTTCGGCGAGCGCCGCTTCGCCGCTGCTATAGGGCAGCAGGCGGATCGCCATGGGGCTGATCGACAGATGGCGATGCCGCTTCGCCCAGGCGGTCGCGCAGCAGATAGAGCGCGTTGAATACCAGGAAATGTGTCCTGAAGAGCACCAGTTTGTCGGCCAGCGGCAGGTTCGGCACGTGCGTGCTGTGCCGCTGCTTGAGCCGCTGGATCAGCTCGTATTCGCTCAAGCCGTGCGGCTGCTCGCGCAGGAGCACGAGCAGCTGCTCGGGCAGGTCGAGGGGAAGGGCAGAGGTCATCGTTCATGCGAGGACCTAGCACGCGGCAAAGCCAGCGTGTGGCGCGGCGTCACAGCCGAGGGTGACGGTCGGGCTGGGGCGATGCGTGCTTTGCGCGTAAAATGCGCGGCTTTGCATTCCTCCGGACATCCACCATGGGCACCCTTTCGGTCAACCAGAACAAGCTGCAGAAGCGCATTCGCCGCCTGGCCGGCGAAGCCATCAACGATTTCAACATGATCGAGGACGGCGACAAGGTCATGGTCTGCCTGTCCGGCGGCAAGGTATAAACAACGAACTTTTTGTAAAGCCTATAAACCGTAGGCATTGTCCGTAAGCCCCACTATCCGTCGCTCTTCCCTCCCTCTCGCTTGACAGAACTCGTTTGGGGGCTAGTTTGTAACTAAATGGTTATTGGACTAGCTATTTTGTCAATCATGAAGCTCAGGCGATACCAATTCAATTCGTTGCCCTTCGTATCGATAGTGGACGAAGCGGGTTGCCCTATTGATCCGTATGTTTCCTGCTATCTCAATGGCGCTTTGTCTGCTAAGTCGGCCAATACGCGTTTTAGGTACGCAAATGAACTGTTGTTTATGCTGCAGTACTTTTCGGAAAAAAATATTGACCTGCCCGCGCGAGTTGCATCGGGTAGGTTTATCACGCATAAAGAGTACATGCAGTTTTATGACAGATGTTGCTTAAGTAAGGGTTTTGTGAAGAGAGTTTAAATGTTAAGGTTATAGATATAAATGATAAACATCTGAGGAATATCATTGTTGCCAATCAGAAAGGTATGGCAACGGTATCTGGCGAAACCTTACAAGGTCGCGTCAGGCGACTTCGGAAGTTTCTTTTATGGCTGTTCGATCAGTTTCACGAAGTGCAGGATGTTGACGATAAAACAAACAAAAAATTTAACTATCTGATTTCAAAGATTAAGTTGGATGAAGATTCCCTTGGCAAGAACGTTACTCAACAAGTCGGCGATCCTGAGGAGTCGGTGATTCCGGATGACGTTTTCTTAAAGTTCTTGGAGATGGTGATGCCGTCATCTCCTAATAATCCCTTTAAAGCATCCAGGGTGAGAAATTATCTGATTGTCAATTTGCTAGTCCAAGGTGGCATCAGAAGAGGTGCACTAGCAAAGTTGAAGGTTTCAGACTTCCATTTTTGGGGGGAGTACGATCAGATATCTATCTATCGGTCCGGAAACGACCCTACAGATCCGCGCGCTGAAAAACCTGATCAAAAGACAAAAGCACACTACGCTACGGTTGATCCAAGTTTGTTGGAGAAGGTTAAGTTTTATATTGACAACATTCGTGCTGTCTTTCCTCGTGCAAAATTTCATGATTTCGTGTTTGTCAGTGAAAATGACTCTAAAGGTACTGCGGGGCAGCCCCTTTCGTTGAAAGCAATAAATGCAGTTTTTCGGAAGCTTTCCAGGGCGCTGGGCTTTCATGTGCATCCTCATTTGTTGCGTCACAAATGGAATGAAGTATTTGATAAAAAGGGAGAGTTGCTCGGGGTCAATCCAGCTTTGCTTGAGGATAGTAGAAAATATGCGATGGGATGGTCGCACAATTCGAGACAGAATGAAAATTATAATGAAAAACGAATTGCGCTGAAGGCTAGAGAAATATCAAAAGCACATCAGCGTCGAGTGGATCAAAAAAATGACTCGAGAGAAAAAACGGAAAGCACTTAAGCCTCAAAAGAAAGTAAATTCATTGGTTACGGCTAAGTCTGGCTTGATGGTTAATACCTCGGATGATGTATGGGTGATACTTCCGTACAATGGAAAGGGGAAAGTGGTTTGCGTTGACTGGGTCCGCTCATCGAATATATCTGATGATGATCGAGAATTAATTCTGAATGTGTTTGTGCATTATGTTCGAACCATGGCTGCGAGTACAGCATCAGGTATAGTTTGTAATGTAAAGCCGTTTGTGATGAATGGTATTCCCTCGTTAGCTAGTGTTAAAACGTTTTGGAGTGGGTTGAAAACAAACAATAAGAAGGGGCTCAATCAGTTCTTTGGGACTCTCTCCAAGCAAGGTTATGAACGGTTTGAAGAGTATCACAAATATACAAGTGCCCATTTAGATAAGAGAAAAATCAATACTCTTGATCCTTCCAGGGGGGCATTAAGCGATATTGAGTTTGACTCGTTAGCAAAGCAACTCAATGAAGATCTACAGGAGTTCGATTGGGCCGCTGATAGAGACCTTTCCTTCTATCAGTCATCAACCCTCTATGGTGATATAAAGAATCGTGTTACTAGCAAACTGTTGCTCTCCATTGTGAGACGGCCGATTCAAATTTCTATCCAAAAATGGTCAGATCTGATTCCCACCGGTGCAAGCTTTCACGACGCGAGAATTCACGCTGCGGATGAAATTGGCACAGTGGGGGGCAAACATTACAGCTTAGAGTTTTTATCGCTAAGTCAAGCGGAATGCTCTTTCCGCGAGAATGTCCAGAGCGTTATCCGATATATCTTTCCGAAGACATCTCAAAGACTCTCGGCGACTATAAGAAGCTGATCTTTCAAGGGCTCACGCTACTGATGGAGTCAGCAAAGATCGAGGTTGATCAATCTGAGCTCTTGAGCCTAATGCGTGATATGCCCATGTTTCCCGATGTCGGTCTTTTTAACTTGAGATTTGATTCTTTAGATTTGTTCAAAAAACTGTTTACGCCAATCTCTACTGCTTACCACATGTCGGAGAGTTCAATTACAAATGCCTTAAGACATACTCGGGTTACCTCTGATCGAGTCGCCGACTGCATAGCCACTTCCAACCGGATTCGTCATACCGTACTAACTCGAGGAGCTCAAGATGGACTACCCGCCGTTCAATTGGCCAGGATTACCGGTGTTACCGTTCCAGCTGCAAGGCACTACATAGACTTGGACTACAAGTCGAGGCGAGAGATTGACTTAAAATATACCGGTAATGAGTTTCTGAAGAAGGCATTTAGCGGTACGGTAACTATTGCTCCGGAAGCCGATGAAGTCATAGTCGACAACAATTTCAACGCTGTTGGTGGGGCACGTAACAAGCGTACATGCGCTACCTGCTCTACATTATTGGGGAGGCCGTTTGGGTGCTATGGATGCCCAAATTTTCGCCCGATACTCGAGGCTGATCATAGGTCAGTTTTGAGAGGCGTGGAAGACAAGCTTGCGGCAAACCGCAGCTCCTTAATCAATCCTCTTTACACCCGCAGCATCGAAAAAATGGAGAGGCAGATCGTGTGGGTGAAGCTGACTATTGTGGTTTGTGATGAAGAACTCGCAAGGCAGCGTGCGCTCGATGCTTAACAAATACATTGACCGATTGGAGCGACTCACCGGCGAGTATCGCAAGGCCGAACTAGGGCAATTTGAAGGGCCAGGCGGCAAGAAAGCGGAGTTTGATGATCTGGTTTGGTACCACGTGGACCCTAATACTGGTCGCCGAATTAGATACTTGTGCGGAGTACATGGGCGTAAGGGAAGAGGCAACGCCGGCAATCGACCGACAGACAGCCTTCCTTACCCCTATAACCACCTGATAAAGGTATGGATTATAGAAACAACAAATACACCTTTATCTGCCGGCGAGAAAAAAGCTCGTATGTCAGTAGTTAGGAAGTTGTTAACGCTCATGGATGGCGATCTCTATGCCCAAACAGATTCTACAATCCGCAGCCTTAATTTGGGGGCTAAGTCATCTGACCGCTTGCGATCGTTTCTCGCGTTCTGCTCTGACAAGGGGGTTATGAAAAAATCGACCTAAATGGAAGTGATAATAGAGACAGGACAGGGCATGCCCTCTTTGATAATACGCTAGAGAAGCTTCCGGATATCGAAACTGTGCTTGCCCTAGGCGCCATTTTCTCAAGTGTATTTGAGCATGTGGATGAACAGGGCTCGTTGAGTCCTGGTGAAGAGATAAATATACATGATGCCTTGGTTGTGACTTTTGCGCTGCTTTCACTGGCATCACCCAATCGGACAACTGCGGAAATACCTCTTCTGCCTAAACAGCGACTACATTCTTACTCTGAAAGCAATGGAGAGCCGGTCTATTACCTAGACTGGATTGGAAGCAAGGGATACGGGAACAACAAGAATCACATGCTGGCTGCCCTGGTTGAGCCAATCACGAAAGCTCTGAACTTTTTTTATAAAGCATCCGAACCGGCAAGGGTACTGTGTCGTTTCTATGAAAACCCGAATCAGAGTTTAAAGGCATTGCTTGGGGAGTTCGAGATTGCACCAGTACGAGCTCGGAATTTGTCCTTAACACAGCAACCCAATCTTTTTACATTGGGTTATGCATTAGGTTTTTATGGAGTCGATGATTGCGTTCCTGTTCTCAAGGAAAGTGCTGATCTGACTTACACCTACCATGCTCATAGAGGCCGATTCTTTGAGGGTAAACAAATTTATTCGTTACGGCATCAAGATAAATTATCCGTATCGCGAATTGGGCGTACGTCTTTTGCAAGTCTACCCTACTTATTCGGTTACACTGCTATGCCGGAAATATTTACCGATAAGCTCACCATCACCGTCGGAGAGGTACAAGAGTGGTGGGTGTCCTTTTATAGGAACGTGCTGCTGCCGGAATTTCCGCTCTCATTTTCAAACGGAGAGTCAAGTATTAACCTGAAAGATGCGATGTTCTGTTTCTTGGGGAGTTGGTTTTATGGGGCGTCCAAGGGGTTTGGGAGTGGGGGGAATACATTTCAAAAGACAAACTATATGGTGGTGCCATTAGCCTCGCTAGGCGCCTCAGTTATCCCTCGATTAACTGGACATTCCTGCACCAAATTATCGATTTTTCAGAGTTACGGATTTTCGTCAGAGTTAAGTCTCAGGCCGCATAGTCTTCGCCACTTGTCGAACACCCTTGCGGATCTAAGTAGCATTCCAGTAGAAATAATCACAGCTTGGTCGGGCAGAAAGAGTTCTGAGCAAACTCATACTTATATTCATACGACTCACGACGAGAAAGCCAGTCGTGTGAGTGCGATATTGAATCCGCCAGATATCGACAGGCGGGATATTCGAGTCGTTTCCCAAGATCAACTGACACAAACCACCAACCTGCCGGCATCTGTCACCTCCACCGGTCTTTGTACTCAAAATCTTAATGTGACGCCTTGCAATTATTTAAACGATTTCGTCTCGCAGTGCTTCATGTGTCCGGAGACGTGTCACATAGCAGGCGATGTGAAGACAATCGAGTTTTTTGAGAAAGATTTATCGTTTCAAACTTTGAGATTAGAATCGGTAGCGTGTGATCCACGCTTACCAAACTCCCAGGCAATGAGGCAGTGGTATCTAATTCACTCGCGAAATACCCATATTCTATCCATGCTGAATGATTTGATGAAAAGTAAGCCTGTCGGAACGATGATTCGTTACTCAAATAAAAACTCTGAGTTCAGTTTGACCGATCTAAATACCAAGATCATTACAAAGGTCGCGTGTGCCCTACCGGATTTTGAGGCTCGCCTGAAGGGTATTATTGAAGATAAGACTGCCAGAACAGCATCTGATGCTAATCCCGAGTTGCGCTCTCTTTTATCCTCTTTCGGTCTGTCTGAAGGCGAGGTGTGATGTGGTAGTCCCAAAAATATCAGCTCAGCAGCAGCGTAAGATAGAGATAATGTTGGCTAAGTGGGTAGGTAAGCTGACGTGGGATGCTCTGGTGGCTAAGGTTGAACTTGAGCTTGGCATAAAAACAACTAGGCAAACCCTCTGCACTTATGTGGGTATCAATACGTATTATAAGAACAAAAAAGCTGAACTTCGTGGCGCAACGCCTTCCCTTTACACAAAGATAACTGCTTCTGAAGTAAAGTTAGTGGAGCAGATAGAGCATTTGAAGGCTGAGGTTGCGGTTCTCAAAAGAAATAATGCAGAGCAACTGCGCATGATTGAGAGGATGCTTTTGAACGCCAATGCCATTCCCAACCTGGATCTCTATGCCTTGGTTAAGAAAAGGCCTGAAGAGATACACAATAGCTAAAATTTCGCATACCGCCTCGACTATGACGTGTTGGGCACACGCGTGGTTTGCTATCCGAGGGGGTATCCGGGAGCGAAGACCTGCTTTCGCCCGGATATGATCATCACGCTTTAATTGCGCCTTCGCTGACCAGGCGAGCCGTTTGCGGGTCATACGCTACACCGGTAATCGATCCATCCCGAATACGCTCAACTGCTTCATCAATCACATGCAGTGGTACTAGGAACCATTCCCTCGGCTTGACCGGATTGCCGAAGCGGTCTTCGATGGTCAAGTCCAACTGCGCTGCGCCGAACAGGCGGTGGAAGATGTTCTCCAGCCTGGTGCGATTCAGGTTGTGCAGCTTGTAAGTAGCGACCACCTCCACATCAGCCAGCAGGTAGGTGGCGTCTTTGTCTGCGCCTGCGATGCGGGTTTCCACTCGGCCTCCGGTTACGCCGATCTTGTGGATCAGCTCGCGGTGCTCGGCCACGAAGGGGTGGTTAGACTGGCTGCGCAGCACATAGATAGTGCCGCTTTCTATGTCGTCCGGCTCGGCGATGTCGCTGAACAGTGGGCCTGAGTCGACCTTGATCAGCCGAGATCCGGCACGCCCCTCACTGTCCTTGTAAAGCGCCCGCTGTAGGGATCGTAGCAACAGATCACTTTCCGTCTCATTGGAGTAGATGACGCGCAAACGCCCGTTCGTCTCCGCATTCGGCGTTTTGTAGGTGTCCCCGACTTCGGCGACGTAGGCAATGAGCCCGCTCAGAATGAAGAAGTCTCCAGCCTCAATGCTGGCGTTCTTGCCAAAAGGCTTGGTCACCCAGCGCTTTTGCTTGAGGCCTACTTCCACTTCATCAAACAGCGGCTTGAAATTCTCGAAGTCTTTACAGGGGTTCCGAGCGGCCATCTCTTCAGCCGCTTTTATTGCCGCACTGGAACGCACATGCCTCAGTACCGTTATGTCGTCCTGCTCGACGGACTCACTACCGATGCCCAGCTCGGCGAGCAAGGCGTCCTCATCCAGGTCATCCACATTAGTCGTGGTGACCGCAGTACCTGACAGTAGGCCGTGAGTATCCAGACGGGCCAGTAGGGTTTGTGCCTCTGGCAGTTTGCGCAGTTGATCCAGGCGCACGGCATACAAGCGCTCAAAAATGTCGCGGTCTTCGCCATGCAGCGGAGCGCGGCCGTGGGTCTGATAGAAGCGCTGAATGTCCTCGAAACCAGCGATGATGCGCTCTTCGCGAGGAGTTCGAGTGGCTGTCTTGAGCGTGGGGACTTCTACCCCCAGCGCCTCCAGCAGGTCGTCATCGTTCATATCAGCCATTGGCGGATTCCCCCTGCGCCGCTTTGGCTTGGGCGCGGTAGCGTGCCAATGCTGCTACGCCTTCAGCCAAGCGTTTTTCCCAGGCATCGGCAGAGTTGATGTCGGCAGGCGGCCGCGCTCGTTCTTGAACTGCAGGGCACGCTTGGCCAGCTCTCGCGCCTCATCTTCGGGGATGCTCACCTTCTTGGCGGCAATGCTGGCCTGAACCTGGCGCAGAGACTTTTCATCCATTGCCTTCGCCAGTACCGCATAGGCGGCATCGAAGGGGTTGATGCGGTCGATCAGGTCAATGTCCAGCTCGCGCACGTTAACGAATTTGCGCACGCCATCAAGCAGTGCTGTGCTGCCCTGCACGTTGTCGCTACCGTTTGCATCTGCCTGCGCCAGAGCCAACTTGGCCTGCTGGGTAATGTTCATGGCGGCGATGGCGTGCTGGCGGATGGCTTCCTGGTCGACGTCGCTCAAATCGGGGTACCGCTCGCGCACGATCTTGCCCATGCGCAGTTGAGTCAGCTCTTCCGGCAGGGTGTTCTCCTTATCGAACAGGCCGCGCTCCAGCACGGTTTTGTCCTGCAGGAAGCTGGTCACTACTTCGTTCAAGTCTTCTTTGCAGATGCGCGTGGCTTCTGTGCTTTGCGGCGTGGTCAGGCCGTTAATCTCGACATGGAACTGGCCCGTGGTTTCATTCACACCCAGGTTGGTGCCGCCCGGTTGATACCCCTCCGGGCCATAATTGAAGCCTTCTTTCGGCCCGGTATCTTTCGGGGTGACTCATAGCGCGGGGCGAGCACCTGTTCCATCAGCAGGCTGGCAGAAATGGCCTTGAGCATATCGTTTACCGCTTCGGCTACAGCTGCTTGATCAGCCATTGGCTCTGCGATCAGGTTGGTGAAGCGTGAGCGCTCTTTACCTTCTGCATCGCGGGTGGCACGGCCAATGATCTGCACGATTTCGGTCAGGCTTGAACGGTAGCCGATGGTCAGCGCATGCTCGCACCAGATCCAGTCAAAGCCTTCCTTCGCCATGCCCAGTGCGATGATCACATCCACGTTATCGCGGTTGTTCTTCTGCGCCGGGTCTTTCAGTGCGCCGAGCACTTTGGAGCGCCTGGCTGGGTCGCTGTCATCCACCAGATCGGCCACTTTCAGTGTGCGGCCGTCTTTGGCTTTGATCAGGTGGAAGCCGGTGGCTGGGTCAACACCCTGCCATTCGCCAAGCGCGCTCATGATCTCGTTAACCTCGCGCTCCTTATCCTTGAGGCTCTCGCGGGCATTTACGTTTGGAATGTGGACGATGGTTTTCAGCGCCGGGTCCAGCACCTTGCGACCGCATCCACATACCTCCCGGTGTAGAAGAAGTAGCCAATATCCAGCGACTTGAGCCAGCGATAGCCGTTGAGCTGCTCGTAGTAGGTGTACGTCACCGTCTCAAACTTGTTCTCTTCCGACGGGGCCAGCACGGCCTCGCTGTCACCACGGAAGTAGGAGCCGGTCATGGCAACCAGATGCACCTTGTCGCGGTTGATAAACGCGCTAAGTTGGCTGCCCAGTTTGTTGTCTGGGTTGGCGGAAACGTGGTGGAACTCGTCGATGGCAATCAGTCGGTTGTCGAAGGCGTCGATGCCCAACTCTTCCACGGCAAAGCGGAAGGTAGCATGGGTGCAGACCAGCACCTGGTCGCTGCTGTTCAGAAAGGCGCGCACGGCGTCCACCTTGGACTTGGCCACACGCGGCTCATCAATGCCTGGGGCATTGCACAGGTTCCACTTTGGGGCTACTTGCCAGTCCCAGTAGAAGCCATGTTGGCTCAGCGGCTCATCGGCAAAGCTACCGCCAATGGAACGTTCTGGCACTACGACGATGGCCTGTTGCAGTCCCTGGTTATGGAGCTTGTCCAGGGCGATGAACATCAGGGCGCGGGACTTGCCTGATGCCGGTGGCGATTTGATCAGCAGATACTGTTCGCCGCGCTTGGTATAGGCGCGTTCCTGCATGGTACGCATGCCCAGCTCATTGGCCTTGCTGGATGCCCCAGTGTGCGCCGTAGCAATGGATACCGACGGCACCGTGTAGCTGTTGGTCGGGTTGGTAGTGTTAGTCACTGTGATTCTTCCTCCATGAGAGTGCCGTCGCCTGGGCATTTTGGATGCGGCCTTTGAGATCAGCTAACACTCGCCGTAGCCTTCGGGGGGCGTGGTCGGGCTACCAGGGATATCGCTCATGCCTTTTTCCCTCGTGGCTTTCTCGGCGCGGCCTTCGATGTATCTGCTGTCATCTTGGTGTAGAGGTCAAACAGCTTTTCCAGTCGTTCGGTATCGTTTCTAAAACGCCGACCGATGTAGATACGCTCCAGCACTTCATCGTTGCGCTCGTGGGCGTGGCGCAGGTTATCCGGCATGTTGTCCGGGACGTACAGGTCGGCGATGGTGGCGGGGAAGTGGGCTTCGCGGGCCAGAAGTATGTCCTCGGCGCAACGAGTCAGATCGACCTTGTTCTGTTCAGTAAGCAGTGGAACTGGAAAGGTATTCCAGCCGAGTGTATTGGAGTACCTAAAGTCAGTTCGCATTCTTGAACACACGGTTCCTATCCAAACCCAGTGCATTCGTGAAGCAATTAACGCTAAATTCCATAATGGTGCGTCGTAAAGGGCGAAAGCTAGGTTGCTAACAATAGTATTTGCCGATACAAAACCAACCGGTAGATATTCCCGCAACTCGGATGAAACAGCGGCCACCACGATTGCGTCTCTATCGGCAAACCCTGCAATTTGGACAAAGCGATGAGGCTTCTGGGCAAATTGACGGGTGGATTCCGCATCAGACATGCTGCGATTATCGACGACTAACTTCAGGCGTTCTGCAATGAAGTCGACCTTCTTTGCAGCTTCGACCTTGTCGTCACCAATCCATAGGCAATATCGCTGTTTACCGTTTATGAGTTCATCAGAGCCCATAAAGCCTTTTACGTAAGGCTGAACTGTGTCGTTCGCCATCATCTGCGAGCCTAAGTCAGGCCCCATAAGCAGATGCCCCCCATCACGCGGCATATTGCCGAATAACATAGGAAATTGCTCACCAATGGGGTCGCTAGCCTTCAGGACGTAGGCCAAGCTGTTTGGTACCAAATACGGGCCAATAGCTGAGCATTGCTTGAGTAAATCATCCTGATATAGCTTTTTCGACACTGCAGATTTCTTGCCTAAGCCAACAATCACCACGGTAACCCCCGCATTGTGGCTAGCAAGGTTGGCCCATGTGAAGGATGTATGCGCAAAGCGAATTTCGCAGCCACGCTCAAAGGCCACTGGCCATACATCAATGGCCTGCTGCCCTTGGCAAATGCTGTTGGTGGCCACAAACGCGCCGACGGCACTAGGCTCGCTGTCAACGTAGTCTAGAAGCTTTGCGAACCAACCTGTGACGTAGTCTGTCGTCTTGGCGAGCTTCGGGTGTCTCTGCCAGGCATTAGCATATCCCTTTTCTGCTCGTCGGTTTGCCACTTACTTCCTTTATACGGGGGATTACCGCAGATGTAGGTTTCACCACCTTCGTTCTCGAATGCAATTTCCGCTTGTTGAAGAGGTGTTCCAAACAGATCATCGCTGACAAGCTTGACCCCTGTACCAGTCGGTGGGCACACGCTTAGCCAATCCAGCTGTAAAGCGTTATGGCAAACAATCCAGTTCTGCGCATCCAGCGGCAAAAATTCGGCCAGTGCATCCTGCTGGCCGCGATACAGTACGTCGCACTGGAACTCGGCAATGATCAGCGCAAGACGGGCAATTTCTGCGGGAAAGTCGCGTAGCTCGATACCACGGAAGTTGGTCAGCGGTATTTCGGACTTATTGTGAGCCTCGCCCCGGCGACAATTGATCTGCGCCTCGATCTCCCGCATCTGCTTGTAGGCGATGACCAGAAAATTCCCAGAGCCACAGGCTGGATCGAATACGCGAATACGTGCCATACGCTTGCGCAGGTTCAGCAGCTTGGCCCTGTTTTCGCCAGCTGCCTCCAGTTGCGCCCGCAGATCATCCAAAAACAGCGGGTTCAGCACCTTGAGGATGTTGGGCACGCTGGTGTAATGCATGCCCAGAGCGCCGCGCTCTTCATCGTCGGCCACGGCTTGAATCATGCTGCCGAAGATGTCCGGGTTAATTTTTTGCCAGTTCAAATTTCCGGCGTGCAACAGGTAGGTGCGGGCCATACGCGTAAAGCGTGGCACCTCGGTGCTGCCAGAGAACAGACCGCCATTCACATAGGGAAAGCTGTTGGCCCAGCTGGGTAGCGCGGCTGAGCGCTGGAGCGCTCAGTCAGCTTGATGTTCATGGCACGAAAGATTTCCGATAGCACCTGGTCGGTGTTGGAACCATCACGCTCGCTGAACTGCTCCACCGTCTTGGTAAACAGACCATCGCCAGTGAAGATGTCGGTGTCTTCGGCAAAAAAACAGAACACCAGCCGCGCCATGAAGTGGTTCATGTCGGCGCGGCGCTCGGCTTTGGCCCAGTCCGGGTTCTCATTCAGCAGCTCGACGTACAGCTTGTTCAGGCGGCTGGTGGCGCGCACGTCGATGGGGTTGTCCTTGATCTCCTTGATGGTGGAGATGCCGGCCAGCGGCAGCAGGAAACCGAAGTGGTTAGGGAAGTCCGGGTAGTCGCAGGTGATGGTTTCACCCGTGATCAGCTCTTCGGCCTCCAGCGTTTGTCCGTCGGTGGCAAGGATGAACTTGGCTTTGGCTTTTGTGGTGGCCGAGCTGGTGCGCAGCGCCTTGAGCGTTTCGCCCACGGTGCCGGGCTCGCAGGCGGCGATATGAATGTTATTGCGCAGTAGTACGCCGCCGGGTACGTCCGAAGCGTTGTTGTTGCCAGCGCGTAGACGCTTGATCTCTGCGTCTTTTCTGCCAAATGCAGCCAAGAAGGAGAACGGGAATTCTGCCGCGTCAAAGGCTCAAGAGCCAGGTCCGATATGGCGGACTCAATTTCTACTGCATTCATGGTTTACCACTGTCCAAATCGCTGATGCGCGAAGGCGGCGACTTTGGCCGCAAAAATTTTGGGTAATGGCTACATCCCCTGGCCGGCACATGTTGCTCTGTCGGCTTGGCGTCAGCATCGGCAACTCAGCTCTGTTCAGCAGAATTGGCGTATGCCTAATGCCATCGGCGGCGACAGCCGAGCGCCCTGAGCCAGTGACCGGGAAATCAACACTACACGATGCCGGGGGATGATAAAGGAAGGCGCTTCTTTAATGCGAAAAGCCGCAGACCTCCAAGTGTTGTCTGCAGTTGCAGGGGCCATCCGAGAGCGAAGTTCGGCCCGGACTGGTCAGGCCTTCTTGAACACCGCTCTCGATCAGACGCGGAGCTACAGCTCTGACAACCGAGGCAGAAGGCAGGATGGATCGCAAGCGAGCTCGCTTGCGATTCGATACAGCTTCTCGACGGTGATGTTTACTTCGCCACGCTCGATTCGCCCCATATAGCTACGGTCCATACTGCAGGCCAGCGCTAGAGCATCCTGAGAAATCCGGCAAGCCTTTCTCTGCGTCCGGATGCGTTCCCCTAACGCCTTCGCCAACTTATCCATGACCGTCTCAATTCCAGTTGAGGCGGCACTATCGTGTGTTTGCGGACGTAGGAGCCACGGATTATAATCCGCATTTCGTCTGCGTTAACTCTTCTGGTGCCTCAATGAAATCGGCCTCGTTTACCTTCGACAGGCGTCTGTATGAGCTGCTTCAGGAGGAAGGGCGTTCAAGGTTCACGACGCGTGAACTGCGTGATGCCTATGCCAAGCGCCTGGATGGCATGACTTTCCGTATCGGTGATGTGCGCCGCTATGTGTATGAGCAGATCCGCCGAATGCTGCGCATGGGTTGGGTTGTGCTCGATGAAGAGCGCCGTTCGCGGGGACAGGTCTACCACTTGCAGCCGATTCCGGCACATCTGCAATTGGAGCTGATCGACAACGGGTTCGAGAACAGCCATAAGACTGCTTGTGAGCCAGAGCAGGAGCCGTCAGCGTTCGATAATGCGGCGGTGCCGCAACCATCAGTCGATGCGGATCAGCACCTGGAGGCGCTCCTCAAGGAAATCAGGCTGGACTTCCTCGCATCGATGGGCGAGGCGGAGCGATACAAGCTGCTCCTCGATGATATGCCGCATCTCCGGGATAAGGTCGAAGGCGAGTACCTGGAAGCTAGAGACCGAAGCTCGCGCCTGCTGGGCCATCTTCGCGCCATCGAGAAGACACTCAAGACGCTTGCCTCCGCACGATGACCACACTGCTGCGAAACTGGCAACGCCGCTGCATCGACGCGGCACTGGAGCACTTTACTGCCACGCCGCACTTCTTCTGCCAGGCAACGCCGGGTGCCGGTAAGACGCGTATGGCGGCAGAGCTGGCCAGCAGGCTGCTTGAGCAGGACCGGATCGATCTGGTGCTCTGCTTCGCACCATCCTGCCAAGTTGTCGAGGGCTTTCGCTCGTCCTTTGCTGCGGTGCTCGGCAGACGCTTGGACGGCCAACTCGGCGCAGTTGGGGCGGCGTTCACCTATCAAGCATGGAATACCGAGATGAGACGTTCTGGCGACTCCTCGATGACTACCGTGTGTTCGTGGTTTTCGACGAAATCCACCACTGCGCCGGCCACGATGTACTTCTGAGTAACGCCTGGGGCCAACAGATTCTTCAGCGGATACAGGACAGGGCAGCCTTCACCTTGGCCCTCTCCGGCACCCCATGCGTTCGGACGACCGGGCCATTGCCCTGGCCCGCTACTCGACGCCCGAGGGGTACCTGATCTGCGACTACCGCTACGGATTGAAAGAGGCCATTGCTGATGGTGTGTGCCGTTCCCCTCGCATTGTCCTGCTCGACAACCAGAAGGTGATACTTACCGAGGAGCTGGACACGGAGAGCACTGTCAGGATGTTTCCCAGCATTGCCAAACTATTGGGGGAGTCCCCTGTCACCTACGAAGAGCTGTTGCGCCATGACGAGGTGATTGACCAGTTACTCGGTCTCGGGTGCAGCAAGCTGGATGAGCTTCGCCTGATCAAGCCTGATGCGGCAGGCTTAGTGGTTGCCACCGACATCGAGCACGCCCAGCAAATTGCCTTGGCCCTGGAAACCCTGGGTGAAGGTTGCCGCATCGTGACCAACAAAACCCCGGCTGCGCAGCAGGTTATCAATGCGTTCAGACACAGCGCCTGCCGTTGGATTATCGCAGTTGGAATGATCAGCGAAGGCACGGACATTCCCCGACTCCAGGTGTGCTGCTACCTCAGCCGCATCCGCACTGAGCTGCATTACCGACAAGTGCTGGGGCGAGTGCTTCGGCGCACAGGCGAGCTCGATATTCAGGCGTGGCTATTCATGTTAGCGGAGCCGACACTGCAGTGCTTGGCAGAGAGAATTGCAGATGATCTGCCGGATGACCTGGCAGTGCTGAACGAGGTAGAGATGCCAGCCTCCACTTCAGGTTCAATATCTGGCTGGATTGGGGCTGCTGGCAATATCGATGTCCTGGATGACAGTAATGGAAGTGGCATTGCGCAGGTAATTGGGGCAGGTGCTACATGCACCTTATCCCTGGGGGGCTCTGCCGCTGAGCCAAACCATCTGGTCAGCTTTTCCAAGCACTACCGGCAACAGTTGCTGGCTTGCTTTTGATGCTTGTATGGGGGACAGAATTCAAGCGTCGGCAGACGTGGTTGACTGAATCAGGAGATAACCGCATTGACCCTTCCCCGCGAAAGAACCCGCAGTGTCATCAAAACCGAAGAGTTCCTGCGAGAGCTCTCTCGCGACTCTGAACTGCCCCAGGATATCCGCAGCTATGCGAAAAGCCTGCTTAGGCACTATCCGTCGGCCGACCAGATCCTCTCGTTGGGGCGCCTTGAAGAGTGCCTGGTGAGCGATGCACCAGATGATGAATATCGACGGCGGGTGATCGCTTTCCATCAGCCGCTGTTCAGCTCGTCATTGGACTTCACGCGATAGAAATGAGAGCCGCAATGTCCAGCACTGATTTTGCTCTGTCGGTATCCACCCGCATTGCGCAACGGGTCAAGCGCTTACCCAAAGGGAAACCCTTCTGCATCAGCCGCTTTGCGGAGCTTGGAGCGCGTGGTGCCATATCCAGGGCAGTAGCTCGGCTGGTCAGCCAAGGCGAACTTGAACGGGTGCATCGAGGAGTTTACATGCGCCCGAAATCCAGTCGATACGTTGCACGGGTTCGCCCAAATGTATGGGAAGTAGTGAGCTTGATCGCTAGGCAGCACCGCCATGTTCTACAGATTCATGGCGCTCATGCGGTCAGGTTGTTTGGACTGAGCACCCAGATGCCGCTCATTCCGATCTATTACACCAGCGGACCCAGCCGATCATTTTTTATGGGGAAGGCTGAGGTCCGGTTGGTACATGCGGAACCAATGGTCATGCAGCGTGCCGGGACCGAGGTAGGGACGGCTATCAGCGCGCTATTTTATCTCGGTAAAGACGGCTCGACCCCGGAATGCATTGCCGCGATCAAGAAGGTGCTCAGGCCTGAAGACCTAACCACATTAATGGCCTGCAAAATGCCGAAATGGATGCGCATGGCGTTGGAGCTGTCAGCGCGCATACACACCGTCAACACGCCTGCTCCTTAACGCTCTGTCAGGCAGGTCTCCGTTGCTGGCCGAGTCCGGCCAAGCGACATCGGCGGCATCCCTTCACCCCTTGACCAAACGAAGATGGGCACCTGATTTCCCGCCAGAGTCGGAGGGGTTAGCGCTCTGCCCCTTCAACACGTTCAACATCAATCCGAACGTCAATTCATTGATCTCCTCAGGACTGATTGCCAGTTCTCCCGCGACGCCAGCTTTCCCAACCCCATCTGCACGTAACGCGGCGAAAATCTTCTCCAGGATCACTGACCGCTCATGAGCAATAGATTCCGGCTCTTCGGTGCGATAGCCCTCTTGAGCAATCTGAATACACAGCGTTCGGTAAGCCCACTCCGTGGAAAGCCCCAGGCTATGAAGTCGGTAATTTAAGGCTGCCACAGAAACGGACCAGAGCTTCTTGTATTTGATGAGGCTTTTGATAGTGATCGAACGTGGAGCCATCGCTAGAACGCTTGCACGTGGCATTAGAAAAGCCGACGCAAAGGCATTCGCCTCACGCTCTAAATCAGGTCCTTGTGGGTGGGCATGCTGGTGCATAACCAAATGTCCTAATTCATGAGCTGCGTCAAAGCGGCAACGCTCGGCCGACTTGAAGGTATTCAAGAACATAAAGGGGCGGCCGCCACTCCACATCGAGAACGCGTCGACCTCCTTTGCATCAATTGCAAGTGAGTAGACACGAACGCCTTTCGACTCAAGAAGCGCAATCATGTTCTTAACCGGCTGCTCACCTAAACCCCAGTGTGCCCTCAGCATCTCCGCAGCGGCCTCTGGCGCTTGGGCACTGCTTGATAGTTCCAGCTTATCGAGCGCCTCAAAATTCGTCAGTGCAGCGCGTTCGGACCCCAGGTCCGGAAGATCCGGCTCTGGCAAATCGAAACGTTGCTCGATCCAGTCATTCAGCAGGAGCGCAATTGCGCCTGCACCGAGAGCTGAATCCCTAAGGCCAGCAGTCATCTTTGAGAGCGACCGGAAACTGGCAACATCCGGCGTTGGCACCTCAGGATCATCACCAAAGAAAAACGCTTCGGGGAACCGAAGCGTTTTAGCGATTTTTGCCAGGGTTCCAGGCTCAGGCTCCTGCGTGCCACTCTCGTAGCCGGAGACCGATCGCTCCGTTACTCCTATATGAGTGGCAAGCTCACGCTTTTTCATACCTCGCCGGCGACGGGCGAGCGCAAATCGTTGTGGATTAAACATGATCTATCACGAGCTTTTACGGCGAATTTCGATGTCGATATCCGGACCGCCTGGGGAGGTAACCTCAAAGAAATCATCATCAAGAGCAAGGGTGCCAAGCATGATGCGTTCAGACCAGAAATTGATCTTGCCGCCTTTACCCATTCCCGATGGACGTGAGAGCTCGATGCGGATTTCCTTCTTCACCGTGTCGGTGTGGTGGAGCAGGATCCAGGTCTCATGAGGGCCTGATTCAGGCAGCTCCTCCGGATCGGGCAGCAAGTCAGCAAACATGTCGAACTGGCAATTCCGCTCAACAGCATCAACTGTATTTTTACCCTTCCTGGATCGGCTGCTCGGCATCCCCAGCAGATTTCCAACATAGCTATCCCCCGATGCGACCGCAATCGCGAGATTGAGCGCCGAGTGAACGGTAAGCGGGTAGTTCGACTGTTCATGCGCGACCCACCCTAGTGGGCGCAGCTGATCGCGCACCGCTCCTACCAACCAGCCCCACATTTCAAGGCCGGGAAAAATGCTGGGATGGTTAGGAGTCAGGCGAACCCGCTGTAGGTGAGCTTGATTGATAGCCTCACGCAGTGGCTCGCGCTCCAGACTCAACTGTTCAAGACGGGCGGCGATTTCATCCTGATCGCTGAATACCTGGCAAGCCTGCATCTGAGGACTCCTAACGCAACGGTGACTTCCGGTTATTCTTCCTCAATTGAGGTTAAAAAACAAGAAGCACACGTCGCGAAGGGAGACCGAGAGGACGTTGCAGCATGCGTGTTGCCGCCTGTGCATTTTCCACCCACATACCGGAATTTCATTGACCCAGTTTCGAGCACCAAACGAGTTGTAGAATTTCGCTTTCAGACTGCTGGGATAGGGCAGAATAGCGTCGGCACCTGGGTTAAAAATGCACTGGCGATAACATTTGATGTTTGCGGCAGTACCGCCTCCCGTTCCGGATTGGCACAGTAATAGACTTGATTCAAATTCGGAGGAAACATGGGTATTTCGTATTACCTCGCATGTTTGGAGACCCGGCAATATGTCTGGGTTGGCAGGCTTGACCCACAGGGGGAGGTGCCGGCGGTGGACGTCGAAGGCTCCATCGCCATGTTCGCGCTGGAGAATCGGAACAAACCGTTGATCGTCGTTAGTGAAAGCCATCCGATCCTCGAAGAGGGAATGGGGTGGTCGCCGCCGGCAACGCAAGAAACGTGCAGCGGACAACCATGACGAACCAACGCCAACCGCATCTGTCGAAGACCTGCTATATCCACCGCTGGCATGGCGCACCAGACCATGCTTGAGCTAACGCAGCGGGGCTGGAGAATTGGCAAAAGACGCTCCGTTGCGCAGTGCCCTCGGTTACTCTCTTTAATACGAAGATGAGGTCTGCCGGGTGACAGAGAGCCATAAAGACACCATTTGCGATGTATGCGCTACCAGTACGAGGGTGCCGGGGTACGGCGAGCAGTTCGGGACGCTTCAGGCGCTCTGGGGCTATGGCGCAGGGCATGATGGCGAACGCTATCGAGTCAATCTATGCGAAAGCTGCTTTTCGCGGCACTAGCGTTTTTGAAGCAGGAGCGCCGCACGCAGAATCTGTTCAGCGATGAGCAGCCCTGCGAGGAGCGCCCATTCGGACTAGTCGCCCGCGATGACTACTTTGGTGATTCGTAGCCATATCGCAGAGTTGAGGTTATTGGCTCGCCAGCATCGAACTCAGGCCATGTCAGCACGACTTCTCGGTACAATGGCGTCACCCGCAATCGCTCTAGGGATCTCGCTTGACTGACGCAAAACTCACTGAAGTCGAGATGCGGCGCGCGCTTGGCCTAGACCTCGCGCCTTCGAAATCGCAGCAGCCCATACCCAAACAGCACTCTACCGTCACACTCGTTGAATTGAGCGTGCGTAAGAACGGTGGTTCGCCATTCCGCTTCGAGCACCGCTCCCGTTCCATCAGTACTCTCGCTGCCCAACTCGAGGCCGAGAAAGCAGCACGGGAGAAAGGGTATGAGGTCTGGGTCGTGTTGGATATCAGGCAGGTTTCATCATAGAGCCGCAACAGCCGTCAGTCAGTCCACGCCTCGCTGATTGCTCTGGGGCAATGATGAATCGCCCCGGGTTTTGTGGAGGCCGTTTCGTTTAAGTCAGGCCGCCATGGCCTGACCTGCTTGTTGCTGGTGGAAGTTTGCCTCAGCCTCCGCAGG
>LZQQ01000012.1_pt1 | contig 32365 bp, 44 predicted proteins | sample 768581 | NCBI WGS metagenome assembly LZQQ01 (sample SAMN05207185, study PRJNA324510) | oil field metagenome | isolation source: sample BH-FW-20 from oil reservoir | place: India: Bombay High | collected 2015-11-25 | reverse complement strand
CGTTCTGCTGGTAATGGTCGAGGTCCAGCGAGCCCTGGTAGACGAAGAACTGATGACCGAAGCCGCCGCCTGGCCCGCGGCGGCCACGCCGATCACATGCGGGCGTGGGGCAGCATGACTTCGACGAGGATGTAGCTGGTGTCCGAGGCGAAGTAGAACTTGCGCGACTGCTCGAGCTGTACTTGCCGAAGCTCATGTCCGACATGCGCGCCAGGATCGGGAACTGCAGCGCGTTGATCGACGCGGACTTGCCGAGGTTGTTGGCGCCGTAGACCGACAGCGGGTTTTCCAGCGGAAAGATGCCGAGGCTGTAGCCGGCGGTGTTCAGCAGGGCGAAGCGGCGGATGCCGTAGCGTTCCTGGCTCATGCTTCAAGCTCCTTTTCTTCGGCGATGGCACGGGCCAAGGCTTCTTCTTCCGATTCTTCGGCCGCTTCCTCGATGAGGATGATGTCGTCCTCGCCCTCGTCCTCGGCGATCAGCTCCGGGGCGGGCAGCGGCAGGTCGCTGCTGTGCAGGCTGGCGGCGAGATCGCGGTCCTGCTGCACCGACAGGCAGACGTCGAGGAAACGGTGCATCGGCGGCAGGAAGCGGTAGACGCCGTTGCTGTCCTCGGCGAAGCCAGCTGCGTCAGGCGGCGGATGACCTTCTCTTCCAGTTCTTCCTGGGTGGTGACTTCGGCCTGCAGGAACAGGTCGCGGTACTTGTCCAGCAACGCCGGCAGTTCATCGCGACCGAGGCTGCCACCGTCGAGCACGGCCAGCGGGTCGCGGCCCTGGTCGGCCAGGTGCTCGACGAGGATGAAGGTGAACAGCGCCAGGCGCTGGGCAGTCTTGTTCACCTGCGCGCCCATCTGCTCCGGGACGAAGTAGTAGAAGCCGCGCGGATCGCAGACCAGCTCGAAGCCGAGCGCCTTGAACAGTGCGCGGTACTGGTCCTGCATGTTCGACAGCTGCGCGTAGGGCTCCGGCTCGCTGCGCGACAGGTGATAGCCCTTGAACAGCTCGCGGAAGATCGGCGCCAGCTGGGTCATTTCCTTGAGGTCGATGTTCATAGATGTGGCTCTGTCGTAGCGTGGAAAACGGCGAAGCCTTTCCCACTGGTAAGTTTGGCGTTGGCAAAGGTGGACAAGCTTCGCGTTGTCCACCCTACGGCGGGTTTCGCGTGAGGGTTGGGCGTAGGGTGGAAAACTGCGAAGCATTTTCCACCGAGCGAGGCCAGTAGCCGGTTGAATGGGTTAGCCATTGGCATTGGCCACCAGCGCAAAGGAGCTGAGGCTGACGCGGTGTTCGCGGGTCAGGTACTCGCGACGTTCCAGGCGATCGCGCTGGAAGCGGCTGTCGCGCGACAGGCGCGAGAACCAGTAGAGCAGCTCGTCGGTGGCGCCCTCGGGTTCCTGTTCCAGCAGCCAGGCCATCAGGTCCGGCAGCGGCAGCGCTGCTGGCAGCGCTCGACCATTTCGCGGGCGGTGCGCGGTGCGCGCGGCTGCTCGCCCTTGCGCTTGCCGCTGGCCCGCGGGAACTGCGCCGGCTTCGGCTCGAAGCGGGCCAGGGCGTAGACGTAGGCCTCGACCTGGCTGGCGGTGCCGAGAAAGGTGCTCTGTGGACGGGTGAACAGCGGCAGCGAGGCCTGTGGTACGGCGTCCAGGCCCTTCTTGCGGATCGCCGACAGCGCCAGTGCGCGCCGCGGGTCACGGCATTGTGCCGACGCGCCTCCTCGCGCAGCGGCAGCAAGAGCTCGCGGGCCTTGCGCAGGGTCAGCTGGGCGGTGGTCTGCATTTCCAGGATGCGCGCATGGGTGCGCAGCAGCAGGTCGTCGTCCACCAGCTGGCCGAGTCGCTGCTGCTCGCCGAGCAGCTTCAGCAGCACCTGTTCGACGCGGCGCACGCCCTGCTCGAAGGCGCCGTCGGCGGCCACCAGCTGGATCATCGGCTCGACGTATTCGTCCCAGGTCGCCAGCACTTCGGCATAACGCTGGCGCAACGGAATCTGCCGGTCGCTGGTCTTGGCCCGATCGGCGACGCCGACCAGCGCCTGCTCATCGTTGCCGAGCTTCTTCAGCACGTCGCGCACGCGCATGTCCAGCAGCCGCAGCTGACGGGCCAGGTCCTGGCCGTCGCGGATCTCGAAGGCATCCTGAATGTGCCCGGCCAGGCGCTCGAGGTGGCGCAGGTAGGCCTCGATCTCCAGGCACAGGCCAAGGCGGTGCTCGCGACGCAGGTAGGCGAGGAAGTCGTGGATCTGCGCATTGAGCTCGAAGCGGTTGGGGCTCTTGGCCACCGGCACCAGGATGTCCAGGCGGATCCACTGGTCGAGCAGGGCGGTGACGTCGGCCGGCGTGCTCTCCGGCAGCTGCACGCCGAGCTGGCTGCGCAGTTCGATCAGGCTCAGGGTGCCGGCATCGAAGCGCTCGCAGAGCGGTTCGAGCAACGTCCAGTGTTCGGCGAGGGCGCGCAGCACGCGCTTGGGATCGATCATCGACAGGCCCGGGCAAGGTGCGAAAAGTGGCCGCGCATTGTACTGCATGCGCAAGGCTTCGCTTGCGTCACCGATGGTCGGGCCGCCGTCCGTTCCGTCAGGCCTTTCCGGCCGCGCGCTTTCCGGCCACAATTCGCCTCTCAGCGCCGGCGCAGCCCGTCGTCGTCCGTCCCAGGAGTCTTCATGCGCAACCGCTATCGCCAACTCGAACGTCCCGGCCCCGACGCCGGAGGGCGCTCGGCTGCCGTTGCGGGCGGAGGTCGTCCGCGTTGATCAGCGAAGTACGCCGCCGCGATTACCTGCAGGCCATGCAGGTCGACACCTGGCTGCGCGGGTCGCCCTGCCATTCGCCGCGCATCCCGTCCCGAATGCCTGAAGCCGCCGCTGCCGATGGCCGCCCCGGGCGAGCCGGCACCCGCCGAGATCGAGCCCACGCCGGTCAGCGCCCCGAGCCGGGCACCGGAGCGGCCCGCCGTGGCGCACGAGACGCTGCGCTCGCGCCTGATCGCGCCGGAGCCCAGACGTGAGACGGTCGTCGAAGCTGCACCGGAAGCCGAAACCGATGCTACCCCAGCGCTTGCGAGCGAAGCGGTACCGCCGCCGCGCTTCACGCTGCAGCTGCTGCGCGCCGGCGCCTGCCTGGTGCTGGTGGAGCTGCCCACCGGAGAGCCCTTCGCCAGCCGCGATCCGGCCTACCTGCTGCTCAAGGACATGCTGCGTGCCGCCGGCCTGCCGGACAGCCCGCAGCAGTCGGCGACGGCGAGCCGATCCGCTGGCCGTTGGTCGCGGGCCGACGGTTCGGCCAGGGCGCGCCGCTCGACCAGGGTCCGCAGGCGGCGTTGGACTACGTGCAGGGCGTGATCGCGGTGGAGCTGGAGCAACAGCCGAGCGCCTGCCTGTGGCTGATCGGCGAGCCGGCCATCCGCTTCGCCGGCGAGGCGGATGCCGAAGCCTGCAACCGCGAGCTGAACATCGAGGGTCTCGGCGTGGCGCTGGCCATGCCTGGGCTCGAGGCCTTGATGGAAGAACCGGCCCGCAAGGCGCCGCTGTGGCGCGCGATGCAACGGAGCATGGGGCGCTGGAAGACCGTCTGATGAGTAGTGACGCGATCAGTTTCCGGCCGATGACCGCGGCCGACCTCGAGGCCGTGCTGAAGATCGAATACGCCGCCTTCAGCCATCCCTGGACCCGCGGCATCTTCCAGGACAGCCTCACGGCCTATGAATGCTGGGTCATGTTCGAGGGCGAGCAGCAGGTCGGGCACGGTGTGATCAACGTCATCGCCGGCGAGGCGCATCTGCTGAACATCACCGTCAAGCCGCAGAACCAGGGGCGCGGCCTGGGCCTGCGGCTGCTCGAACACCTGATGGAGCGGGCGCGGGCGCGCCACGCCGGCGAGTGCTTCCTCGAGGTGCGCGCGAGCAACCAGACGGCCTACCGCCTCTACGAGCGCTACGGGTTCAACGAGATCGGCCGCCGGCGCGGCTACTACCCCGCGGCCGACGGCCGTGAAGACGCGCTGGTCATGGCCTGCACACTGCTCGACTAGCCCGGCGCCTACTTCAGTGCCGAGAGGTCAGCGGCGCGGGGCCTTGTCCCTCGCCGAATCGAGCGGCGCGTCGCCTTCCAGCTCCTCGTCGGAGAGCACGTCCTGGGCCTCGTCCTGCGACAGCACGGCATCGCCCTCGCTGAGCCCGGTGTCCGGGTCGCCGGTGGCGGGGCCGTCCCAGTCCTTGCCATCCAGCGGCTCGTAGCGGCCCAGTTCCGCTTCGTCGAGGTCCACGTCGGCACCGATCCGGTGTTCGGAGACCACCGAGAGGTCACGGTCGACCGGCAGCCCGTGTCCGCGCTCTCCGGGCGAGCGCGAGCCGTCTTCGGGGATCAGCGTCTCCGGCGCCAGGTCGTCCATGGTGGTCTTGTCGGTCGGCACCTCGCCGGTGGTCATGCCGGCTTCGGCGACCCGCTCCGGCGGATACTGCTCGTTGGCTTCGTCCTCCGGCATCGTATCGCCGACGCGGCCCCTTCGTTCATCCCGGCGCGAGCTGAAATCCAGCTGCTCCACCGAGCCCATGCGGTCCTCGATGTCGTCTATCTCGCGGGGTGTGCCGGGTTTGCGGGTATCGGTCATCACGGCCTCCTCGTCGTCACGTCTTACCCGTTGTGACTCGGTGCCCCGGATAAGATTCCTGTCGCCCGCCGGGCGGGCCAGCGCGCTGGAAAAGCCCTTGGATTGTCAGGGAAAAAATCCAGAACCCAGGCGCGCGTCGGATGGTCATAAAGCGCATGACCGACCAACTTGCTCCACCTGCGCTGGATTTGCAGCGCACTGCCTTGTTTCTCGATGTGGACGGCACGCTGGCCGACATCCAGCCCCGCCCCGAGCAGGTTTTCATTCCGCGAACGACGCTCGACACCCTCGCCGAACTGCAGGCCCGTGGCTGCCTGGTCGCCGCCGTCTCGGGGCGCCGGCTGGCCGACATCGACACCCTGCTGTCACCGCTGGTGCTGCCTGGCGCCGGCATACATGGCACCGAACGCCGCGATGCGGCCGGCCGGCTCCACCGTCTGGGACTGGACGAAGCGCTGCTGGCGCAGGTCGCGCCGAACTCGAGCGCGCCTGTGCGCTGCTGCCAGGGGTGCGCCTCGAAGGGAAGGGCGTGGCCTTTGCGCTGCACTACCGGCAGGCGCCGGAGCGCGAAGCGGAGGTGGCGGCGCTGGCCAGCGAATTCGTCTCGCGCTACCCCGAGGCCCTGGTGCTGCAACCGGGCAAGTGCGTGTTCGAACTCAAGCCGAAGGGGGCCAGCAAGGGTGGGGCGATCGAGCGTTCATGCACGCCGAGCCCTTCGCCGGACGCCTGCCGGTATTCGTTGGCGACGACCTCACCGACGAGGCCGGCTTCGAAGTGGTCAATCGACTGGATGGCTGGTCGGTCAAGGTCGGGGCGGGCGAGACCTGCGCTCGTATGCGCCTTCCCTCGGTTCCAGCCGTGGCCGACTGGCTGCGGCTGCTTCTCGACACCCCCGCCGGGCGGTCGGGGGCGTCTCAACAGAACAAGAGTGGTGACTATTCATGAGCCGGTTAGTGGTGGTATCGAACAGGGTCGCGCCGATCAAGGAAGGCAAGGTGCTCGCCGGTGGCTGGCGGTGGGTGTCTACGACGCGTTGCGGCAATCCGGAGGGATCTGGTTCGGCTGGAGCGGGGAGGTCGGCAACAGTCCGCAGACGCACAGCGAGACGGTTGGCAACATCACCTACGTCACCCTCGGCCTCACCAAGCGCGACTACGACCAGTACTACCGCGGCTTCTCCAACGCCACCCTCTGGCCCATCTTCCACTACCGCATCGACCTGGCCCGCTACAACCGCGAGGAATACGAAGCTACCGGCGCGTCAACGCCATGCTCGCCGAGAAGCTCAAGCCGCTGCTCAAGCCCGACGACATCATCTGGATCCATGACTACCACCTGATTCCCTTCGCCGAGGCCTGCCGCATGCTCGGCATCCGCAACCGCATCGGCTTCTTCCTCCACATCCCGTTCCCGGCACCGGAGATCCTCACCGCCATCCCGCCGCACAACGAGCTGCTCAAGACGTTCTGCTACTACGACCTGATCGGCTTCCAGACCGACACCGACCGGCTCGCCTTTCAGGACTACATCACCCGCGAGGTGCGCGGCGTCATCGAGCCGGACGGCTCGCTCACCGCCTATGGCAGAACTTCCGCGCCGGCGTCTACCCGATCGGCGTGGTGCCGGACGAGATCCAGCAGTTGGCCGCCTCCTACCGTGGCCGCCGGCAGCTGATCGGGCGCAACCCCGAGGGCGGCCTGCGCAAGATGATCATCAGCGTCGACCGGCTGGATTATTCCAAGGGTCTGGTCGAGCGCTTCCGCGCCTACGAGTGCTTCCTCGACCGCTACCCCGAGCACCGGCGCAACGTCGAATTCATCCAGATCGCGCCGACCTCGCGCTCGGACGTGCGCACCTACCAGGCGATCCGCGAACAGCTGGAAAGCGAGGCGGGCCACCTCAACGGGCGCCTGTCCGACCTCGACTGGACGCCGCTGCACTACCTCAACAAGAGCCACGAGCGGCGCATCCTCATGGGGCTGTTCCGCGGCGCCGACATCGGCTTCGTCACCCCGCTGCGCGACGGCATGAACTTGGTGGCCAAGGAATACGTCGCCGCGCAGGACCCGGACGACCCCGGCGTGCTGGTGCTGTCGCGCTTCGCCGGCGCAGCGCGTGAGCTGACCTCGGCGCTGATCATCAACCCCTACGACAGCATCGGCATGGCCGAGGCGCTCGACCGCGCCCTGCGCATGTCGCTGTCCGAGCGCAAGGACCGCTACGAGCACATGATGCGCGCTATCCGCGCGGCGGACCTGAACGCCTGGCGCGACAACTTCCTGCGCGACCTGCGCTCGTTCGTCTCGCGACCCAAGGCGGTGCCCGCCAAGGGCACGGCCTATGCGCTGTGACCCGCAGTGGCTTGTCAAAGCCCCGCCAGGCCCCTAAGGTGCCCGGCTGAGCCGAGAAGAGGGTAGGGCATGCGCGAACTCGAACAGCTATTCGAAAATAACAAGCGCTGGGCGGAAGCGATCAAGCAGGAAGATCCGGAGTTCTTCGCCAAGCTGGCGCGCCAGCAGACGCCCGAGTACCTGTGGATCGGCTGCTCCGACGCCGCGTGCCGGCCAACGAGATCGTCGGGCTGCTGCCGGGCGAGCTGTTCGTCCACCGCAACGTCGCCAACGTGGTGCTGCACACCGACCTCAACTGCCTGTCGGTCATCCAGTTCGCGGTCGAGGTGCTCAAGGTCAGGCACATCCTGGTCACCGGCCACTACGGCTGCGGCGGCGTGCGCGCCTCCATGCACCAGGACCAGCTCGGCCTGATCGACGGCTGGCTGCGCAGCATCCGCGACCTCTACTACGAACATCGCGCCCATATCGATGCGCTGCCGACCGAGGAAGAGCGGGTCGACCGGCTCTGCGAGCTGAACGTGATCCAGCAGGTGGCCAACGTCAGCCACACCACCATCGTCCAGAACGCCTGGCACCGCGGCCAGGCGCTGTCGGTGCACGGCTGCATCTACGGCATCAAGGACGGGCTGTGGAAGGACCTCAACGTCACCGTCAGCGGCCTCGACCAGTTGCCGCCGCAGTACCGCCTGCGCCCGCGCCAGGGCGTATAAGGTGCCGTCCCGCAACCTGCTGGCGTACGCCGGCCTGTTCGTCGCGTGCCTGTGCTGGGCCGGCAACGCGCTGGTCGCCCGTGCCTTCTACGACCAGATTCCGCCGGTGGCCCTGGCCTTCTGGCGCTGGGTGCTGGCGCTGGCGATCCTCATGCTCTTCGTCGGCCGCGCGGTCTGGGCCTACCGCGCACCGCTGCGGCAGCCGGCTGGCGGCTGTGGCTGGTCGCCGCGCTGGGCATCAGCAGCTACAACTCGCTGCTCTACACCGCGGCGCAGACCACGGTGGCGATCAACATCTCGCTGGTAAACACCTGCCTGCCGCTGGCCACCTTCATCGGCGGCGGGCTGCTGCTCGGCGAATGGCCGACCCGGCGCGCCTGGGTCGGGCTGCTCATCGCCGCGGCCGGCCTGCTGCTGCTGATCAGCCGCGGCGAATGGGCCAATCTCGCCGGCCTGCAGTTCAACCCCGGCGACCTGGTGATGCTGCTGGCCGTGGTGGTCTGGGCGCTCTACACCCTGTTGCTGAGGAAGTGGGCGCACTACCTCTCGGTGCCGCCGCTGGTGCTGCTGGCGACCCTGGTGCTGCTCGGCACGCCATTGATCTTGCCGTTCTACCTCGTCGAGCTGGCGCGGGTCGGCGGCTTCGCGGCCACGCCCGCCAACCTCGCCGCCATCGCCTACACGGCGCTGCTGGCCTCGCTGGTGGCCTACCTGGCGTGGAACCACGGGGTGAAGGTGGTCGGTGCGGCCAAGGCGGCGATCACCAGCTACTCGATGCCGGTGTTCGTGGCCATCCTCGGCTGGCTGCTGCTCGGCGAGGCGCTGCAGCCCTACCACTGGCTCGGCGGCGGGCTGATCTTCACCGGCCTGCTGCTGGCCACCGTGCAGCGTCGTCGCAGCGCCTAGCCCAGCGGGCTCTCGCCGGGGTTCGGTTCCTGCTCGGCCTCTCGGGACTTGTCCGGCCGGCTCTCGACGGGCGGGCCGTCGCCGTACTCGTCGTAGTCCGGTGGAGTGAGGCCGTCTTCCGGCTTGTCTGGCTCGCTCATGGTGGTTCTCCCGCTCGATGCAGGCAGTCCGTTCGCGGACTGTCTCTCTGCGTTTCGACCGCGGAGCGGCACCGGTCTGCATGCCACAGGTCGCATCGGTCTTACTCGTCCTTTACCCGCCGCTGACCGCGCTTTACACCGCCACGGCGTTTCATGGAGGCACGGGAAAAAGCCCGGAACCAGGAGACGACCATGCTTGCTCGAATCGCGACCATCGGCCTCATTGCAGCAGTACTCGGGCTCAGCGGATGCGTGTCCTACGCGCACCACGACCGCGGCGGCAACGGCCACCATGTCCACAAGGTGTATCACCAGGACTACCACTACCGGAAAGCCGAACGCCATGATCGGCGCGCGGACTGGCGCGCGCCGAAGGGCCGCCAGCAATACGACCGGCGCGACTGGCGCCGCTGATCCGCGCCTGCCGGGGCCATGACCTGACCGCTGGTAGGCCATGGCCCGAACATCTGCACGCCGGGCGCCTCGAACGAATGAGGTCTCTTATTCGACAGCCAGACGAGGTGAGACATGGGCAAAGAACTGAAGACCAAGCACGAATCCAAGGACCACGACCTGGCCAACAGCGCCGACGAGGTCCAGATCGGCACCACCGCGCACGACGACCGCACCCAACCCGCCGGCCACAGCTTCGAACCCACCCGTACCCGCACGACCGGCAGCAACGAGGACGACCCGAAGAACCACCGCACCAAGTAGGACATCAGGCTCGCTCCCAGACAGCCCCTCTCCCTCCGGGAGAGGGGCTGGGGTGAAGGAGACGCTCCTGCGCCTACCATCCATGCCGCCAACGGAACATGCGCTTGCACGCCGACTCAACATAACTTCCGTGTCGAGACGACGAGGCCAAACATGCCCACCCTGAAGCGATCGAAGCATTCCCTGGCAATCGGACTGACGCTCCTGGCCACTTGCGCCATCCCCGCTGCCTACGCCGAATCACAGCGCGTGTTCGGCTGGGTCGAAGAGGGCCTGGTGATGCCGGAAAAGGTCGCCGTCAAGTTCAAGCTCGACACCGGCGCGCTTACCTCCTCGATGCACGCCGAAGACATCGAGCGCTTCGAACGGGACGGTGACGACTGGGTGCGCTTCACCATCGAGTTCGAAGACATCGACACCGAGAAGGACGTGGAGGCGCGGCTCGAGCGCAAGATCGAGCGCAACCTCGAAGTGCGCGGCGCCGGCGGCGAGGAGCGCCGCCCGGTGGTGCTGATGAAGGTGTGCCTGGCCGACCAGGTGTACGAGGAAGAGTTCTCGCTGAACGACCGGGACGACATGAACTACCCCGTCCTGCTCGGCCGCCGCACCCTCGAAAAACTCGGCCCGGTCGACTCCAGCAAGACCTTCACCGTCGAACCCAGCTGCTAGCGCCATCATCGACCATGAGAAAGATTCCCCTCATGCGGAAGCCCGGCACCGCCTGATCCTGGCCACCATCGCCGGCTGCACCGCAACCGACACCCTCCCGCCACCTACCCCCACCGACGAATTCGTACTCGTCTGCGGCCAGGCCGCATCGGAATGGGCCAAATGCGAACAGCGCCTGGAACAGGCATGCCCGCAGGGGCATGAAACGCTGAGCGAGGAGAGGCGGGAGGGGCGGATTGAGCTGAGGGTGCGGTGTGAGGGCGAGTAGCGTTGCGGTTTGGCGCGGCACAAAAAGGGCTTTCGCTGAACTCCCTTTTGATATGTGGTACGCAGGCACCTGAACCTGAGTCGCTAGGCCTTATACATTTCAGCGACTGCCGTCCAGCCGTCCACCCGGTCAACCTACGGGCGGCTCATGATCTCCCTGTATCGAGCCTGATACTCCTCGTAGGGAAGTTGCTGTCGGTAAAGCTCCTGCAGTTGCTGATTCCTTGTTGGCTCAGAGCTGGCCTGCATCGCTGACGCGCGGACCACTCCAAGGCCCGTAGCACCGTTGGGAAACAGCTGATCAGCCAGCTCCGTAATCTTTGTCTCGGCGTCGATGAACTTGTCCAACCGGCCGCCGCCCCAACGTGAGTCATACTCAGCATGGCCCACCTGGCGGCCATGCTCGTAAACACGAATGTCCGCGTACTTCATGTACAGCGCAAAGTCCCAACCCCATTGTCCTGTGTAAGTCGTGGCCAGTGGGCAACTGCTCGGGCTCGTATGGGGGGACAGCTCTCTGATCGAGAAGCCCTTGCCTTTTAGGATCGTCTTGTAGGTGCTGTTGAAGCCCGCGCGGAGCCCTTCGGCGGGAATCATGCAAATCTGTGGTGTCAGCTCGGCTGACAGCTGCGCCGGAATTACTGTCTGCTTGATAGAGCAGCCCGTAATCACGGACACCGCTGCTGCTAGTGCGAAGAGTCGAAACATGAGGGCATCCCTAGTCAGGTGGTTGTTGTTTTGTTTGCGGAGCGCCTCACACGTCCGTCCATCTGTATTCCGATCGATATCCCACTGGGCGGGAGAGGCTGGAGGTAATCTTTCAGTATGTTCAGCCGGGGCGTAACCGGAAAAATGAAAGCGCGATAACCAAGCTTCCAGAGGTCCCGAATGTCCACCTTACGGTAGCAACTGCGTCAGCCCACATACGTTTTGGCGGTGGCCTTAAGGATCTCCGTGAACTCGAAAATATCATCTAGTTCGTCAATAGGGTGTCGCGTCTCGTTTTTTTCGGCGTCGAATGTGCCGAGATACTTTTGTTGTCGATTGAAATGCAGGCGAGCCAAGGGCTTGCGATTGTTGTCGTCCAGCAGCACGCCGAAATAGCTTTGGGTGTCACGTGCAGCAATGCGTTTCACGTCGACCTCGGACCGAACGATCGCCTTGATGATATTGAAGCCCTCGATCTCTTCTACTGTAGTTTCGATCTTGGTCTTCTCGGCTTCGTTATTGGTGGAGCTATCTGACGGCTCCTTAATCTCGGGTGACGTTTGGCTGGTGAACACCGGCCTTACGGCACCAGTCATGGCCGACTTCAGCCGCTCGTTGATCTGGTCCCCAAGAAATTGCGCGGTCGCCTTGCGAGTGAGCTGGGCGAACTGCTCGCGCACCTTCTGGGTGATGACTCCGTCGTAAACGCGGGAAGCAATGAGACGAACGAAGTCCTCGTCGGGCTCGCTGAATTGCGCGGCTAGCACACGCTTGATCTGGCCGACGTACTTCAATTCACCCGCGGCGCTGATAATGGAGTCGACGTCGAAAGCGCCTTTGGTCAATTTTTGCAGTTCTGGTATCACGTGATCGTCAATGTCGAGAAGGTCGAACTCAAGGAACGGCTTTTCGTCCATTTTGTTCGGAGCGTCTAGGTCAGTGAAGAACCGATAAACCTGCCCGTTGGTAAGGATTGATATCCTTGCGGTGGTTACGTGAAAGTAGCGGAATAGCTGACTGGCGTGATTGATGTTTAGCGGCTCGCCGATTTGCTTGCTTTCGATCAGTATCTGGATCCGCCCTTCTTTGAGGATGGCGTAATCGATCTTCTCGCCTTTCTTGGTCCCGATGTCGCATACGAACTCAGGGACCACTTCCGTTGGATCGAAGACGTCATAGCCAAGAACGCTCTGAATAAACGGCATGACGAAAGCATTTTTGGTAGCTTCTTCGGTCTGGATGACTGATTTCTGCTGACGAATCTTTGCAGCCAGACTGGCTAGTTTTTCTTGAAAATCCATACTTCCCTCCCTGCAACCGCGACTGGTAATCCTTTGATACGATTCTGCCATCAGTAACGTCTCGTTGCGATAGGGCATTCTCAAGCCTTCGAAGCGCAAGTCATGGCTAGGGCCCTGCCCATCATGAGCATGCGTTACGCGCATCTTCACCGTGCCATCCGGAGTCTGCGCTGCGGTTGCCGTCATCGACGCAGGCGGCATTCGGTCGGGAGGTGTTGACGGGATTGACAGCAGGGGTATGATTGATTAACGCTTAACGTTAAGGGTTAATGCGTGATACTGAGTTTCAAAGGTGATGAAACCCGAGAGTTGTTCGAATCGGGAAGCTCCAGGCGTTGGGGAAACATCCTGAACGTCGCGACCCGAAAGCTCGCGATGCTCAATGCCGCAACGGAGCTGCGAGACCTGCGTTCTCCGCCGGGCAACAGGTTGGAAGCGTTGCATGGCGATAGGGCAGGGCAACATAGCATCCGGATCAACGACCAGTGGCGGATCTGCTTTGTCTGGACTGACGCAGGCCCAACACAGGTTGAAATCGTCGATTACCACTGAGGAGGTGGCTACATGGCAATTAACGGCATGCGCCCCGTTCATCCTGGTGAAGTGCTGCGCGAAGAGTTTCTGGAGCCCCTGGGCATAACGCCTGCTGCTCTTGCTCGTGCGCTGCACGTATCGGCGCCGACCATCAATGACATCGTGCGTGAGCGCCGTGGCATTACAGCCGATACCGCAATTCGCCTGGGCCGCTACTTTGATACGTCTGCGCAGTTCTGGATGAACTTGCAATCTGACTACGCTCTGGCCACTACCTATGCGGCCAATGGCGAAGCGATCGAACACGAAATCGAGCCTTTGCGGGCCGCTGGTTAACCGCGTGGACGCCGCGTGGTCACTCTGTAGTCATCCGCCCAAAACAAAAAGGGCCTACCTTTCGGTAAGCCCTTGAAAAATTTGGTGGCTACGCAGGGACTTGAACCCCGGACCCCAGCATTATGAATGCTATGCTCTAACCAGCTGAGCTACGTAGCCAAGTGGCGCGCATTATTCTCGTGGTGGTGGTGGCTGTCAACCCCTTCGGTTTGAAATTTTTCCACGTCCGATCAAGCGCTTAGACGGCGTTGCCGCCTGGGTGGCGGGCGTGTTTCGTCGGGGCGGGGGCACGTGTCGGAGCGCTGCGTCTCTAACCTGGACAGGTGCGTGGCCCGCGGCGTGGGGCTGGCCGGCATGCACGCGGAGCAGGGTGGTCGCGCATGTACAGAATCGGTTTCGCCTGCCAGTACCGGCACCCGGACGAACGTCTGGCGGCGAAGGAGTTGGAGGGCGTCGAGCGGGCTTTCAACTGCCGTTCGACCACGCTGCACTGGCTCAACAGCGTGGCGGTGGAGCAGGCGCGGGAGAAGCTGCACGCGGTGATCCTACACAACCTAGAGGCGCAGGGGCGCTTGCTGGAGTACGTCGGGGAATTGCCGCCAGCGCTGCGGATGCTGCGCCTGAGCAGCGACCTGCTGCCGCTGTACAGCCACCCGGCGGTGGCGGGCTTCTACCGCGAGCCGGCGGTGCAGGCCTCGCTGGAGCGGGGCTTCGCCCGGCTCGGCGAGCGGGCCAGGGCGCTCGGCGTGCGGCTGTCGATGCATCCGGGGCAGTACTGCGCGCTGGGCTCGGACCGGCCGCAGGTGGTGGAGAACAGCCTGGCGGAGTTCGAGTACCACGCGACGTGATCCGCATGATGGGCTTCGGCCGCCGTTTCCAGGACTTCAAGTGCAACGTGCACATTGCCGGACGGCTGGGCGCTGAGGGCATTCGGGCGCTCTGGCCGCGGCTGTCGGAGGTGGCGCGCAACTGCATCACCTTCGAGAACGAGGAAAAGACCTACGCGTCGACGCCTGCCTGGAACTGGCTGACCTCGCTCCCGTGGTGCTGGACATCCACCACTGCTGGATCAACGAGGAACGCTACATCGCCCACGACGACCCTCGTATCGAGCGCATCCTGGAGAGCTGGCGCGGTGTGCGCCCGACCATGCATTACTCGCAGCCGCCGGAACGCCTGATGGCGCTGGGCTTTTCCGCCGTGCGCAAGCTGGAGATGGCCGAATTGCTGGAGAAGGTGAGCAAGCGCGAGCTCTACGCCCATAGCCAGCGGATGTGGAACCGCTGGACCAACGCCTATGCGCGCGGCTTCCTGGAGCGCTTCGACATCATGATCGAGGCGAAGGACAAGAACCTGGCGGCGCGCGACTTCTATCGGGAGTGCATGGCCGAGGAACAGACGGGTAGCGGGTAGGCGCGCGCTTTTACTGCTTGCTGCTGGTAAAGGGGTGGCCGCGATGTCGGACTGTAGAGGTTAGGCCTTGTTTGTGGGGCGGCGGCTTCTTCTCTTTGTGCTCTGCTGGGGGCGGTACAAGCCCACTGGGCCCCGGCCTGCGTCGGGGCGACGGATGTGGGTGGGGCTTGGGTATTGGTGTGGCTGCGGTCGGTGCGCGACCTTTCAGGCGTACGTCGTACCGGCGTAGGCCGGTAGCGAGGTGATAAGGCAGGGCGGTTCGGCGTGGGCAACTGGGCCCCGGCCTGCGCCGGGGCGACGGTTGTGGGGGCTTGGGTATTGGTGTGGCTGCGGCCGATGCACGACCTTTGAATCCCTCTCCTTTTCGGCCTGGCGCTGACCGGCTGAATCAGCGTGTGGCATGCACTCCATGGTAGCCGCGGTCGAAGTACACCAGCCCGTCGGCATCGGCCTGGCGGCGGAGCGCCAGCACCTCGCAGCAGAGGATGTCGTGGGTGCCGACGCTGCTGATGTGGCTGATGCGGCAGTCAAAGGAGGCCGCCGCGTCGTCCAGCACCGGCGAGCCGGTGGCCCAGGTCGACCAGCGGGCGGCGGCGAAGCGTTCGGCCATGGGCGTCTTGCCGCCGAACAGGTTGGACAGCGCCTGCTGGTGGCTGGCCAGGGTGTTGATGCACAGGTGCCGTTGCCGAGTACGGCGGGTACGCCGACGCGCTGCGGTTCAGGCACACCAGCAGGTCGGCGGCTCGTCGGTGACGCTGCATACCGCGGTGGCGGTGAAGCCGGCGCGGCCCGCCGGGCCGTCGGTGGTGACGATGTTGACCGCGGCGGCCAGGCGCGCCATGCGTCGCGGAAGTCCTGCCTGGCGACCGGCGGGGCGAGCGGGGTAACGGGGGCGAGCTGGGCCAGTGGCATGGTCGGTCTCCTCAGGCGAGCACGCAGGCGCGCTCGAACGGCAGGCGGGGCAGGCGGTCGCGCAGGGCGTCCGTGTCGCCATAGCCGAGGTTGATTAGCAGGTTGGATTTCCAGGTGGTGCCGGCGAAGAAGGTCTCGTCCAGCAGGCGGTTGTCGAAGCCGGACATCGGCCCGGTATCCAGCCCCAGGGCGCGGGCGGCGAGGATCAGGTAGCCGGCCTGCAGCGAGCTGTTGCGCAGGGCGTTCTCGGCGATCAGCGCCGGCTGGCCGGCGTACCAGCTGCGGGCGTCGACGTGTGGGAAGAGCTCGGGCAGGGTGTCGGGGAAGTTCTCGTCATAGGCGACGATCGCCGTCACCGGGGCGCTCATGGTCTTGTCCAGGTTGCCCTTGGACAGGCAGGGTGCGAGCTTCTGCTTGCCTTCCGCGCTGCGCACGAAGACGAAGCGCGCCGGGCAGCTGTTGACCGCGGTCGGGCCCAGTCGTACCAGCGCATAGAGCTCCTGCAGCAGGCTGTCGGGCACCGCCCGGTCGAGCCAGGCGTTGTGCGTGCGCGCCTGGCGGAACAGGGCGTCGAGCGCGGCGGAATCGAGTGGCGTGGTCATGGATGTTCCTCAGGCCGTCGCAACGGCCGGCGCGGCGACGCGGGCCAGGTGCTCGAGCAGTACGCGATTGAAGGTGTCGCCGTCGCTGACGCTGGAGGCGTGGCCGCCATAGTCGAGCAGCTCCAGGCGGGCGTCGGGCAGGTGCTCGGCCAGGTGCTGCGAGCGCTGCCAGGGCACCAGCATGTCGTCGCGGTTGGCGATCAGCAGGGTCGGGGTGGCGATGCGCGGCAGCGCGTCCTCGACATCGAACGCCAGCAGCGCCTCGATGCGCCGCAGCATGTTGTCGCCGCCGGGAAGTGCGCCAGCGCATGGGCGTCGTCCCGGGCCAGGCGCTCGCTGTTGGCGGCGATCCAGTCGGCCGGGTAGAGGAACAGCGGCTGCGCCTGCACGTAGCTGCGGGGCCGCTGTCACGCAGCAGGTTCAGGCGCACCGCGAAGCAGCGTTCGCTGTGCGGGCTGGGGCTGCTCCAGGCGTTGATCAGCACCAGGCCGTCCAGCAGCGCGGGGCGCAGCAGGGCGAGCTTGAGGCCGACCAGCCCGCCGAGGGCATGGCCGATGAAGTGGCAGTGCCCGATCCCGACCTCGTCCAGCAGGGCCAGCAGTTCGCCGGCCATGTCGTCGATGGAATAGCCTTCCGGCAGCGTCGCCGGGCTGCGGCCGGTGCCCAACTGGTCGTAGACCAGCACCCGGTAGTCCTGGCTCAGCAGCGGCAGTTGCGGCGTCCAGAAGGCCCCGGCGCCGCCCAGCCCGGAGCTGAGCACCAGGGTGGGGGCGTCCGCGTCGAGACGGCCGTGGATTTCATAGTGCATGTGCATACCTCCGCGAAGGTGAGGCGAAGCCGTTCGGCTACCTTCGGCGCGTCACGGGCCGACGTGGGCGATGCTGGCGATCTCGATCAGCGCGTCCGGCTTCACCAGGCCGCACTGGATGCAGTAGCGCGCCGGCTTCTCGCCGGGGAAGTACTCGGCATACACCTCGTTGACCTTCGCGTAGTTGGCCCAGTCGGTGAGCATGATCATGTTGAAGGTCACGTCGTCCATGCTGCCGCCGGCGGCCTCGACGACGCCCTTGATGATTTCCAGCACGTGGCGGGTCTGGGCGGCGGCATCACCGACATGGACCACGTTGTTGTCCTTGTCGAACGGCAGGGTGCCGGACACGTAGAGGATGCCGTCGGCCATGGAACCGGGGACGTAGGGAGCGAGCGGCTTGCCGCTGCCGGCGGGGATGACGGATTGCTTGGGCATGGTGCGTTTTCCTTGCAAGGCGATGGATGTCGTTGTGGTTCAGGCGCTGGTGGCGGCCGGCGTTGCGGCGAAGGCGGCGCAGAAGTCGTCGACGGTCGAGACCCAGCCGAAGAAGGTCTCGATGTTGAACAGTGCGGCCTGCTGGGCGAACTCGGGGCCGGCCTGGTGGGTGGCGTCGGCCAGCACCACGCCGAAATACTCGAGGTGGAAGCCGTCACGCAGGTCGATTCCACGCACACGTTGGTGGCGATGCCGGTGAACACCAGGTTGCGGATGCCGCGGGCACGCAGGGTACTGTCCAGCTGCGAGTTGAAGAAGCCGCTGTAGCGCGGCTTGGGCACCAGCAGGTCGCCCGGCTGCGGCTGCAGTTCGTCGACCAGCGCATAGTCCCAGCCGCCCTTGGCAAGCAGCTTGCCCTGCAGCTCGGGGCGCTTGCGCATGGTCTTGAGCGCGTTGGACTTGTGCCAGTTGGGCGAACCGGGGCCGCCGGCCTCCAGGTAGCCGGCGTCCCAGCCGTTCTGCAGGAACACCACCGGCATGCCGGCGGCGCGGGCGGTGGCCAGCGCCTGGCCGATCCTGGCGATCACCGGGGCGGTGGCCGAGACGTCGAAGCCGGCCAGGTCGAGGTAGCCGTCCTTGCTGGCGTAGGCGTTCTGCATGTCGACCACGATCAGTGCGGTCTCGCTGGCCTTCATCGCCAGCGGTTCGGGGCGGGCCGGCAGCGCACCGGTGCGCCGGTCGCTTCCAGGCCGTAGCCGGACAGGTTCTCGGGTGCGTTCATCAGGCGATCTCCCGCTGTTCAGTGATGTGGCGGCGGCTCTGCATCAGCGGCTGGATGCGCTCGCCGAAGTCCTCGACGCCCTTGACGAAATCGTCGAAGGTCAGCATCACGCCCTGCATGCCCGGCACGCTGGCGATCTCGTCGAGCATCTTCGCGACGTTGGCGTAGGAGCCCACCAGCGTGCCCATGTTGATGTTCACCGCCGAGGTCGGGTCGGCCATCTGGCGGACGTTGGTGTCGCTGCCGGAGGTCTTGTCCGCCGCGCCCTGTTCGCCCAGCCAGGCGATCGCCTCCTGGTCGGCGCCGGCCTTGTAGTGTTCCCAGCGCTCGCGGGCAGCCTCGTCGGTTTCGTCGGCGATGACCATGAACAGCACGCAGGAGGTGACGGTGCGCCCGGTCTTGGCGCAGGCGGCCTGCAGGCGCTCGGTGGCCGGCGCGAAGGCGGTCGGGGTGTTCACGCCCTTGCCGAAGCAGAAGTTGTAGTCGGCGTACTGCGCCGAGAAGGCCATGCCGGCGTCGGACGAGCCGGCGCAGATGATCTTCATCTCCGCCTGTGGGACCGGGCTGACGCGGCAGTCCTCCATCTGGAAGTGCTCGCCCTTGAAGTCGCTGCGGCCGGTCGCCCAGAGGTCGCGCAACACCTGGGCGTACTCGCCGAGGTACTGGTAGCGCGTGCCGAAGAATTCATCGCCCGGCCACAGCCCCATCTGCGAGTACTCGGGCTTCTGCCAGCCGGTGACCAGGTTGACGCCGAAGCGGCCGCCGGAGATCGAGTCGATGGTCGAGGCCATGCGCGCGACTATCGCCGGCGGCAGGGTCAGGGTGGCGGCGGTGGCGAACAGCTTGATGCGGCTGGTGACGGCGGCGAGGCCGGCCATCAGCGTGAAGGATTCGAGGTTGTGCTCCCAGAACTGGGTTTTGCCGCCGAACCCGCGCAGCTTGATCATCGACAGGGCGAAATCGAAGCCGTAGTGCTCGGCCTTCTGCACGACCGTCTTGTTCAGCTCGAAGGTCGGCATGTACTGCGGCGCGTTCTCGGAAATCAGCCAGCCGTTGTTGCCGATCGGGATGAAAACACCTACGTCCATGGGATTGCCTCGTGTCTGCAATGCCTGAAGGGCTGCCTGCGTCTGGCGGGCAGTGTCCCGGGGGCAAAAGCAGAAAGCAGGCCAGCTTTGGAATGTCTTTTTCTTTCAGCAGGTTGTGAAAAATTCGATCGTTTGGCTGGACCATTTGGTCCGAATCAGAGCACTTGGTTTGTGCGCGCTGCCCGAAGATGAGGCAACCGGCGCTGCGACATCGCGCAGGTACGCGGGCGGCACCTTGCGCGCTACAGTAGTGCCGACTTCTCCGCGCACCCCGGTAACTCAGTGACCATCAGAACCCCCGCTCCCGTCGATCCACGGCCTTCGAAGACGCGCCGCGCCAGCCCAGCGAAACCGCGCAGAAGCGCCGCCTGCGGCAGACCGAAAGCAAGCGCGCCGGCATTCTCCAGGCGGCGCTGAAGGTGTTTTCCCGCTATGGGTTCCACGGCACCAGCCTCGACCAGGTCGCCCTCGAGGCGGACGTTTCCAAGACCAACCTGCTGTACTACTTCGGCAGCAAGGACGAGCTGTACGTCAGCGTGCTGCGCCAGCTGCTGGATGTCTGGTTGCGCCCGCTGAAGAGCTTCAGCGTGGAGCAGGACCCGGTCCAGGCGATCGGCGACTACATCCGCGTGAAGCTGGAACTGTCGCGCGATCATCCGGCCGAGTCCCGGCTGTTCTGCATGGAGGTGATGCAGGGCGCCCCGCTGTTGCTCACCGAGTTGGAACAACCCTTGCGTGATCTCGTCGAGGCCAAGGTCGCGGTGATCCAGGCGTGGGTCGATTCCGGCAAGCTCGCCCCGATCGAGCCGCATCACCTGATCTTCTCGCTATGGGCCACCACCCAGCACTACGCCGACTTCGCCGCCCAGGTCACGGCGGTGGCCGGCAGGACGCTGGACGACCCGGCCTTCTTCGAAGAGACCCTGCAAAGCCTGCAGGCCCTGATATTGAACGGGGTTCGTCCGCGTTGACCGACCGGCTCGAACCCTTCGCAAGGAGTCGAGCCCCATGAGCAAACCCCTGGTCCGCTGGGCGCTGCAGCCCTCCCGCAGCGCTGTCGTCGTGGTCGACATGCAGAAGGTCTTCTGCGAGCCGCAAGGGGCGCTGTACGTGCCCGCCACCGCCGCCATCGTCCAGCCCATCGCCGCACTGGTCGAAGCCGCCCGCGCCGCAGCCGTGCCGGTGATTTACCTGCGACACGTGGTGCGCGGCGATGGCAGCGACACCGGGCGGATGCGCGACCTCTATCCCAACGTCGACGACATCCTCGCACGAGACGATCCGGGCATCGAGATCATCGAGCGCTGGCGCCACGCGCCGGCGACGTGGTGGTCGACAAGCTGTTCTACAGCGGCTTTCACAACACCGACCTGGACACCGTGCTGCGGGTCCGGGACATCGACACCCTGATCGTCTGCGGCACCGTCACCAACGTCTGCTGCGACACCACCATCCGCGACGCCGTGCACCGCGAATACAAGGTCATAGTCCTCAGCGACGCCAACGCCGCGATGGACTACCCCGACCTAGGCTGGGGCCGGGTCAGCGCGGCCGAGGTGCAGCGCGTGGCGCTGACCACCTTCGCCTACGAATTCGGCGAAGTGATCACCAGCGGCGACGTGATCGACAGGCTCGTCAGCGCCGGGCGTTGAGCCGACCGGGACGTCGTGTGGGTGGTTCGGTGGGCGCTGTCCTGCTTCGTTGCTGCCGGCCATCCCTCATCCGGCCCTGCGGGCCACCTTCTCCCGCGGGAGAAGGGAAAAGCCGGGTGTGGCCCATAGATTCGGCGCAGGTCTGTAGGAGCGAGCTCGCTCGCGAACCGGGTCTGCGCGAGGTCCGGGCAGTTCCACGCCATCCCCGTCCCCTCCAGGAGAGGGCCGGGTGAGGGCTTGCGTCCCACCGATCAGCGACGGGGCTCGCCTGTAGGAGCGGGCTCTGCCCGCGACCGTTGCACGAGTCGTGTACCCGCAGAGGGCCTCATTCGCGAGCAGAGCTCGCTCCTACAGGAAGAAGCGTGCGCGGTATGGGGGGGCGCGCGGGCGCTGCCTGTGGTGACGGTCCTTTCCGATCTTCAAGCCCGTCATACCGGCGCAGGCAGGTACCCAGGCGGTGGGCAGGGCATATGCCGGCAGCTGGGCTCCGGCCTGCGCCGGGGCGTGGGCGCGGTCTTGACCGCGAACGGGCCTGCACCCTGGCCACGGGCAACGCCGCGCCATCCTCTCCCACCCGAGCTGAGGGCTTGCGTCCCACCGATCAGGGACGGGGCTCGCCTGTAGGAGCGGGCTCTGCCCGCGACCATTGCACGGGGCGCGCACCCGCAGCGGGCCTCATTCGCGAGCAGAGCTCCTACAAGGGATGCGTGGACATGAAGACCTGCTGCCTCGCCCGCTTTTCGTGCCGTGCGCACAAACCAAGTGCTCCGCTTCGGACCATTTGATCCAGGTTTTCCCGGGCGCCGATTGCAACTTCTTGATTTCCGGGCGATTGGTCGAGTGGCACAGATTCTGCTGAGTCGCTCCTGTCAAGCCCGCCGGCCGCCAAAGACGCCGCCCGATGGGCTCGCACGCAAGAGGCCGCTTTCTCTCGAAAGCCGCACGATCTTCCGCTTTGCGTCCTACAGGAGTGCGTCAACATGACTTTGCAGTATGTGCCCATCATCGATCTCGCCCCCTATTTCAGCGGCACGCCGGAGGGCAAGGCGGCGGTGGCCAAGGCGGTGGACCAGGCCTGCCGCGACATCGGCTTCCTGGTGATCACCAACCACCAGATCCCCGCCGAACTGATCGAGCGCGTCTCGACGCTGACCCGCCGGTTCTTCGCCTTGCCCTTGTCGGAAAAGCGCAAGGTCGACCGGCCCAGCCCGGAAATGGTGCGCGGCTACAGCGCCGTCGCCGAGGAGAGCCTGTCATACTCGATGGAAGAGGCCGCCCCGGGGGATCTCAAGGAATCCTTCTCCATCGGTCCGAGCGACGTGCCGGACGAGGACTACTACCGCTGCACCGCCGCCGGCCCGCACTTCGCGCCGAACGTCTGGCCCACCGGCATCGAAGGCTTCGAGCAGGCCTACCGCGAGTACTTCGAGGCGATGAGCGGCCTCTCGCAGTCGCTGATGCGCATCTTCGCCCTGGCGCTGGGGCTGCCGGAGACCTTCTTCGACGACAAGATCGACAAGCACATCAGCATGTTCCGCAGCCTCAGCTACCCGGACGTGAAGGGCGAGGTCGAGCCGGGGCAGATGCGCGCCAGCGCCCACACCGACTACGGCAGCCTGACCATCGTCAAGCCGGACAACGCGCTCGGCGGGCTGCAGGCGCGCAACCGCCAGGGCGAGTGGGTGGACGTGCCCTACGTGGAAGGCGGCTTCGCGGTGAACATCGGCGACCTGATGATGCAGTGGACCAACGACCAATGGATCTCCACTCTGCACCGCGTGGTCAACCCGCCGCAGGACAGCCCCACCGACAACGGCCGCCAGTCGCTGGTGTTCTTCCACCAGCCCAACTACGACGCGCTGATCGAATGCCTGCCCAGCTGCTGCAGCGAGACCGATCCGCCGCGCCACGCGCCGGTCACCTCCGGCGACAACCTGCTGTCGAAGTTCGTCAAGCAGACCACCTTCGGCAAAGGCCTGGAGGTCGCCTGATGAACACGCTGTCGTACGTCAACGTCTTCGCCCGCGACATCGTCGCGCTCTCCGGCTTCTACCGCGAGCTGTTCGGTTTCCGCGACATCCCGGAAATCGCCTCGCCGATCTTCCGCGGCCTGGACACCGGCAAATCCTGCATCGGCTTCAACGCGCCCGAGGCCTACGAGCTGCTGCACCTGGGCGACCAGGCGGACACCCGGGGCTGCAAGTTCCTGCTCAACATCGACGTGCAGAGCAGGGAGGAGGTCGACCGGCTGGTGCCGATCGCCTGCGAGATGGGCGCCACCCTCGTCAAGGCCCCCTACGAGACCTACTACCACTGGTACCAGGCCGTCCTGCTGGACCCCGAGAAAAACGTTTTCCGCATCAACTTCATGATGTGACCGCCCCTGCCTTCCGACAGCTCTCCAACCAGGAAAACCAGAAAATGCTGAATACGTTCATGAAACGGACCTTGTGTGCGGCAGTGGCCTTCGGCCTCGGAACCCTCGCCGTGGCGGAGGAGGGAAAGGCCGGCCTGACGCTGGACAAGCCGGCGAAGATCGCCATGCTCTACATCAGCCCGCGCAACGACGGCGGCTGGACCCAGGCGTTCGACGAGGCGCGGCAGAAGCTCGAGGCCGAGCTCGACACCAAGATCCAGTACGTCGAAAGCGTGCCGGAAAACGCCTCCTCGATCCGCCCGGCCGTCGACCGCCTGGTGCAGCGCGGCGCCAACGTCATCATCGGCACCGCCTTCGGCTATTCGGACACCTTCAAGGAGCTGGCCGACAAGTACCCGGACGTCGCCTTCCTCAACGGCTCGGGCACCACCAACAGCCACAACCTCGAATCCTTCTATGGCCGCACCTACGAGAGCCAGTACCTGTGCGGCATGGCCGCCGGCGCCGCGTCCAAGACCGGCAAGCTCGGCTTCGTCGCCGCCAACCCCTTCGGCCAGGTCAACTGGACCATCAACGCCTTCGCCCTCGGCGCCCAGCAGATCAACCCGGACGCCACCGTCACCGTGGTCTACACCGGCGCCTGGAACGACCCGGTCAAAGAGCGCGCCGCGGCCATGGCGCTGATCGACTCCGGGGTCACGTGCTCGGCCAGCACGTCGACAGCCCGACCCGCAGATCGTCGCCCAGGAGCGCGGCGTGCACGGCACCGGCCACCACCGCGACATGAGCGAGTTCGCCCCGGACGCGACGGTGTGCTCCTCGGTGTGGGTCTGGGACAGGTTCCTCGCCCCCGAGCTCAAGAAGATCAGCGCCGGCAACTGGGTACCGCCGGAGCACGGCGCGCTGTTGTCGATGGCCGAGGGCGGCACCGACGCGCCTGCTGCGGCCCGGCGGTGTCCGAGGCGGACAAGGCGAAGATCATGGCTGCGCGCGAGGAGCTGCTCAAAGGCGAGAAGAAGATCTATGCCGGCCCGCTGCTCGATCGCGACGGCACCGAGCGCATCGCCGCAGGCGAGGTCATGGCCGACGCGGAGCTCTGGCAGATGGACTGGTTCGTCAAGGGAGTGACCACCCAGCAATGAGCACCCTGAACGCGATCCAGCTGACCGGCGTCAGCAAGTCGTTCGACGGCTTCATGGCCCTGGCCCAGGCGGATTTCACCGCCAAGTGGGGCGAGGTGCATGCGCTGCTCGGCGAGAACGGCGCAGGCAAGTCTCGCTGATGAACATCGCCGCCGGCCTCTACGCACCGGAAAGCGGATCACTGTTCATCGACGACAACCCGGTACGCCTGAGCGGCCCGCGCGATGCGAGCCGCTATCGAATCGGCATGGTTCACCAGCACTTCAAGCTGGTGAAACCGTTCAGCGTGGCCGAGAACATCCTGCTCGGGCTGCCCGAGCAGCCCGGCAACGCCGTGCGCGGCAGCCACCGCCAGCGCCTGCGCGCGCTGGAGGCGCGAATCGGCGAGAAGGCCGCCGAGCTGGCTTCGCCATCGACCCCTGCCAGGCCACCGAATCGCTCTCGGTGGCCGAACAGCAGCGGGTGGAAATCCTCAAGGTGCTGCTGGCCGGCGCCCGTATCCTAATTCTCGACGAACCCACCGCGGTGCTCACCGACCAGGAGGCCGAGCGCCTGCTGGAAACCGTGCGGTCCTTCGCCCGGCAGGGCGCGGCGGTGATCCTGGTGACCCACAAAATGAGCGACGTCAAGCGCTTCGCCGATCGCGTCACCGTGATGCGCGGCGGGCGCACCATCCAGACCCTCGATCCGCAAAGCGTGTCGATCGCCGAACTGGTGCGCCTGACCGTGGGCGAATCGGCCACGACGCACGCACACCAGCCGGGCACGCCCGGCGAGGAGCGGCTGCGGGTACGCGGCCTGCGCTCGCCCGAGGTCGGCGGTCACCGGGTGCTGAACGGCATCGACCTGAGCCTGCGCGCCGGCGAGATCTACGGCACGCCGCGTCGGCGGCAACGGCCAGAGCGAGCTGGCGAACGCCCTGATGGGGCTGCCCGAGCCCACCGAGGGGACATCGAACTGATCGGCTTCGGCGACCTGCGCCGCGCCAGCAGCGAGCAGCGCCGGGCGCTGCGCATCGCCTGCATCCCCGCCGATCGCTACGGCACGGCGCTGGCCGGCGAGCTGTCGGTGGCCGAGAACTTCGGCGTCGGGCAGATCCATGGCGGACGCTACGGCTCGTTCTTCCGGTTGCGCCGCAAGCGGCTGGAGGAGGACGCCGCGGCGGCCATCGCCGGCTTCGACGTTCAGGGCGTGCGCTCGCTGAAACAGAAGGCCGCGCTGCTCTCCGGCGGCAACGCGCAGAAACTGGTGATCGCCCGGGAGTTTTCCCGTGAGCCGCAACTGGTGCTGGTGCACAGCCCCAGTCGCGGGCTGGATGTACGCGCCACCGCCGCGGTGCATGGGCGTCTGCGTGCCGCTCGCGATGCCGGCGCGGCAGTGCTGGTGATCAGTGAAGACCTCGATGAAGTGCTGGCGCTCGCCGATCGCATCGGCGTGATGAACGCCGGACGCATCGTCGCCGAGTTCCCCCATCCGGCCGACCGCCAGGCCATCGGCAAGGCAATGGTGACCCATGAATGATCGGCTTCGCCCGGTGATGCTCGAACAGGCCGTGCAGGACGCGCGCAAGCTCCGGCGCCCGCTGCTGGCGCGGCGCTACACCCTGGAGATCCGCCAGCAGCTCGCCTGGTACTGGCAGGCTTCCATCATCGGCCTGGCGCTGCTGGTCGGGCTGGGGCTCTCCGCGGCCATCCTGGTGGCTGCCGGCGTGCCGGCCGGCGAGCTGCTCAATGAATTCGTCGTGCTCACGGTGTTCGACCTGCAGAGCCTCAAGGCGGTGCTGTTCCAGGCCTCGCCGATGATCCTGGTGGGGCTGGCCGGCTGCATGGCGTTCCGCGCCCGCTTCTGGAACCTGGGGCTCGAGGGGCAGATGATCTGGGGCGCGATCGGCGCCACCGCGATCTCGCTGTTCCAGATCGGTCCCGAGGCGCTGCGCCTGCCGCTGATGTTCGGCGCGGCGGTGGTCTGCGGCCTCGCCTGGGCGGTGGCGCCGGTGCTGCTCAAGCTGCGCCTTTCGGTCAATGAGATCATCTCGACGCTGATGCTCAACTACCTGGCGCTGAACTTCCTGCTGCACCTGCTCTACGGCAGCTGGAAGGATCCCAGGAGCTCGTTCCCCTATTCGCCGCAGTTCCAGCCGTTCGAGCGGCTGCCGGACGTGCTCGACGGCATCAGCGCCGCGGTGCCGCTGGCGGTGGTCGTGGCGCTGCTGGCGCTGTGGTTCCTCGGGCTGTCGCGCGCCGGGCTGTACCTGCGCTTCGTCGACGCCAACCCTCGGGTCGCCGGCGCGGTGGGCGTGCCGGTGCGCAGGATGATCGTCGCCACGGTGCTGCTGTCCGGCGCCATGGCCGGAATCGCCGGCTTCCTGGTCACGGCGGGGCAGGAGGGCCGGCTGACCCAGTCGTTCTACCAGGGCTACGGCTTCTCCGGAATCCTCATCGCCTTCCTGGCGCGCAACAACCCCATCGCCGCGCTGGTGGTGGCGCTGCTGATGGCCATGCTGTTCGTCGCCGGGCGCAGCCTGCAGGTCTTCTACCAGATCCCGTTTTCCATGGTGCAGCTGATCCAGGCGATCCTGGTCATCTGCGTCGCCTCGTCGGATTTCTTCATTCGCCACCGTATCCGCCGCGTCCAGGGAGGCGAAAGCTGATGGACATGATCGCCAACTGGCTGGGCAACACGCCGGACTTCGCCGTGCCCTTCGCGCTCGCCGCGCTGGGACTGATCCTCACCGAGCGCGCCGGGGTGCTGGCCCTCGGTGCCGAGGGCCTGATGCTGGTCGGCGCACTGGCCGGCATCGGCGCGCAGCTGGCCTACGGGACGCCCGGCGTCTCGCTGCTGCTGGCGATGGCCGCCGCCAGCGTCGTCTCGCTGCTGTTCGCGCTGATGGTCATCGTGCTGCGGATCAACCAGGTGATCGCCGGGCTGGCGCTGGTGTTCTTCTGCCAGGGCCTGACCGGGCTGCTCGGCACGCTGCTGGAATGGACCAACAAGCCGGTCCGGGGCCTGGGCGCGATCGAACTGTGGCCGCTGTCGGAGCTGCCGCTGATCGGCAAGGTCTTTGTGCAGAACCCGCTGGTGTTCCTGACGCCGCTGATCTTCCTCGCCGTGGTCTGGCTGCTCACCCGCACCACCACCGGGCTGCGCCTGCGCGCCGTGGGCGAGAATCCCCAGGCGGCGGATGCCGCGGGCATTTCCGTACTCGGCTACCGGCTGGTGGCAATCCTCTCAGGCTCCGCATTGATCGGTCTGGCCGGCGGTTATATCTCGGTGCTCAGCACCAAGCTGTGGATCGCCGACATGACCGGCGGGCGCGGCTGGATCGCCGTGGCGCTGGTGATCTTCGCCCGCTGGTCGCCATGGAAGGCGCTGGCCGGGGCGCTGCTGTTCGGCTGCATCGAGGCCCTGATCCCGCAACTCGCGGCCGCCGGCATCCGCCTGCCGCAGTACTTCGTGCTGATGACGCCCTACGCGGTCACCCTGGCGGTGATGATCTGGGTCGCCTCCGGCAGGCACGTGAGCGGCAGCCAGCCCGGCGCCCTGGGCGTGCCGTTCATACGCGAGGAGCGCCGCTGACCCTTCGGGGTGGGGCTGTGTGCGCCTTCCGAGGTTCCAGCCACTTTGTGCGTGCGGCACAACCCCGGGCCAGCACGGCTTCGAATGCTTTTGGAGGCCCTTCTCGGGGCGATGCGTTTGGCCTCTGGCGGTCCTTCGGCCCACAGTCGTCGCGAGGGCGCGCCTCCCACAGGGTGGGGCGACACCGGTCCGTAGGGGGCGCCAGGGCGACGCGTGCCTGCGGTGTTGCAGTGCGCGTTCGGTTGTCTCGGTGCGGGCGGCGCACCCTGCGAGGGTGTGCGCCGGGCTTGGGGCTGGCGGGGGCTCAGACGTTGAAACGGAAGTGCATCACGTCGCCGTCCTTGACGATGTATTCCTTGCCTTCCAGGCGCCACTTGCCGGCTTCCTTGGCGCCGGCTTCGCCCTGGTAGGCGATGAAGTCGTCGTAGGCGATGACTTCGGCGCGGATGAAGCCCTTTTCGAAGTCGGTGTGGATCACGGCGGCGGCCTGGGGCGCAGTGGCACCGACCTTGACGGTCCAGGCGCGCACTTCCTTCACGCCGGCGGTGAAGTAGGTCTGCAGGTTGAGCAGCTCATAGCCGGCCCGGATCACGCGGTTGAGGCCGGGTTCGTCCATGCCCATGGATTCGAGGAACATCTGCTTTTCCTCGTCGTCGTCGAGCTCGGCGATCTCGGCCTCGATCTTGTTGCAGACCGGCACCACCACGGCGCCTTCCTCGGCGGCGATGGCGTTCACCACGTCCAGGTGCGGGTTGTTCTCGAAGCCGTCCTCGGCGACGTTGGCGATGTACATCACCGGCTTGGAGGTGAGCAGGTGGAAGCCGCGGATGACGCGCTTCTGTTCCTCGTCCATGTCCTTCATCAGGCTGCGCGCCGGCTTGCCTTCGGTGAAGTGGGGGATCAGCTTCTCCAGCAGGGCCTTCTGCGCCAGGGCTTCCTTGTCGCCGCCCTTGGCGTTGCGGGTGACGCGCTGGAGCTGCTTCTCGCAACTGTCGAGGTCGGCGAAGATCAGTTCGAGGTCAATGATCTCGATGTCGCGCTTGGGATCGACGCTGTTGGAGACGTGGATGACGTTCTCGTCCTCGAAGCAGCGCACCACATGGGCGATGGCGTCGGTCTCGCGGATGTTGGCGAGGAACTTGTTGCCCAGGCCCTCGCCCTTGGAGGCGCCCGCCACCAGGCCGGCGATGTCGACGAACTCCATGGTGGTCGGGACCACCCGCTCCGGCTTGACGATCGCCGCCAGCGCATCGAGGCGGGCATCGGGCATCGGCACCACGCCGCTGTTCGGCTCGATGGTGCAGAACGGGAAGTTCTCGGCCGCGATGCCGGACTTGGTCAGTGCGTTGAACAGGGTGGACTTGCCGACGTTGGGCAGGCCGACGATGCCGCAGTTGAATCCCATGGAAGGTGCCTCGAGTTGGTAGTCTCTCCGAGCGAAGCCCGGGTTATATCAGAAGGGCAGGGTGGTGCGCAGCGCGAGCGCCGGTGCGCTCAGGCCTTCTGGCTGTGCAGGCGCTGCATGGCGCGGGTCCAGTCGCCTTCGAGCATCTCCGGCAGCACGTCGAGGGCGAAGTCGATCGCCGTATCGAGCTTCTCGCGCTCGCCCTGCGGCGCGCGCCCCAGCACGTAGTTGCTGACCAGGCTGGCATGCCCGGGGTGGCCGATGCCCAGGCGCAGCCGGTGGAAGCCGTTCTGGTTGCCGAGCCTGGCGATGATGTCGCGCAGGCCGTTGTGTCCGCCATGCCCGCCGCCGAGCTTGAGCCTGGCCACGCCCGGGGCATGTCCAGTTCGTCGTGGGCGACGAGGATGCTCTCCGGCGGAATGCGGAAGAAGCCCGCCAGTGCCGCGACGGCCTGGCCGCTGCGGTTCATGAAGGTGGTGGGGATCAGTAGACGGACGTCCTGGCCGCGGTGGCTGAATTTGCCCACCAGGCCGAAATACTTGCGGTCGGCGCTCAGGCCCGCACCCTCGCGGGCGGCCAGGCGCTCAACGAAAAGGGCCCCTGCGTTGTGCCGGGTCTGGTCGTATTCGGGGCCTGGATTTCCCAGGCCGACGATCAGTTTCACGGCAGTCACGACAGGGGCCCTTCCTCAGGCGCGCGCGATTACTCGGCGGCGCCTTCCTCCTTGGTGTCTTCCTTGTTCACGCGCGGCTGGTGAACGTTGGCCACCGGCAGGTCGCTGCCGTGCGCCAGGGCGACCAGCTCGACGCCTTTCGGCAGCTTGAGGTCGGTCATGTGCAGGGTCTGGCCCATCTCGACCTTGGCCATGTCGACTTCGATGAACTCCGGCAGGTCCTTCGGCAGGCAGGACACTTCCACTTCGTTCAGGTTGTGCAGGATCTCGCCGCCTGGTTCTTCACGCCAACGCAGTTTCCTGGTTGAGGTAGTGCAGCGGGACGATGGCGGTCAGCTTATGGTCGGCGACCACGCGCATGAAGTCGGCGTGCAGCACGAAGCTCTTGGCCGGGTGGCGCTGCAGGGCCTTGATCAGCACGGATTCCTTCTGGTCGCCCAGGTTCAGGGTGATCACGTGGCTGAAGGAGGCTTCGGTTTCCAGCAGCTTGGCCAGGTCCTTGGCGAGGATGCTGATCGACAGCGGAGCCTTGTCGCCACCGTAGATGACGGCGGGAACGAGGTTGGCGTTACGACGCAGGCGGCGGCTCGCACCTTTCCCCAGGTCGGAACGCACTTCGGCATTCAGGGTGAAATCGGTCATTTCGTTTCTCCAAAATAGCAACAACGCCCGAAACGCTTGCGACCAGCGTCCGGGCGGTTGGCAAAAAGCCCCGCACGCGGCGGGGCATCGTAGGATCGGCGCGCGTCCTTAACGGAACATCGCGCTGATCGATTCTTCGTTGCTGATGCGGCGTACCGCTTCGGCGACGACGGGTGCGATATCCAGCTGGCGAATGCGCGTGCAGGATTGCGCGGCGGCCGACAGCGGGATGGTGTTGGTCACCACCAGCTCGTCGAGCACGGAATTCTCGATGTTCTCGATGGCCCGGCCGGACAGCACCGGGTGGGTGCAGTAGGCGTAGACCTTGGCGGCGCCGTGGTCCTTCAGGGCCTTGGCCGCGTGGCCGAGGGTGCCGGCGGTGTCGACCATGTCGTCGACCAGCACGCAGGTACGGCCTTCGACGTCGCCGATGATGTGCATCACTTCGGACTGGTTGGCCTTCGGACGACGCTTGTCGATGATCGCCAGGTCCACGCCGAGGGTCTTGGCGACCGCACGGGCACGTACCACGCCGCCGATGTCCGGGGAGACGATCATCAGGTTGTCGAAACGCTGATCCTGGATGTCGTCGACCAGTACCGGAGAGCCGTAGATGTTGTCCACCGGGATGTCGAAGAAGCCCTGGATCTGGTCGGCATGCAGGTCGACGGTCAGTACGCGGTCGACGCCGACCACGGTGAGCATGTCGGCGACCACCTTGGCGCTGATCGCGACGCGCGCCGAACGCGGGCGGCGATCCTGCCGGGCATAGCCGAAGTAGGGGATTACAGCGGTGATGCGGGTGGCGGAAGAGCGGCGGAAGGCGTCGGCCATCACCACCAGTTCCATCAGGTTGTCGTTGGTCGGTGCGCAGGTCGGCTGGATCAGGAAGACGTCCTTGCCGCGGACGTTCTCGTTGATTTCGACACTGACTTCGCCGTCGGAGAACTTGCCGACGGAAACATCACCGAGGGGGATATGCAGCTGACGTACGACACGCCGGGCCAGATCGGGGTTGGCGTTCCCCGTGAAGACCATCATCTTGGACACGCGCAGTACCTTGCCGGCTGAGGTGGACCTGATGAGAGAAAATGGCAGGGGCGGCTGGATTCGAACCAACGCATGGCAGGATCAAAACCTGCTGCCTTACCGCTTGGCGACGCCCCTGTATCGTGTCGGTACCCTTCGGATACCTGTCTCAGGACAGACTCTGCAGCTTGCGATGCAACATCGAGATGTTGCTTCCCTTGGCTACGAAGCCTGGCAGGGATTCCGGAAGTTGGGCCGCGACTTTATCAGCTTCGGCTTGGTCGGGGAAGGCCCCAAACACGCAACCACCGGTGCCGGTCAATCTAGCTGAAACAAATTTGTTTAGCAAGATCAAAGCGTTACGAACTTCTGGGTAACGCTTCTCTACAACCGGCTGACAGTCATTTCGACCGCCCCGCTCGAGAACGGAGCGCACTGTAATGGCCGGACTATCCCGTGTCAACTCCGGCGCCGAGAAAATTTCTGCTGTGCTGACAGCCACTTGCGCACAAGCACGAGATACCAGGGCTCGGCGGGCTCGACTGGCGTCAGCCGCTCGCCCACGCCCTCGGCGAAGGCGGC
>LZQQ01000011.1_pt1 | contig 32903 bp, 30 predicted proteins | sample 768581 | NCBI WGS metagenome assembly LZQQ01 (sample SAMN05207185, study PRJNA324510) | oil field metagenome | isolation source: sample BH-FW-20 from oil reservoir | place: India: Bombay High | collected 2015-11-25 | reverse complement strand
GCTGCCGGTGAAGGGCTCGTCGGGCAGGCGCTGGAACTCGCTTACCGCATCGGTGAGGTAGGAGCGCAGTCCGTCCTCGTAATGCCACTCGACCTTCTCCGCCGCTGGCGCGATCCTCGAACGACACCGCCCAGGCCCGGACAGAGCACGGCCTTGGCCTTGGGGCAGCCACAACAGTGCCCAGTCGACCGCCTCGGTATTGCCCGCCAGGCTGCCGGTGAAGGGCTCGTCGGGCAGGCGCTGGAACTCGCTTACCGCATCGGTGAGGTAGGAGCGCAGTCCGTCCTCGTAATGCCACTCGACCTTCTCGCCGCTGGCGCGATCCTCGAACGACACCGCCAGGCCCGGACAGAGCACGGCCTTGGCCTTGAGCACGTGCTTGAGGCGACTGATGGAAAACTTCGGCGAGTCGAAATACTTCGGGTCGGGCCAGAAATGCACACTGGTCCCGGTGTTGCGTCGGCCCACACTGCCGACGATTTCCAGCTCGCTGGCCTTGAAGCCGTCGGCGAAGCTCATGCGGTACTCGTTGCCGTCACGCTTGACCGTCACCAGCACCCGCGTCGAGAGCGCATTGACCACCGAGATACCCACGCCGTGCAGGCCGCCGGAAAACTGGTAGTTCTTGTTCGAGAACTTGCCGCCGGCATGCAGCTTGGTGAGGATCAACTCGACCCCGGAGACGCCCTCCTCCGGGTGGATGTCCACCGGCATGCCACGGCCGTCGTCGATGACCTCCAGCGAGTTGTCGGCGTGCAGGATCACCTGCACCGCGCGCGCATGGCCGGCCAGCGCCTCGTCGACGCTGTTGTCGATGACCTCCTGCGCCAGGTGGTTGGGGCGCGCAGTGTCGGTATACATGCCGGGGCGCTTGCGCACCGGATCGAGCCCGGAAAGAACCTCGATGGCTTCTGCGGTATAGGACATGGAGCTCCCTTAGAGAACGGAAAAGTCGATGTCTAGCCAGCGCGCCGGGGCCACGCCGGCGAACGCCAGCAGCGCGGGCAGGCGTTCGGCGAAGCCTGGAAACCATGGTCGCCACCGGCCTGGATACGCAAGGCACAGCCCTTGTAGAAATCGGCTGCACGACGATAGTCGAGGGTTTCATCGCCGGTTTGCAGCCAGACCTGATAGCGCGCCGGATCCGCTGGCGGCGGTGTTTCCAGCTCGGCCAACGCCGCGACGTGGTCGTGGGTCAGCTCCCAGACTTCGCCGGTGTAGAGATTGGTCTGCGCACCCAGGTAGCCATCGAACAGGCGATGCGGCAGCACTGCCGGATTGATCAGCAGGGCCTTGAGGCCATGGCGCTCGGCCAGGTGCGTCGCATAGTAGCCGCCCAGGGAGCTGCCGACCAGCAGCGGGCGCCCGAGCTCGTCGATGCACTGCTCGAGCTGAGCGATCGCCCGACGCGGATGATGATGCAGCTCGGGGACGCGCAGTCGCTCGGCCAGGCCGACCCGCTGCATCGCTGCGCTGAGCTGGCTCGCTTTCTGTGACAGCGGCGAACTGTTGAAACCGTGAATGTAGAGAATGGCGGGTTGAGCGAGGGTCATTGGAATGCAGGCCGAAAAGGACAGGAAAGACTACAAGGCCCGAGCGACCCACCGCAAGCCGAGCGCCCCGACGGCCCTCACGACTGGGCCCGCTCAATATCCTCGGACGCTGTAGTCGACCTCGAAGGCGATGCCGCTGACGCGCGAAACGCCGGTTTCGATCCGGCCGTCGGCATGCAGCCTCAGCCAGCGGTAGCCGGGGGCGCGGGTGTCGACCTGGAAGTCTCGCTGCCGGGTGCGAACTGCACGCCGGTCGACGGCGACGCCAGCAGGCGCACGCCGTCACGCCAGCCGTCGAACTCCTGGTGAATGTGCCCCACAGCAAAGCACGCACGTTGCTGTGCCGGTCGAGCACCTCGAACAGCGCCTCGGCATCGTGCAGCCCGATGCGGTCCATCCAGCGGCTGCCGATCGCAACCGGGTGATGGTGCAGGCAGATCAGATGATGGCGATCCGGCGCCTGGCGCAGCGTCCGCTCGAGAAAGGTCAGCTGCTCCTCGGCCAGGCGGCCGAACACTGCGCCCGGCACCAGGGTATCGAGCAACACGACCCGCCAGGCGCCAACTTCGGCGACCGGCTCCAGCAGGCGTTCCGGATCGGCCACCGCGCGCATGGCGGTCAGTTCGTCGTGGTTGCCCGGGCACCAGCGAATCGGCGCACGAAGACGCGACGACTGCTCGCGAAAGCGCTGATAGGAGGCAACCGAACCATCCTGCGAAAGATCGCCGGTCGCCAGCGCCAGATCGATCACCGGCTGTTCGGCCAGCACCAGATCGACGACCTTGCCCAGGCTGTCATGGGTATCGAGCCCTAGCAGTCGCCCGTCCGCCTCGGCGAACAGATGACTGTCGGTGATCTGCACCAGCAGTACGGAATCTTCAGCGGTGGTAAAGGGGGCGCCCGGCAAGACCCTTCTCCTCGAACGGAATCGCCTGAAATTATGGTGGCCAGCCCCGTGAGGGGTAAACCACGGGTTTGGTGCCTCGGTCACATAACCGGCCGTTCACCCTGTACGCCGGCCCGCTCACCTGACCGCCGCAGCCGTCAGAGCACCGGAGCCAGTTCATGCCCGCAGGCCAGGCAATGGCTCAGCCACTCACCAAGGAAGAGATTGAGCTGGCTCTTCTCGTCGGGCTGGTGCATCTGCGCGTTGGGATAGGCGTAGATGCTGCGCAGGCGCCGGGCATTTTCCGCCCGCACCACCTCGGCCATGCGCGCGTCGTGGTACGCGCGCACCTCCATCTTCGGCACCGGCAGCCAGCTCAGGCAATGTGCCTGACTGACCTGCACGGTACTGGTATAGGGGCAGCTCTCGAGCACCTCGAGCGTCAGCACGCCGAGTGCCAGATCGCCCTGGCTGAGGGCGATGCGGCGGGTCGCTCCGACTTCGCGCATCTCGGGCAGCAGGCGCGTCAGCCGCAGATAATTGGCCTCGCAGGCGGCCTGCAATTCGCGCAGGTCGACGCGGTAGCGCTCACGCACCAGCCTCATCGCCATGCTCCCCTCACATCGTCACGGTTGAGCGCCAGCCATTGCAGGGCGATGATGCTGGCCGCATTGTCGATGCGCCCGTCACGAACGGCCTGCAGTGCCTGCGCGAGCGGCCAGACATGCACACGAATGTCCTCGCCCTCTTCGGCCAACCCGAAGACGCCACCGGCAGTGGTGCTGTCGCAGCGTGCTACGTACAGGTGCACCTGCTCATCGCTGCCGCCGGGCGACGGGAAGTAGCGCGTCACCGGCCAGAGTTCGCCCAGCGTCACGCCCGCCTCTTCCATGGCCTCGCGGCGAGCCACCTCCTCCGGTTGCTCCTCCTTGTCGATCAACCCAGCCACCAGCTCGATCAGCCAGGGGTTGCTGACCTTGCCATAGGCGCCGACACGGAACTGTTCGATCAGTACCACCTGATCGGTCCGAGGATCGTAGGGGAGCACGCAGACGGCATCGTGGCGCACGAAGAGCTCACGGCTCAATTCGGCGCCCATGCCGCCGGCGAACAGGCGATGGCGCAAATGCAACCTTTCCAGCCGGTAGAAGCCGCTGAAGCATTGCTCACGTCGGAGGATCTGGACATCATCCGGACCCGGTTCGAAGGTTTCGGTCATTACTGCTCACTTTTGACTTCGGTTGCACCAGCGCAGCAGCGCCGGCACCTGGGGCGAATGAGAAGCTCCGCTGCCATGCTAGCGCGACAGCGGCAACGGCGCAGCTCGGCCCGACCAGGCGGTCGCCCGATGGCCGCATGACGCGTGACGAACTTCACCCGCCGACGACACTCGAAACGGCACTCGTATCGATAGGCAATCCGATGAAGCGTTCCCTGACTCTCGCCTCCCTGCTGCTGGTACCCCTGCTGCTTACCGGCTGCCAGCATGGCCTGCTGGCTCCAGCGATCGAACCGACCCGCAAGGTCACCGAGGTCAAGCCCGCCGGCTGCAGCAATGAAGACTGCCCACTGGTGAACATCGACCTGCAGCGTTTCGATCTGCCCGAGCTGGACCGTCTGGTTGACCAACGCCTGCGGCAGATGACCCTCAACGCGCCGGACGACCGGCTGCCGGCCACGCTCGAAGCCTACCAGGCAGACTTCCTAGCCCGCGCCGAACCCGGCTGGGCGAGCTACCTGCAGGCCAAGCTGCGCGAGCAGCACGATGGGCTGCTGGTGGTCGAGCTGTCCAGCTATCTCTACACCGGCGGCGCCCACGGTATGCCGGGGCGTGGCTTCATCAATTTCGACCGCGAGACGAATCGCGCCGTCGGCCTGCAGGACATGCTCGTACCGGGCAAGGAAGGGGCCTTCTGGCGGCTCGCCGAGCAGGCCCATCAGCGCTGGCTGGCGGAAAACGACCTGGCCGGCGACACGCAGTTCCAGCAAAACTGGCCGTTCCGCGAAACAAGCCACATCGCGCTGCTGAAAGACGGCGTGCTGCTCAAGTACGACGTCTACAGCCTTGCGCCCTACTCGAGCGGGCACCCTGAGCTATTTATCCCACATGAACAACTCGAGGGCATCCTGAAGGAGGAATATCTCTGACCGAACCTAGGCCAGCGGCATTCGCGCCCGCCGCCGGTAGATCCAGTCGACGATCTCCTCGCGCGGCGAGTAGCCGTCGACGGTAGCACGCATGACCAGCCTGACCTGCTCGAAGTCATCAAGATCCAGCCCCCGCAACAGCCTGTCGAGCACATTGCAAAACTCGGCCCATGACAGGCAGGCTTCGTTCGCCGACATGATCATCGGATGCTGGGTCGGGGTGACGTTGTCGCCAATCAGCAACTCCTCGTAAAGCTTCTCACCCGGCCGCAGGCCGGTGAACTGTATGGCAATGTCGCCGGCAGGATTGTTTTCGGAGCGCACGGACAGGCCCGACAGGTGAATCATCTTCTTGGCAAGCTCGACGATCTGCACCGGAGAGCCCATGTCGAGCACGAACACATCGCCGCCCTGCCCCATGGAGCCTGCCTGAAGCACCAGCTGGGCAGCTTCCGGGATGGTCATGAAATAACGGGTGATCTTGGGGTGCGTCACAGTGACAGGCCCTCCCGGCGAATTTGTTCGCGAAACAGCGGTATCACTGAACCGGACGACCCCAGCACATTGCCGAACCTGACCATGGTGAAGCGTGTCCGATTTACATGGTTGACCCCCGGCTGCCCGTATAGCACCGGCGCCGTCTCCCTGCTCAAGGCCTGCAAGGCCATTTCCGCTAGGCGCTTGGTGCTTCCCATGACATTCGTCGGGCGCACCGCCTTGTCGGTCGAAACCAATACGAAGTGCGAAACACCTGCCTGAATCGCCGCCTGGGCACAGTTGAGCGTGCCGATCACGTTATTCATCACACCTTCGGCGATGTTGTGCTCGACCATTGGCACATGCTTGTAGGCCGCAGCGTGATAGACACTATCGACGCCCCAGGTGCGCATCACGTCGAACAGCCGATCGGCATTGCCGACCGAGCCCAGGATGGGGATCAGCTCCAGCTGAAGCGCCCGCTCACTGACCTGCTGCTCCAGCTCGGCGTGAATGGCGTACAGGTTGTATTCGCTGTGGTCGAGCAGAAGCAGCACAGTTGGCGACAGCCCCACTATCTGCCGACTGAGCTCGGAGCCGATCGAGCCCCCGCGCCAGTGACCAGTACGACCTTGCCCTGTATGCAGTGTGCCAACAGCCTTTCGTCCGGGGCGACGCTGTCGCGCCCAAGCAGGTCGGCGATATCGACCTCCTGGAGATCTTCTACCTTCACCCGGCCGCTTGCGAGATCCATGAATCCGGGTACCGACCGGACGTGCAGCGGGTATCTCTCCAGATCGGCAAGAATCTCGCGACGCCGCGCCCGACTGGCGGACGGAATCGCCAGCAATACTTCGCTCGCCCCCGTGTCGCCGATCATCTGATCGATATGCCTGGGCTTGTATACCTTGAGCCCGGCGATGACCCGATTGGCCAGGTCGGCGTCGTCGTCGATGAAAGCAACCGGGCGCATCGCACGCCCCATTCGCAACGCCGCCGCCAGCTGATTGCCCGCCGCGCCCGCGCCGTAGATGGCTACACGCGTCAGGCCGTCATCACGTCCGAACGGGACGGCCAGCATGCCCGCGTACCAGTCACCCAATACGTACTGTCGCAACATCAGGCGCAGCCCGCCAAGCAGCATCAGGCTGATCCACCAGTAGTTGAACACCAGCGAACGCGGCACCAACGCTGGCGCATCGCGATACCAGTAGATAGCTAGCGCAAGCAGCAGCGAAGAAAAAGTCACCGCCTTGGCGATCGCGATCAGCGCATCGTTGCCGAGATAACGCATCACCGCTCGGTACATTCCAATGCGGATGAACAGAGGGATGGCCAGTACTGGCGCTAGGGCAAACAACCACGCATGACCGCCGAGGGGATCCACTTCGTCAAATGAGCCCAGACGAACGACGAACGCCAGCCACAATGACAGCCACACGAGAAAAACGTCAGCCAAGACCTGACATAGACGCTTGTAGCGCCTTGGCAGTCTTATTAGATAGTCACGCAACATCAGTCAATCCTGCCTGATTGCAAACCGTAGGAGCCGGCCACGCCAATTAACGTCGCTCCGCAGCACCGGCATTGAGCCAAACGCAAAGCCCGACCAGTGGCAGATAGGCGACAACTAACGCTACGCCACCATCCACTAAGCCGGCAGCCACGCCGATTGCCCATGGCTGAAGCCAGCTCAGTGTGATCAATGCCACAGCCAGCGTTACCCGAACGTGCCCCCATCTTCGTGCGGCAGATTGATAGGCATGACTGCGATGCGCCTGATACACCGCCTCGCCACGCAGCAGACGACGTAGCAAGGTAAAAGTTGCATCCACAATGAACACCCCGAGTAAGATCAGCCAGCTCCAAAGCAATAGCGGCTCCACCCAGGCGGCACGCACCGCAAGTACGGCCAGCGTAATACCAAGAAAACCACTTCCCGCGTCGCCCATAAAAATGCGCGCGCGGGGAAAATTCCAGCAGGCGAACCCCGCTACGGCAGCGAGCATCAGCCACTCCATCCGGCCTATCGCGCCGGCCCCCTCCACGGCGGCATAGCACGCCAGCGCCCCAACGCATGCGCACTGAGCCTCAAAGCTGGCGATACCATCGATACCGTCCATGAAGTTGTAGAGATTGAGCATCCATACCAAGAAAAGCAGCGCAATCGCCTGAGCAAGCCAGCCAGGCTGCAGGTTCCAACCGAGCGCAGGAATCGCCGGCAGACCACCAAGCCAGAAGAGCGCCCAGCCCGCTGCCGCGAAGTGTCCTAGCAGCCGCCAACTCGCAGCAATGTGCCCGTGGTCGTCGACGAAACCGATCAGTGCAACCATTAGCCCCGAGCCGAGCATAGCCAGCGCGAGGGAATGGGCGACCAAGTCAAGGCTCGCCAGCACGCCAACCGCCAAGGCAAGGGTTACCACGATCGCCATACCACCACCGCGTGGCGTGGGCACCCGATGGGAGCTGCGTGCGTTAGGCACGTCCATCAGCTGCCGGCGCAACGCATAGCGACGCAGGATAGCGGTAAGCGAAAAGGATGAGAGAAACGCCAGCAGCAAGCCCCAGGCAAGCATCAGCCGCGCTTCCTGCGCAGGTAATCGGCGGCCGTTTTTCGCAGCGCTTCATCGACTCGCACTCGCGGGGACCACCCAAGCCGCTCGCATGTATCACTGACATCGACCTGCAGCGACCCGCACAGACGCGCATGAACTTCCTGCCGCCCAGCAGCCGCGCCAGCCAGCCCAGAGCTCGCTCGGGCAAGGGCAACAGTCTTGCCGGTCGCCCCATAGCTACCGCCAGACGCTGCAACAGCGCACTGGTGGAAAGGTCCTCGCCATCACTGATCATAAAAGTCTGATTCGCAGCAGCCGGATGGTCGATACAGGTAACAATCAGGTCGATCAGGTTGTCGAGCGCTACCAGGCTGCGCCTGTTCTCAAGGCCACCCAGCGGCAGCGGCAGACCGATAGACAAAAGCGCATCATAGTGCAGAAATTCGCCTTGACGCCCGGTCCGTACACCAGGGGCGTACGGATGACTACCACCTCGAGGCCGGACTCCTCGCTGATCCGACGCAGTCCGACTTCAGCCTCGTACTTGGACGTCGCATAGGGCCCCACTGGCGCCGGCTGGTCGGCAGCGGTAAAGGGCCGCCCCGGCGTACTGGCTTCCCCGTTGACCTTGACCGAACTCAGGAATATGAAGCGCCGCGCTCCGGCCTCCACGGCGCTGCGCGCCAGCGCCAGAGTAAGGTCGACATTCGCCTTGCGAAATTCTGCCAACGAATCCTGGGCCTTGTCCGCCATCACATGAACACGAGCGGCACAATGGATGACAGTATCCAGCTCGTCTGCCTGCCCACCGGCGGCGAACATCCGACCGTGAGATGCCGACACGGGTATGACACCCACCGGCAACAGCGCATCCACCCGGCGAATCCAGGCCAGCAACCGCACGTCCGGCCGGCGGGCGAGGCGCTCCAGCAAGGCATGCCCGACAAAGCCTGTCCCCCCGGTTACCAGAACCTTTTTCTTGAGCCTCAACGTGTTGTCCGACATCCGTAGCTCTTAGTCCGTCAGGAGGGCACACGACCATAGCGGTCCTCGAACCGCACGATATCGTCCTCACCCAGATAGGCACCGGATTGCACCTCAATCAGCTCCAGAGGCACTTTGCCCGGATTGGACAGCGAGTGCTTGACCCCCAGCGGTATATAGGTCGACTGATTTTCAGAGAGAACCATTTCCTTGTCGCCGCACACGACCCTGGCGGTGCCGGAGACTACGATCCAATGCTCGGCACGGTGATAGTGCAGCTGCAGTGACAGGCACTCGCCGGGTAATACCGTGATGCGCTTGACCTGGTAGCGGTCGCCTTTGTCGACCGTGTCGTAATGGCCCCACGGCCGACTGACCAAAGGGTGGCTGGCGAACTCCTCGCGCTGCTCGGCCTGCAGCCGCTGGACGATTTGCTTGACCTGCTGGCAACTGTCGCGCCGACTGACCAGAACAGCATCTTTGGTTTCGACAATTACAAGATCGTCGACACCGACCGTGGTTACCAGACGATGATGGGCGTGAACGAGGTTATTCCGACTGTCGACGGACATCACGTCGCCCTGGCAGCTGTTGCCTTCGGCATCCCGCGCAGCGACATCCCAGATGGCCGACCAGCTACCCAGATCATTCCAGCCAGCGTCCAGCGGCACCACGACGCCATCATCCGTCCGTTCCATTACCGCGTAGTCGATTGACTCATCGTCGCAACGCGCGAATTGCTCGGCTGGCACATGGAGAAAATCCCTGTCGTCCACAGCATGGGTTAATGCCACACGGCAGGCTTCAAGAATGTCGGGGCGCAGCCGCTGCAGCTCTTCGAGATATCTCGACGCACGAAACATGAACATGCCGCTGTTCCACAAGTAGGCCCCGGATAGAAGGTATTCCTCAGCATGCTCGGACGATGGTTTTTCCTTGAATGCAACAATCTGGTGACCGCTTTTGCCCAGCACTTGACCACACTGGATATAACCAAACCCCGTTTCGGGGTGCGTGGGCTTAATACCAAATGTAACCAACCGCCCCTGATCGGCATGCACCTGTGCGGCGGCAATCGCCGCGTGGAACGCCGGCTGATCCGGGATGTAATGGTCCGCAGCCAGGACCAGCAGGACCGGATCGGTGCCCTGCCGCGTAGCGGCGAGTGCCGCCAAGGCGATAGCCGGCGCGGTATTGCGCGCAAGCGGCTCAAGAATGATTCTGGCCGGTACCCTGTTAGCAAGCCGCAGCTGTTCGGCCACCACGAAACGGTGCTGTTCATTGCTAAGACCAGCGGCGCCGCGTGCGCAAGTCCATCTAGGCGCTGCAGTGTCCGCTGGAACATCGAACCCTGCCCCTGGCCATCCAGCGCCAAAAACTGCTTGGGGAGGCTCCGTCGCGACAAAGGCCATAGGCGTGAGCCGCTGCCTCCCGCGAGGATTACAGGCGTAAACATCGAAAAAACTCCATTCTGCAGAGCGGCGATACCAGCTTTAGCCAGATCTAAACACTGCATTAACGACCGAAATAGAAGGGCTTGCGCATTAGCGAAAGCGTCTGCTCCAATGTACTTGCTTGAAATGCTTGCCGCTGAGTTTTGAGTATCCAGACAGGTCCAGCGCCTGTAGAAGCGATCCGAAGCACGATGGTGAGAGTGGCCGGGGATAAGCGCTACGTCTAGCGCCTTGCTCACCGATGGGACTACTCGTCAGTAGCAAACAGGCCCTAAGGCCTGACACCGGCTCGCACGACAACTGCTTGCTGTAAACTGATCGTCCAGCAAAATACCAAAAGAGCATATGCAACGCACGTTGATAACAGGAGCGAATGGCTTTGTCGGTCATAGGCTATGCGAATTACTAAGCCAAGCTGGCCATTATGTCATCGCGCTTACACACGGCCAGCGCCCGCTATCGGCAGCGGCGCACGCCCATCTGCATTGCGATGTCCGAGATGCCCATGCGCTGTCGCTAGCCATCCAGAGTACCGTGCCGACCCATGTGGTTCATCTGGCCGCTATTACGCATGTTCCAGCCAGCTTTGAAAACCCTCAGCTAACCTGGCAAACAAATGTCATAGGCAGTCTCAATCTTTGCGAAGCGCTGCGCCAGCACGCGCCCGATGCTTTTACGTTGTTTGTGAGCACCTCGGAAGTCTATGGAGCGAGCTTCAAAGAAGGCATCCCGCTGGCGGAAAACGCAGATTGCCAACCATTGAATCCTTATGCTGCTAGCAAAGTCGCCGCCGAGACGGCTTTTCGTGAGTATCTCCGGCGAGGCCTTCGCGGTATCATCCTCCGACCGTTCAACCATATCGGGGCAGGACAATCGCCGGAATTCGTTACCGCCTCTTTTGCACGTCAAATCGCACAGATTGAGCTCGGCAGGCAGCCTCCAGTGATAAAAGTGGGAAACCTAGAGGCCTATCGAGATTTTCTCGATGTCGAAGATGTCTGCAATGCTTATGCGAAACTCTTGAGCCTAAAGGATCAAGGGCTTCCGCCCTCTTGCATTAATGTTTGCTCAGGGCACGCGCTCAAGATCAGCGAAATTCTCAATTTGCTTCTCGGCCTCAGCCGCACCCCAATCGCCATCGAGCCAGATTCATCTCGAATGCGTCCATCGGACATCAAATACGCGACCGGCAGCAACGCAAGACTTCGCGATGCAATCGACTGGAAAGTCAGTCGCGAATTGTCCACTACGCTAGAGAACCTACTTGAACACTGGCGGGCCGAGGCGGCTATAAGATGAAATTGCTGATCAATACTGAATCGATGGCCCCACCACTCACCGGAATCGGCAATTATACGCTCAACCTGATAAAGGAGCTGCTGGCTCTGCAGCAAGGCGATGAGACATTAAAACGGATCGATTGCATCAGCGGTAACGAGTTTATCAACGCCTCGGACGCGCTGAAAAAATGCGCTACAGCCGAGCAGGACTTTGATAACTCCAAGCCTCGCATCAGCACGCTGAAGCGGCTCATCAGGCGGGTTCCATTAGCCTACCAAACGCGCCAGGCGCTGCATGATCTGCGCCTGGCCCAACAGCGTCGACAGTACCGGCACCACCTTTACCATGAGCCGAACTTCATACTAAAAAATCATCCGGGACCCTGTATAGCAACCATCCACGACCTCTCGTTCATTCACTATCCACAGCATCATCCCGCTGAACGCGTCGCCTGGATGCGAGGGAACTTGCAGAAATCAATCGATCGTGCAGACAAGCTTATTACGGTTTCGAATGTAGTCCGCCATGAGCTGATGGATGATCTAGGCGTGCCCGCCGAAAAGGTCCATACAACATACTTGGGTGCCGATCCGGTCTTTCATCCTCGAGGGCACACCGAAACGCAGTGCGTCATGGAAAAATATCAGCTGCAGCATGGCGGTTACGTTTTGTTCGTTGGCACACTTGAGCCGCGCAAGGGAGTCGATCTGTTGCTGGACGCATGGACATCGCTCCCCTCCGCTATACGCTGCGGTTACAAGCTCGTGCTAGCCGGCGCTTCCGGATGGCGTAACGCCGAAACACTTGAGCGAGTGCAAAGCCTCGAGACGCACGGAGAGGTTAAGTGGTTGCGCTATGTTCCACTTGACGAGCTCCCCCTACTTTATTCGGGGGCAGCTACGTTTGCCTACCCATCCCTCTACGAGGGGTTCGGACTGCCTGTATTGGAGGCCATGGCGAGCGGCGTTCCGGTCATCTGCACGGCCGAAACATCCATGGCAGAGTTTGCCGCTAGCGCACCACTATTGTTCGAGAGAGGCATGAGCGAAGAGTTTGCACAGCGCTTGAGCTCGCTCCTCGAAAATGATGGGCTTCGGCAACGTCATAAGCAACTTGGACTCGAGCGCGCGCGTCATTTTACCTGGCAGCGCTTCGCTCAAGAGACGCTTGCCGTCTATCGAGCCGTCAGCGATGCATAAACGGTGAAGGCGCACGCACTATGACAAGCCGAGGCAGGACCCGGCAGTTATAAGCTATCGGTGGACAGGGCAGAATCGAGACTGCCATTGATTCAATACGTTTCACCTCTACCCGCTACTACGGATCGGGCGGCGACATCCAACCGCCCCAAGCCTGGCAGGCATAACCGCCTAATATCTTCGAAGGATCGAGCATTCGCATGCTATTTAATTCACCCGAATTCATCCTTTACTTTCTACCAATCACGTTCATCATTTATACCGTTCTCGATCGCCGGGGGCTCTACGCCCCGGCCAGGCTTTTTCTCGTGGCTAGCAGCCTGTTTTTTACGGTTGGTGGAACATTGCGTACCTGCCGCTCCTCATAGGCTCGGTTCTAGTCAATTTCGGCATTGGCACCCAGCTGAGCTCGGCAGTTCTGCGCCATAAGAGCACGTGGCGAAAGGCACTATTGGCAGGCGGGATAACAGCGAACCTGGCAGTCCTGGCCTATTTCAAATACGCAGACTTCCTGATCGGCAACCTCAACATGGCTCTTGACACGCCCTTCGCCTTGCCGGAAATCATGCTGCCACTCGCAATCAGCTTCTTCACGTTTCAGCAGATTGCCTACCTAGTCGACAACTACCGCACCGGAGACACAGAACAGAACTTCGTTAACTACGCATTGTTCATCAGCTTTTTTCCACAACTGATTGCAGGGCCTATTGTCCATCACAAGGAGATGATGCCCCAGTTTGCATTGCGCACCGGTGTGCCGGAGCTTTACCGAAACATCAGTTTGGGCCTGTTCATTTTCAGCATCGGACTGTTCAAGAAGGTAATTCTCGCTGACACTTTTGCTCAGTGGGCAACACTGGGATTTGACGAAAAACCCACGCTGACCTTCTTGGAAGGCTGGATTACCAGCTACTCCTATACGCTCCAGCTCTATTTCGACTTCAGCGGCTATACTGACATGGCCATCGGCTCCGCCTTGCTCTTCAACATCCGGCTGCCCATCAACTTCAACTCGCCCTACAAGACGCTAACCATCCAGGACTTCTGGAGGCGATGGCATATCACCCTCAGCCGCTTCCTGCGTGACTATCTCTATATTCCACTGGGAGGTAGCCGGAGCGGCCAGTGGCGCACGTGCACGAACCTGATGATCACGTTTATTCTGGGCGGGCTTTGGCACGGCGCCGGCTGGATGTTTGTCTGTTGGGGAGCTTTACACGGAGCTGCATTGGTAGCCCATCGCTTATGGCAACAACTGGATGGCGAATGCCAGCATTACTCGCGTGGGTGCTTACGCTGAACTTCGTCAACTTCGCCTGGATCTTCTTTCGAGCGGAAGACATGGAAGACGCATTCAAAGTGATCCAGGCCATGTTCTCGTTCAGTCCGAGGCCGATACTGGGTGACCTACTCCAGCTTCGCGACGCTTATCTGCAGATGCCCCCCATGGAGCTAGTGCTGCCAGCAAAGATTATCCTTGCCCCAGCTTCACTCAACTGGCTGCTGGCTGGAATGGCAATAGTTCTGTTGTTCCGCAACTCCTGCGAACGACAACACACAGAGACGCATACCCCCGTGCTGGTGCCGATCGGATACGCCATGGCGGCGTGTGCGGCAGCATTTGCCATGTTGACGTCAACCTATTCCGAATTCATTTACTTCAACTTCTGATCGATGAAACCCATACGTTATAAAACAGCTATCGTCATTTTCTTTGCATCCCTGTTTGCATTCGGCAGCCTGCTACCAGCCGCTTTCATCATCTACGACCCATTGCAACTCTTTCATAAAGCCTGGGGGCGCCCCGTAACATTCGATAGCAACATGCGCCAGCAAGCAGCAGGAATCATCCGTAACTACCCCTTCGACTCCATCATCCTGGGCACCAGCATGTTGGAGAACTCGTCTGCTGAACAAGCTAGCCAAGTACTCGGGGGCGCATTCGTTAATCTTTCAATTTCTGGATCGCTTCACGCAGAACGCTCCCCGGTGTTGGCATTTGCGCTGCGGGAGAAAAAACTGGCGACCGTTATCTATTCCGTCGATGAAATCGAGCCCTTGGACGAGAATCCGGATATTGCCATAGACACATTCGACTATCTTTACAACCACACCCAGGCGGACGACGTGCTGGCCTATTTCAACGACAGGTTTTATCCGTGCTTGATCCGCTGGTCAGCGAAGCCCGAATGCGTTGGAGCAATAGTCTCTCTGGATAGCCCTAACGCCTGGATCCACTACGTCGAGCACGCAGCCCGCTTCGGTGGGCTAGAAAATTGGTTCAAAGCGCGGAATAACCCGCAGATCAAGGCGCTTTCGAATTGATCATCAAATCGGCAGCGAGAGCAGGGAAACAGCCCGAGCCAACGGAAGAGACCGTCACCAAAGCGCGGCAGCGCGTGCTCGCTTATGCGGACAAGTACATACTGGACCATGCAAGGAGGAATCCGGAAGTAACGTTCCATTTCGTATTCCCTCCTTACTCCCGCGCCAAATTCGCGATATGGCATCAGAGCGAGCCACTTCGCGCGAGACTGCATGAGGCGACACTTCATCATTTCGCTGAAGCAGCAACGCAACTAAAGAATGTCCATGTATATGCTTTCGAAGACATGGACTTTCTCGACGATATATCGAACTACAAGGATTTAAGCCATTACAACCCCGCCATCAACAACTTGCTTGTCGAGCGGATTCGCGACGATGCCAACAGCTTGGACGAGCAGAACATAGAGCGCTATCTGGCTCACGCCCGCGCCCGCGCCGCGCGCTATGACCTGGTAGGTTTCGGCAAGCACCTGGAACGTTACCTCGCCACCCCATGAGCGCTACGAACCCTCCGGGCGCGCCCCGTCGACGTCGCCCTGCTCGCGCACTGTAATGAAGCGCAGCCCAAGCGCCAGAGTACGCCCATCCTCCCCCACCCCCAGATCCCGCTGATTGACCGGGGCGAGGAACCGTAACTTGAGCATCATCAGCCCCAGATCCGATGCCTTTTGACTGACAGCTTCAGGGATGCTCAGTTCGATACGATTGTCGTGCGGCTTGTCCAGCACCGCCCGCCCAACTTCAACGCCATTGACGATAAAGACAACCGGCTGCTCGGTATGCGAAGGCAATAGCAAGGCGTGCGCCTCGATGACGAGTGACTCGACCAGATTCCTGACCGGCAGATCGATTTCCGCCTCGCTGCCCTGTGACCAAGCGCCCCAGCTCTCTGGCGCATACCAACCGCTAGCCAGGAACTGCGCGCCACTGGAGCCTTGGCTAAAGACGATCCTACCTTGCGGCCGCTGCGGATACACATCGCCAGCGCGCTCGAGCGGCTCAGCACACACCTGATCATGGGATCGTTGCAAATCAATGTATTTCAGCCAGTATGCTTCACGATCGAAACCCGGCGACATGCTGATGCGTTGCGCCGGGTCAATCAGTCTCGGCAGCAGGGGCTTTACCTCATCGAGCCGTTCCGGCGCCAGGCAGGCCAGGCGCTCGGCTCGCTCCCAACCTTCAACATAACGCCCCATATCCCACTCGACGCGCAGATTATTCAGATAGGTCAGCATCCCCAAAGCTGCCAACAAAGCACTGAATGCCAGCGAAACTCCTGCGCGATAAACGCCGCGGGGCTTACCAAAACCCACAACCATCGTTATCAATAGCACCGCGAGCATCGCGCCGATGCCCAGGTAGGAAATGCGACTGTCCAGAAAAACGCAGGCACTCAGATCGCCACACCATGCCTGATATTTGAAAGTAAGCGCCAACGGTAGCGTTACCAGCACGGCGCCAATCAGCGAAGCCGCACCTATCGCGCAGCAGCGTCGAACCAGCGAACCTTCCTCGCAGCCAGTCCGGGCTTGCCGCAAAGCCAGTGCCGCTGCTGCAAACGTAACCGCCGCGATACTCATCGCGACCAGCAACTCAACGAGACCAATGGCACGCACCACACCAGGCAACTGCTCATGATAACGGGCCAGAGACGCCAGCGAGGTACCGCCGAAGATGTGCCCGACGAGGGTCTTCCCCACAGCCGCAAAATCCAGTTCGGCTGCAACCTGGTTCCCTTCGTAACTGGACGGATAAACCGCCCGGAAGCCGATGTAGATTGCCAGCCACAGGACAAGCACAACGGCATCCTTCAGTGTATGGCGATGTAACGCAGAGCCGCGTACAGCATTCCTCCAGCCGCCACCGCCCGCATGAAGATCGACCAAACGCGCTAGATACTCGGCCCCAATCAACGCAGCGGCGAACAGGAAGCCATACTCACTGAACAGCATGCCGACGAAACAACAGGCGAGCATGCTGTTTTCCCATGCCCCGGCAGTCTCCCCGCGCCTCGTCCTGGCACGCCACAGCCAATGCGCGCAAGCAGGATCAGCAGAAACGGGAGCGTCAGGTGCACCGGATAGGCGTTGGGCGGAAGATGAAAATAGTCGAGCGGATGCAGCGACAGCAATACCAACAGCACCAGAGCGGCCACCCGCACCCGCGCCACCATCGATATGTAGACGGCAAGAAGCGCGAAACAACCGAAGTACAACCCTGTATAGACAAGCCGGAAAACGAAACTGTCGGCGAAATAGGCCGCCAGCATTGCAAACGGCACATCAAGCAAATGCACCACCCGCCCTGCTGAGCGCCGCCAGCCAGGTGAAATCGCGCGCCGCGGCCACCCATTCATCCAGTGGTATTGGAAGTCCACATCGTCGGCCGTCAGCCGATACCCGGTCAGAAACAGGTACCCTTGCAGGCATCCAAGTATCAGCAGCAGCCCCGCCAGTATGGCGTCGAGCCTGCCCGGATCCGTCCCAACCCTCGAATTTTCCGCCCGCCGCTCGGAAAGCCCCATTACCGCTCCCTGTAGGTCCAGAAGTTATGCATGCAAAAGGTCAGCACCGGCACCACCAGCGCAACCGCAGCGATGCCCAGCAGATAGTCAAGGGAGGCCCGCTCAACCGCACCTGCAATCGTCACCGCAAGCGCTAAGCCAACAAGCGATACCAGCAAAAACCGGGCAAGCGTGCGGCCATGGAGCGGCATGGCAAAACTCCAGTGCGTATTGATCACATAGGAAAGCAGCGTCGCGCCGGCAAAGGCCGCCCCGTTCGCCAACGCCGGACCGGTGAGCCCGGTTTCTACACACAGTATTGCGATAAGAGCATGGACGGTCGTCACCAGTACGCCTGTAATGCCGAAACGCAACAGCCGTCCCTTAACGCTCCGCCTGTGCACGGCTACTTTTCGGCGAGGCACAGGACGGACAGCCCGCCGGCCCGATTGAGGCGGCTGAATGGCAGCTCCGCATGGCACAACCCGTTTAGCACGGCATTACTGAGCACACCGTGGCGTGCCAGCTGGCTTTTTACCGGCTGCGGCCCGCGCAGCCTCTCGCCAAGCCGAAGCGCCGCCGCCAGCGGCAGAACGGCACCAAAGTGGTAGTGCGACTGTCGTACGCGCAACCCGGCGTCACGCACCACACTCTCGAGCTGCCTCAGCGTATAGCGACGCTTATGCTCGAGGAACACGTCATGGCCACTCCAGAGCCATTGAAAGGCAGGCACGGTAATCAAAAAGCGACTCCCGGCCGGTACCCTGCCCACGTAGTCACACAGCAGCCCACGATCATCATCGACATGTTCAAGCACATCCATCAAAAGCACCAGATCAGCATCCAGCTGCTCGATGCCTCGCCGGTAGTAAACCGGCTTGCCTGCTTCGCTGGCATCAGCGTCCGTCTCGTAGCTGATATCCACACACCATGCTTCGCGAGCGCCAGTATTGGCCAACAGATGGCGGGAAAAAAACCTGAGCCGGCGCCGACATCGAGAATTCGATACACCTCTTTGCTGCCCAGCAGCGAAGTCATTGCGCTTGCTTTGGAACGGTAATACCAGTGCCTGCCGATATCAGCACCCAGTATTTCGGTTTCCTTGAGATCCACAGGTCATTCCTTCACTTCATAAATCTGGCGGACGAAATAAACCGGGCGTCGCTTGGACTCGATGTAGGTCCGGCCCAGATACTCCCCGATCACGCCAATGCCCATCAGCTGCAGGCCACCCAGGAATGACACCGCTACCATCAGGGAGGCATAACCCGGGACATCCACTCCCGACACAAAAACCTTGATGCCAATGAAAACGGCAAACAGAACGGAAGCAAGCGATACCAGGAGTCCCAGGTACGTCCAGATCCTCAAGGGATCGGTACTGAACCCGGTAATGCCCTCGAGTGCAAAGTTCCAGAGCTCCAGCCGTTGAATTTGCTTGTACCGGCAACACGCTTCTGGCGGAAATAATCCACTTGTGCTGTGCGAAAGCCCACCCAGGCAAACAGCCCCTTCATGAAGCGGCACGACTCCGGCATGGCCTTCAACGCTTCGATTACGCACCGATCCATGAGGCGAAAGTCACCCGCGTTTTCAGGAATCCTGGGCTCAGCGATCTTATTGTGGATGCGGTAGAACCAGTTGGCGGAGGCTCGCTTGGCCCAGCTATCGGTATCCCGACTGACCCGTCGCGCGAGGACGACATCGTAGCCCTCGCGCCACTTTCCAAGCATCTCGATGATCAGCTCGGGCGGGTCCTGAAGATCCACGTCGATAGGCACCACAACCTGTCCCTCGGCAACCTCCAGGCCTGCGGTCAACGCAGCCTCCTTGCCGAAATTCCGACTCAGATCCACGATGACCATGCGCGGGTCTCGCCGCTGAAACGCTAATAGCTTGTCCAGCGTGTCATCGGCACTACCATCGTTAACGAACACCAGCTGCAGGCTGATATCGTCCCGGTTACCCAGCACCTGATCGATGCTCGCGAGAAACAGCTCCACCGTTTCAGATTCGTTATAGACAGGCACCACAATGGAGAGCGCTATCTTTGGTGCAGCGCGAGACTGGGTAGCGGGTGCTTCAGCCGACGAGGCGGGGAAACCGGGCGCATCGATCACATGGTTTCTCTAGGCAGAGTGCAAGACGGACGCTATCGCCTTGAGTCAGATCAGCGACAGGATCAAAATCGAAGCGCACGCTACCATATCGATGGCGACTTATCATCCCGCATTCAACCAATCCCAGCATATGCGAAACCCGTCTGCTCGACACCACGACAGGTGGCGCATGGACAACCGCAGACAGCGTCTCAGCCCAGCCAGATTCCGTCGTCTACCCTGCCCCTGACGTTAATGACGTTTTCGGGGCTTTCGGAAAACAAAGCGCTGCATCCAATCCCTGGTCCATCCGGCCGAGCCAGTAGCTGTAGCCCGTCGCTTCAGGGGTACGATCGAGCACGTTCTCGTAATACCCCTGAATCAATGCCCCGTTGCCAGGAGCAACCCCATAGAGCCGCCCGAATTCCGGGCTGCCGACGAACCGCGACGCCACCTCATCCAGCCCCATGCCCCCATCCATCCGCTGCACCCAGAAGCCAAGCCCGTCGAGATCCGGCTCGCGATCGAATGCCGCCTGATACAGGCGATAGGCACTGCCGGCCGTTTCGCCAACGCCGACGTCCAACGCCAGCACCCCATCAGCAAACACGACGCGCTCTATATTGGAGAGGCTGTCGATATCCTGCGGTTCGCCCAGTCGGGCGATCTTTGCCTGCGCGCCCTGCACCTCGACAGAGTAGCGTGCCCGGTCCATTACATAGACCAGACTGTCGAGCGCCTCACCGCCATCAATCAGGCCGGGCCCGAATGGCACTTACTTACGCGGTAACCGATTGATCTAGAAGAAGAAAGTTTGCTCTTAGTCTACGATGATAGTTGCGAACACACACCGAGCCCAAGGAGCAGCCCAGATGAATCCTAGGCGCCAAGCCGCCATCCTTCAACAACGCCGTACGCATTACCTCGCATCCCAATGCGGATGCCTATGCGTTCTTCAATCTACTGACCGGCCCCGAGTTGTTTGAGCAGGTCGGATCTCTACTGCCAGACCACAAGGAGCGCCTGTTTCCTTCCCGAACGGGAAGTTTTAGAGCGTCACAACAGAAACAGGCGCAGAATTTCCCGATCGGTTAATTTACTTGATAACGTCCACCGTCAAAAGGCATAATTTCCCGAACAGGAAATTCACATGCCTACTTTGATCGAAAAACCACAACATCTGGGCGACGCAGTACGACAAGCCCGCAAGGCACTGGGCCTGACTCAGCCCCAATTAGCGCTTGCAGCAGGCGTAGGCGTGCGGTTCATTGTTGATCTGGAAGCAGGCAAACCCACGGTCAGATTGGAGAACGTCCTGCAGGTTCTACAGGCGTTAGGAGCAACGCTCAGTCTATCCGGGCCAGGCGATAGCCAGACGCAGGAGGTGCCATCATGAGCCGCGCCTTGGAGGTCTGGTTGCTGGGGCAACACATCGGACAGTTGGCCCAGGTCGATGGCCGACTGAGCTTCAGCTACGCATCGGAGTGGCTGCAATCTGCCAACGCACGTCCCCTGTCACACCACCTCCCATTGCAGGTAGAGGCGTTTGACGACAAAGCCACCCGGCCTTTCTTTGCCGGCCTACTGCCCGAAGGCGACAAGCGAAGGCTCATTGCTCAAACCTTGCACGTCTCGCGCCAAAACGATTTTGCCCTGCTCGATGGCATTGGTGGCGAATGCGCTGGCGCGGTCAGCCTGCTTGAACCTGGTCAGCAACCAGCTGTCATCGCGTCTGAGCAAACCGTACGCTGGCTGGATGAGACAGAACTGCTCGCCATTCTGAATGAACTGCCACGCCGACCGATGCTGGCCGGGGAGGAAGGGCTGCGCCTGTCATTGGCGGGTGCTCAAGACAAGCTACCCGTCGTCTTTGCCAAGGGCCGCATCGGACTACCCCTGCAGAACACCCCAAGCTCGCACATCCTCAAACCGGCCATTTCGGCTGTTGAGGGCACCGTGTTCAACGAAGGCTTTTGCCTGGCTCTGGCCGCGCGGATAAAGCTCCCTACTGCCACTGCTACCATTCACCGGGCGGCTAATCGCGTGTATTTGCTGGTGGACCGATATGACCGTGTGCACCAACCCGATGGCGACTTGCAGCGCCTGCATCAGGAAGACTTCTGCCAAGCACTGGGCATTGCACCGGAGTACAAGTACCAAAACGAGGGCGGCCCCGACCTGGCCCAATGCTTCGCGCTGATACGCACAGCCACGCGTCCAAGCGCTCCCCATATTTTGCGATTGCTCGACTACGTGATCTTCAATGCCCTGATTGGAAACCACGATGCGCACGCCAAGAACTTCTCCCTGATTTATACCGGGCGCGGTGCGGTGTTGGCACCGCTGTACGACGCACTGTCAACGGCGGTCTATGCAAACCTCACTGACAAGATGGCGATGAAACTTGGCAGCAAGTACAAATTCACCGAGGTTCAGGCACGGCATTGGGAACAGTTTGCGCAGGCGGCAGGACTGTCACCCGCGCAGGTCAAAAAGCGGGTTCTGGCGCTGGCTCGTCAGCTGCCGGCCGAGGCAACCGCACTGCGTTCAGCGTTCGTCGCACAAGGGACTGATCACCCCATACTCGACGAAATCGTTGACCTCATCGAACGACGTTGCCAATCACCCGCAAGCGGCTTGAGACACCAGGGCCTGGTGGCGATGAATGAAGGTATTGATCGGGGCACTGGGTGCGCTCAAACGCTTGAGCAACTCCAGCAAGAAAACGCTCGCCTTGTGGCATTGCTCGAAGCTCACGGCATCGAGTGCGGGTGTCACCGCCAGCTGCATTTCGAGTTCAAGAGCCTGAACCAGCTCCAGATGCCGGCATACCACTGGTGTTCCTCCGAACCGCCCGGCATCACCTTGCGTGAGATGAAGCACAGCTATCCAGGGGGTAATCGGGTGTTGTCGCTGCTGGTTCTGGAGTTGGCTGCGCCGAGGGGCTTCGCTAGCAGTGGGTGGGAGGATGAGCGCGACGAGGACAGCTACGACCGGTTCATCTCGCGAGGGCAAAGGCCGTATTGAGCGCACACCTATGACCACGACACTGACCTGCTTCAAATACCGAAGCCCCTCGGCAGCGCTGCGCTGCTTGGCAGAGGGGACGCTTTATTTCGCCAAGCCGTGTGAGCTCAACGACACGCTCGAGGCCAAGTACGACCACGCCACATCAGAAGATTTCACGCGGGTGATGACGCAGACCTACAGCGAAATCAGCCAGCAGCGTGATGGTCAGCCTCTGGAGTTTGACGAGCGTGGCATGGCTGAAATGGCAGAAGCTCACGCTCAGGAGTGCCAACGCATACAGGCGTACACAGACAACATCGGCATTTTCTCGGCAGCGCAACGCCCGGATCACCAAGCGATGTGGGCCTACTATGCGGACAACGCATCCGGCGTTTGCTTCGAGCTGGAATGGAGCCATGAGATCGCTGATCGTCATCAGCTCTGGGCAACGGACGTGCAGTACCACGGCGAGGCGCGCGTTCATAACCGTGCTGAGGATTGGCGCGCTGTATTCCTTGAGCTCGGCCGAGAGCATCCCGATGCCAGCCTTGAAGAATTGCACCAGCTGTCACTTGAAGAGCCGGCAAGGCGCAAGTGGGGAATCCTCTCGGCATCCCGCGCCGCCTCTATCAAACACACCGACTGGGCGCACGAGCAGGAGATCCGGTTACTGGCACACAAGCAGGTGCTCTGCCGGTTCTTTCAGATGTGCTGAAACGTGTGCATTACCTTCAGATGGCTGGTGATGATTGGGTGGAAGTTGTGCACTTGCTGATAACGCGTTACCCAAAGGTGGAGCTGATCCGCTGGCAATTCAACCACAGCGAACACAGCGCCATTCCGACACCAATGGAAATTCGGCTGGTTCCGGAATGACCAATAACAGGAATATCCGTGCTGCCCAATCTTGACGAACTGCGTCATCGACTCGCAACCCCGGCAATCAACACCGGCCGCCAGATCCATCTATTTGGCCACCCGGCTGGTCCCGTCACCGATGACATCGAGGGGCTGCACGCTATTGCCGACGAAAACGGCTGCATCCGATTGATCTCCGGCACGGAGTTTTCGATGCAGATGTACCGGGGGCAGACGAAGGAACATCCGCGCTGCATTCCGACGCTGGCGAGGCTAGAGAAGGTCGAGGAACAGATCTTGGCCCTGTGCAGGCGTATTGCCTTCGAGGATGCGATTGGCGGGCATCCGATGGTGAGCTTGGCTGAACGGATAAGGCTTTGGGACTTGCCCCTGTACGTGGACCGCGAAGGACTCGCGCAACACTATGGCTTGGCCACGGATATGCTGGACGTCACCAGCCACTTCGATGTCGCCTGCTTTTTCGCCACCTGCGCCTGGAGCAATGAAGACCGCAGGTACCAACCTGTCGTTTCCGAGGAGGCGCTGGGGGTGATGCACCGAATCACCCCAGCACTGATGAATTCCATGGCAGAACCTGGTGAGCCATTCGGACCTCTGCATATTGTTGGCTGGCAGCCACTGCCCCGCCCGGAGCAGCAGCGCTGCTTTTGTCGTAAAAATGAAATCCGAGCAGGACTTAACCTCATTGCCCACTGTCGAGACATTTCGGTTCCGACATCAAGCCTATATTTCGCACCGCATCTGGAACGCTTTCGACAAAGGCGAGGCGCTGTTCCCGACAGACGCGGCTGCTGAACTTGCACGACGTGCTGAATCGCTGAGTGAGTTCACTGAGAGCCAAATCGAGCGAGCGTGGCAACGTCTGACCGGATGGACAGCAAAAACTTTTAGCGTTAACCAAAAAGCAAAAATCCAGGAAAGCGCCGGGATCAAGATGGTCGACGCCGCTCCCCTGGACTGGAATGGCCTCAATGTTGAAACCTCAGAAGATCGGCTGATGGAGCAGTTCAGGGAGATCGTTGATCGCGTCCGGTTTCGTATGGCTGCATACGGGTGAGCATCTTCACTCCACCCGCACCACCTCCACCGCCTCCCGCAGCCGCTCGCGGCTCAGGTGGGCATAACGGCTGGTGGTACGGATATCCGCGTGCCCCAGCAACTCCTGCACCTCGTACAGACTGCGACCTGCGTTGACCAGAAAGCTGGCAAAGCTGTGCCGCAAGTCGTGGATGCGTAGCTCGGGCAGCCCGGCCTCTTTGCGCGCCGTATCCCAGCTGTAGAAGATCGACACGAACGGCAGGCCGGTGCGCTGGTTGGCAAAGAGGTGCCCAATCGTCGGGTCGGCTTTTTCTTTCAGCCCCTGCAGAACCCTCACGCCCCGGATGACAGTGTACATGCCGCACCTTGCCCGACTTGGTCCTGGGAATACGCCAAAGCTTTTGTCGCCAGTCGATGTCCTGCCACCTGGCATCCAGCGCCTCACGCTTGCGAGCACCGGTAAACAGCAAGAAAGCGACGATGTCGGCCAGCAACGGATTCCGGCTGGCACGCACCGCCACCAGCAGCCGGGTGGTCTGTTCGGGCGACAGGTAGCGCTCGATCTTGTTGTCCTCTTTCAGGTTTCTCAGCTCCTTGGCCGGGTTGGTGTTCACACCATCGATGCGCCAGCGTATTGCCAGGGTGTAACCGTAGCGCAGCAGAACCAGCACCCGGTTGATGGTGCCGGCGGCGTAGCCGCGGGTTTTCATGGAATCCACCAGGCGGGCAATGTCGGGTGGGATCAGACAGCCCATTGCCCGGTCGCCCAGTGCGGGAACCAGGTGGTTGCGGATCATCGTCTCATCGGTGTCCCAGGATCGCTTGTAGCTCTTCACATACGGCAGGTACTGCTGGATGTAGAAGTGCTCGATCGTCGGGCCGTCGATAGGGAAGTCGACTACTTTTGGGTCGCCGCCAGCGATCACCTTGCGCAGCGCGTTGCGAGCAAGGACACGGGCTTCGGCCACCGTGAGCAGCCGGGCATTGCCCAAGGTGTGGGCGCGCTTCTTGCCGTCCTGACGGTAGCGCACCCTGAAGGCTATGCGGCCATTAGCCAGCACGTCCACGTACAGGCCTTTGATCAAGGTGTCGAAATATTCGATGTGGGCACGCCCTTCTGGGCAAGAGAGGGTGGCGACCAAGTCATCGCTGAGCTTTTGAACTGGCATGGCAATCTCCGTTAGGTTGAAACAGAGATAATTGCCGCCCAAACCAAGTCCAAATGGGGTAATTTTGGTCGTTCCGGAACATGCGACAGTCGTTGTGGGGTCGATGGCGCTCGGGCGACGCCGTTAGATCCTTGTGGATCATGGGCTGGCGGGTGCCATAAGACGCCGCTCACTACTGGTACGGATACCTTCATCGGTACCGCTGGTAATGACACCATCATGGCTGCCAGCGGCGCCCTGCAGACCGGTGATCTGATCGTTGATGCTTCCAGCACTGATAGCGACACCCTGAATGTCGTTTTCAAGTCAGCTGATGCAGGCCAAAGTGCAACCATCAATGGCATCGAAAATGTCAACGTGAGCATTGATGAGTTCGCTGGCGCCACTGCTGCGTTCAATGCCGTAAACGTCCGAGGTGCAACCATTACTCTCAGCTCCGAAAAGCTGGGCTTCAATGGCGCAGCCGTTGTTAACAACGCAGGTGGCAACAATGTCACTGCTGGCACCAACGTTACCAGCCTGACTGTTACTGGTCTGACTACTGGTGTTGTGAACACTGGCTCGGCGACTACTGCTAACGTGACTGGTTCGGCTGCCCAGGCGGCGAATGTCACTGTCAATGGTGATGTTGCCCTGACTCTGACTACCGCGACTGCAGCTGTTATTGAAGCTACTGCCGCGGCTGATATTTCCCTGACTCCTAATGCTGTAACTAAGCTGACTATCAACGGTGCAAATGATGTAACCGTGACTGGCGCCGCCACTGCTACCGAGATCGTCAATGGCCTGACCGCTGGTAGCCTGACTGCTGTTGCCGCGGGCACAACTGATGTCGAGAAGTGGGACGTCGACACCATTGAAGTAGGTGCTGCGGCTACGCTGACTAACGTCGGTCTTGCTCCGGTAGAGCTGACTGCCGCTGCCCTGGCTGTATCTGCTGCAGGTAAATCGGCGACTGAAAGCAACGTAGTCGTTTCTACTGCTTCCAGCCAAACCAGCATCACCGTTACTAACGCCAAAACTGCTGCCGTAAACGTTAATGCTGCTGCGACTATCACTACCCTGCTGTCGGTGCTATTGACACCACCATCAACGTCGCTGGTAACACAACTATCACTAACCTGACCGCGACTGGCGATATCGTCGTTGCGGGCAACGGAAACGTCACCATCACTAACGCCACCGGAGCGGCCTCGATCGACGCGTCGGGCCTGACAGGTATTCTGACTGTCGAGGCATCGGCGGCTGCCGATATCGTTGGTGGTTCTGGCAACAACGTAGTGACTGTCGCCGATTTCGACAGCAGCTTCACCGGCCTGGCAGGCAACGACACGGTGGATGCTACCGCACTGACCGGAAAGACCATCGCTGTCGTAGGCGGTGCCGGTGACGACACCCTGAAGATCGGTTCCGGCTTTACTACTGGTACCGTCGCCTTCAATGGTGGCGAAGGCACCGATACTCTGTGGCTGGAGAGCGGCGCTGACCTGACTACCGCAACTACGCTTGCCCTGCAAAGTGTGGAGCGTATCGAGGTCGAGAACCAAAACGTTGGCACTGCAGACACTTCGAGCGTAACCCTGCTGGGTTCCCAACTGTCCGGCAAGACCTTCACCGTGACTACTGCTGAAGCTGCTGACGCGGTGACAGTGAATGTCGATGCAGACGCAGCAACTACCGATCTGTCGGGTCTGACTTTGACCAACATCGATAGCGTCGTTATCACTGGTCAGGCAACTGCGGAGACCATTAAAGGTACTTCTGCGAATGACACAATCATCGCTGGCGGTGGTGCGGACGTCCTGACCGGCGGCGCCGGTGCGGATCTGTTTGTTTTTGCAGCAGACGACACTAGTGCTACTGCAGTTGCTACTATCACCGATTTCAACATTGCGCAGTTTGACGTACTTCAGCTGGCTCAGGACGTTGTAGCTGTTGATAAAGCAGTCGCTGATGTCAAAACAGCCATTGCAAATGGTACCGGTAGCGAAGTCGTCAAGGCTGATGTTGTTGACGGCATCCTCACTGTATCTGGTGCGGACGCTGGCGCAATTGACACTCTTGCTGAGTGGCTCTCCGTTGCATTGCTCGCGGACACTGATGACACTGCTGAAAGCATGGCCTTCGCGTTTGGTGGTGACACCTATGTTGTGAGTATTAGCGCAGCCAACGCTGTCGAGAACGTAATCCAACTGACTGGTGTGAGTGGCCTGACAGCTGTTGACAACGTTGCTGGTGTGAACACGCTTGTTATTGCCTGAGTTTAAGGGGCAGTTACTTAACCCCCAATTACTCTCGAAGTAAGCTGTAAACAGAGCCCCCGCTTCTCACAAGGAAGCGGGGGTTTTGTTTTTAGGGAACAAAAGGACACCGACTTTGTTTCGGCTTCGAGTTCGGCTTGGGTGATCAGTGTGCGCTGGCCACTGGGCCAGGCGGTACTGTGCATGGAAAATCCCCAGCCACTGGCGCAGTGCCACGGCGTTCATGCCCACCTGAGCCAGTGCTTCAGCCTGGTCATCACTGGCCCACCCCTTGAAGCGCAGCTGCACCGCCTGCTGGTTGGTCTTCACGTCCACGCTGTACACCAGCGCCTCGGTGGCCTGGCCGGCAGCCGCATCGTCTTGAACGGCAGGCATGACCTGCCCCGCGATGCGGATGCGGTCTTCGGCTTCGCTGTATTCGGAGGTCAGGCGTTGCAGCTAGGTCATGGCTGGCGGTGGCGACTCAATGGTTGCCGAAGCTGATGGTGCCGTCGTGGCTCAGGAAATCGAGGTTGAGTTCTCCGTTGCCGGTGGTGAGCTGAGCTGTCTGGCTCTGTGCCTTAGCTTGGGCATGCGCGTCGGTCAGCTGACCCAGCGTCTGCAGGTGCTGCATGCTCAGCAACTGGCAGTACACCACCGGCAGCGCGCCGGATTGATGTACTCGGTGCAGCGCCTCGGCATCGAGGCTATTGAACTTGGCTTCGTCAATGCAATAAAGCCCTTCCACGGCCTGCTCGCCCTGCTCGCTCTTGAGGGTGATGGGCCAGGGTTGGATGAGGCCTTCGGCGTCGAGTGCCGCGCACAGTCGTACAGTGAGTTCGCGGTTGGTGCGCACCTGATGCAGGAAGTTCAGCACGTCCTTCACCGACTGGCTGGGCTCGCCGCTGTCGTCGAAGAAACGCTCTGTGTGCTCTTCACCGACGAGGCGCTGTCGGCATCCACGCACAACACCAGTTGTTCGTTCTCGGCATTGGCGAGCGCAAAGGGGTAACCACGGTAGGTGGCCGGGGTGTAGGGGCCGATCCAGCGGCCGTCCGCGGCGACGAACAGGTTCTGCCCCGGTTGCAGGCCTTGCACCGCTGCCGGGATGAATTTTCCATCTTGCTGGATGAACGCCACCGGCAGTGCCATGCAGGCCTTGGGCAGCTCCTGCACCACCAGCGGGGCGACGGCGTCCAGCGCCGCGAAGTGGTAATTGTCGTAACGCTTCCAGCGCAGGCTGGCGTAGGCGCTTTTGCTCACGGCTTGGTATTTCGACATTCGATGACTCCGCATGTTCTTTCAACAGCGCACTCTACCCGAACGCGCTCATGAAAAAACCCTGCCCCTCGTGAGAAGGACAGGGTTCGAAGGGCTTTCGCCTCAAGCAGCCCGCCCGAGGGCGGGTGCTTGGCTCCGGGATGGGAGGTTAGGCCATCAAGAAGTTGTCGACCGTCAGGTCAGCAACATCCACGCCGACCAACTGGATAACTGCATCAGCGTCATTGGCGTAGGTGTTGTCAGCCGTCAGCAGAACGTAGGTATCGCCGCCGTAGATGAACGCGATAGCGTCATCTTCAGCTGCTTGACCTTCTGCAGCTGCAACAGCCGTAAGCGCTTCCGCAAGCGTTGCATAACCCGTATCGTAATCCTTTGCTGTAGCGTCAACTAAGTTATTGACTGCAGCCGTACCAGTGAACTTGATCACATCCGATGCTGCGTCGAAGCCAGTGATGACGTCAATGCCGGCACCATCAACTGCACCGACCTGAACGATCTCGGCCGATGCACCAAGGGTGATGGTATCGTCGCCATCACCAGATTCAACCACCAGCTTGGCCCCAGTGTTTGCAGAGTCGGTGGCAACCACGTTGCTCAGATCAACTACGTCATCGCCGTCAGCAAGCTCAATCGTCAAAGTGCTTCCAGCGAAGCCTTTTTCACCGGTCACGGAGTAGCTCTGGCCCGTTACCGTAGCAGCCGCAACCGTTGCGTTATCTCCATTCACATTGATAACGTCAAGACCCGAGATGGTGAGGTTGGCGTCGACAAGGTTGGTACCGTTGGCAAGTTTCAGCGTGTCGGTACCCGCACCGAAGGTCAGCACGATATTGGCGTCAACGCCTGAAGCGACAGTACCAGCAAGCTCAACCGTGTTGTTGCCCGCGCCAGACTCGACGACGAGGTAGCCGGTAGCATTGTCCATGGTGCCGACGTTGGCAATGACAGTGTCGTTACCGCCACCGGTGACGGCAGTGGCCTTGGCATTCTGACCCAATGTGCCGAAATTGACGGTGTCAGCAGCGTCCTGGCCCACGAAGGCGGCTTCGACTGAAGCGGCGTCGAAGGTGACGTTGTTCTTGCCTTGTGCACCGGCCACAGTCACGTTTGTAGCGGCAGCTGCGGTGATCACCTCCAACTCACCATTGAGGCTAGAGGCATCCAGAACCTTCGCAGTCAGCTCGGTGATTGCGACATCATTGGTGCCGGAGAGGTTGATGGTGTTACCTGCGTTGACCAGAGACTTGAAGGTCAGGTCGGTGATGGTCGGTGATGCTGCTTGCGCGGCAGCGGCTACGATATTGACCGTTTCAAAGTCATTTGTAGCATCAAACGTGGTTGAGGTACCCTGCGACTTGGTGAAGGTTACGTTGATGCTGTCGGCATCCGTATCATCAGCTACAGCGAACACGCCTGCAGCCAAGTCTGCCGTCACTTCAAGGTTCGCACCGCTTTGTGCCGTAATCGTTTTGGCACCCGCACCAGAGAAGCGGATCAGGTCGGCATTGACATCCGATACGTCCTGAGCAGTAGTAGTAGCAGTGGACTCAACCGTCAACGTGCCGTCGGTCTTTTCGTTCGCGACTTCCCAAGTAGTGATGTCATCAGCCTTGACGGTCGCATCACCCGCGCCAGTCACAGTCAGTCCAGCACCGATGCCGCCTGTCACGGTCACGGTCTTGCCGTCAGCGATGTCAAAAGTCAGCGAGCCGGCAACATTACCGCCAGTTGCAACGGTCGCATCTGCACCGATAACAACGCTTGCACTGTCAGTCGCCGTATTACCATCATTCAGATTGATGGACGTCGCTTCTGCCGCGTCAATCGTGGCCGTCTTGTAGTTGGTAACGGTAATGTTGTTGGTGGCGGCACCCGCATTCAGCGTGACGGTTTCGATAGCCGTAGTGATGTCGGTGGTCGTTGCGCCTGCGTTTACCACCACGGAGTCGGTGGTCGCAGCGGTACCGCTGATCGTTGCTGTCTTGGCCGCGCCAACATCGACGGTGGAATCGGTGACGCCTGTTACAGTCAGGTTGCCCTTCATGCCGTCGCCAGCAACGACATTGTTAGCGCCTGCAGCGGTAACCGTGAAGTTACCGAGGAAACCGGTTTTGCTGGAGGTGCCGGTAATAGTGGCGCCCTTCACGTTAGTGGCAACAAACTCGGCAGTGCCGAAAGCATCCCAGTCAACGTTGATGTTCTCGATACCCTCGACACGCGCAGGGCCGTTGACCGCGGTCAGCGTCAGGTTCATGACGTCGTTATCGGTGGTGCTGGTGTCGATGATAAGGTCGTTGGCTTCCAAGCTTGTACCGGTAATGGTGTCATCGCCAGAAGTGCCCAGAATGGTGTCATCAACACCTGCAGTGAGCGTGAAGGTGTCACCACTTTCTTGACCCAACTCATTCAGCGCAGCATCAACACTCGCCTGAGTGCTATCAACACCAGCCAGCAGCGCAACGGAAGCAGCGGTATCGAACTCGGCACCGGCTACAGCAGCGGCGGTGTAGGCGTTGGCAACGAGAATCTTGTTTTCCAGAGTCTGGCTGTCGGTAGTGTCGTCAGTGGAGCGGAAGGCTTCGAGCAGCGAAGCAACGGTCGCCTTGCCGGCTTCGATCTGATCGACCCAGAAAGCAATTTCATCTGCGCCGGCATCACGACCCAGGCCGTTGGCGTAGGCTGCGGCAACCACGTCGTTCAGGTCACTGCTGGTAGCGGTGAACTCGTCGGACTCCATGAAACGGCTAGCGATTTCGTCGAAGGAAGTACCGACATCGATGATCGGGGTCCAGTAGGAAACACCGGCAGCATCGGCCGGGCGACCGAAGTAGGCGATGTACAGGCTTTGCAGTTGGTTCAATTGTGCTTCAGAAGCCATTTTTTAAAACTCCAGTTTATGTCGAATCGACAGGCAGGCCCTGGTTCATCAGGCCCGTCGGCCCTAGGCCTGTTTGTAATGCCTCGTTGAGACACGGCCCCCCGATGGGTTTAACGCCTTTCCCTGGTGAGGGCTGTCAGCAATCGCTGCAAACCCCATGACCTTTTCCGGCGTTCAGCGAGCCGCGGCCATGCTACACATTTTCTTTCAAGCAAAACAAGGCCAAAACAGTATTAGCCCGCCAGCTATTTGACATGACGGCCTCCAAGGATTGGAAAACCTTAGTTAACAAGCTGAGCGCGAGCCAGTACCGTCCATCCGGCGGAGTTCGGGATCAGGGCGCGCAGCGCGAGCGCCGCCTGGAGCGGCCCGCGCACCAGCATGACCCCCGTCACGTTTGTGGCAAGGACCGAGCGGTAGCGGTCATCGACCACTACCGGCAGGCCGGCGGCGCGATAGGCTCGATTCGTTCACGCGCCAGGGCTGGATCGCCCCGCTCGCGCCGCAGACCCATAACAGGTCCGCGCGCACGTCACCCAGCCAGCTTGCCGGCAGCCAATCGGCTGAACCGCCGAACCGGTGAACTCGCGGCGTAGCGCAGCATCGGTTCGTGCATCCAGCTCACCATGCAGGCCACCAAGGGTGTCCCCGCCTGGGGGGGACATGCGGGTGCGGCGAGCAGCGCCTGCAATCGCTCGATTTGCCGCTCGAAGGCAAAGACCTGGATGCGCGCTTTTGCCGCGCGCCCATGGGCTTCGAGGCTGGCGGGTTGGCGCAGGTAATACTGGAGACAGGCGGCGAGGTCAGCGGCATCACCGGGTTCGGCGAGCAGCCCGGTAACAGGCCACCAAGGGTGTCCCCGCCTGGGGGGGACATGCGGGTGCGGCGAGCAGCGCCTGCAATCGCTCGATTTGCCGCTCGAAGGCAAAGACCTGGATG
>LZQQ01000010.1_pt1 | contig 33035 bp, 36 predicted proteins | sample 768581 | NCBI WGS metagenome assembly LZQQ01 (sample SAMN05207185, study PRJNA324510) | oil field metagenome | isolation source: sample BH-FW-20 from oil reservoir | place: India: Bombay High | collected 2015-11-25 | reverse complement strand
TCGACTCTTCCGGCAGTTTGATGGTGCAGCCAGCGGCGGAGCGCTCGGCGGAGCGTCGGACAGCTCGAATGCCTGCTCGACGGTCAGGTTGTTCAGGCCGCCTTCGCTGATCATCCAGCGCAGCATGGTGATGTTCGAGTGCAGGTACTCGGCGATCGACTCTTCCGGCAGTTTGATGGTGCAGCCAGCGGCGGAGCGCTCGGCGGAGCGTCGGACAGCTCGAATGCCTGCTCGACGGTCAGGTTGTTCAGGCCTTCGATCTCGAGAATGCGGCCGGAGAAGATGTTCTTCTTGCCCTTCTTCTCAACGGTCAGCAGACCCTGCTGGATGGCGTAGTAGGGGATGGCATGGACCAGGTCGCGCAGAGTGATACCCGGCTGCATCTGGCCCTTGAAACGCACCAGCACGGATTCCGGCATGTCCAGCGGCATGACGCCAGTGGCAGCGGCGAAAGCTACCAGGCCCGAGCCAGCCGGGAAGGAGATGCCGATCGGGAAGCGGGTGTGCGAGTCACCACCGGTACCCACGGTATCCGGCAGCAGCATGCGGTTCAGCCAGCTGTGGATGATGCCGTCGCCCGGACGCAGGGACACGCCGCCGCGGGTCATGATGAAGTCAGGCAGGGTGTGGTGGGTCTTGACGTCGATGGGCTTGGGGTAGCCGCGGTGTGGCAGAACGACTGCATCACCAGGTCGGCGGAGAAGCCGAGGCAGGCCAGGTCCTTGAGCTCGTCGCGGGTCATCGGGCCGGTGGTGTCCTGGGAGCCGACGGTGGTCATCTTCGGCTCGCAGTAGGTGCCCGGGCGAACGCCCTTGCCTTCCGGCAGACCGCAGGCGCGACCGACCATCTTCTGCGCCAGGGTGTAGCCCTTGCCGCTGTCGACCGGCGCTTCCGGCTTCTTGAACAGGTCGGACGGGCCCATGCCCAGTTCGGCGCGGGCCTTCTCGGTCAGGCCGCGACCGACGATCAGCGGGATACGCCGCCGGCGCGCACTTCGTCGAGCAACACCTCGGTCTTCAGTTCGAAGGTCGAGATGACCTCGTCGCTGCCGTGTTTGCAGACCTTGCCGGCGTACGGGTAGACGTCGATCACGTCGCCCATGTTCAGGTTCGACACGTCGAACTCGATCGGCAGGGCGCCGGCGTCTTCCATGGTGTTGTAGAAGATCGGGGCGATCTTGGAGCCGAAGCAGAAGCCGCCGGCGCGCTTGTTCGGCACGTAGGGGATGTCGTCGCCGAAGAACCACAGCACCGAGTTGGTGGCGGACTTGCGCGAGGAGCCGGTGCGACCACGTCGCCGACGTAGGCGACCGGGAAGCCCTTGGCCTTGACCGCTTCGATCTGCTTCAGCGGGCCGATGGCGCCGGGTTGTACCGGCTCGATGCCTTCGCGGGCCATCTTCAGCATGGCCAGGGCGTGCAGCGGGATGTCGGGGCGCGACCAGGCGTCAGGCGCCGGCGACAGGTCGTCGGTGTTGGTTTCGCCCGGGACCTTGAACACGGTCAGGCTGAGCTTTTCCGGCACGGCCGGGCGCGCCTTGAACCATTCGCCGTCGGCCCAAGACTGCATCACCGCCTGGGCCGCGGCGTTGCCGGCCTTGGCCTTCTCGGCGACGTCATGGAAGGCGTCGAACATCAGCAGGGTGTGCTTGAGCTGCTCGGCGGCGATGGTGGCCAGTTCGGCGTCATCCAGCAGCTCGACCAGGGTGGCGATGTTGTAGCCGCCCTGCATGGTGCCCAGCAGCTCGACGGCGCGCTGCTTGCTGATCAGCGGGGAGCCGGCCTGGCCCTTGGCGACTGCGGACAGGAAGCCGGCCTTCACGTAGGCGGCCTCGTCCACGCCCGGCGGTACACGGTTGGAGATCAGGTCTACGAGGAATTCTTCTTCGCCGGCCGGCGGGTTCTTCAGCAGTTCGACCAGGCCAGCGGTCTGCTCGGCGTTGAGCGGCTGAGGCACGACGCCCTGGGCGGCACGCTCTTCTACGTGTTTGCGATAGGCTTCAAGCACAGTTTTTCCCTCATCATTGGTCCCAACAGCTATCGGGACGCTCATCCGGAAGCTGTTTTCAAAGTTTTACGCCGGGAGAGGGGCCGGATGCGGCGCAGAACCGCGCATCCGGTCGGGCCGGGTTGACTGTGCTCGTGACGCTTTGAAAACAGCTTCTTGGGACAGTGGCGCCTAAAACGGCGAAGCGATTCTACTGGAAAGGCCCCGCAAAGTTAAGCGGCAGGCGGCGTGCGGGGACCGTCGGGACTGGCGCCCGGGGCCCGGCTCGGCGGGTCGGAGCCAGCGTTTCGGGGTGCGCGGCCTACCGGGATGACCCGGATTGTACAAAAGTCTAAGATGCCGCCTCGATCGTCGTTGTCCCCTTTGCCATGACCGCTCACCGAATCAAGACGCCCTGCGTGGGCCTTTGCTCAACCGTCTATGGCGACCGGGTCTGCCGCGGCTGCAAGCGCTTTCACCATGAGGTGGTCAACTGGAACGCCTACAGCGACGAGGAGAAGCGCGCGGTCTGGCGCCGCCTCGAGCAGCTGCTGGCGCAGGTGATGGAAGCCAAGGTGCAGGTGTTCGATGCGCCGCTGTTGCGCCGGCAGCTGGAGGCGCGGCAGATCCGCTTCGTACCCGAGCAGTCACCTTACTGCTGGGCCTACCAGCTGATCGCCCGCGGCGCGCGTGCCATTCGCCAGCTCGAGGCCTACGGGGTGGCGCTGCTGCCGGAATTTCGCGACTGGTCACTGCCGCGGCTGCGCGACGCCATCGACCAGGAATTCTTCCTGCTGTCGGAGGCGCACTACGATCGCTACATCGCGCCGCGGTTTCTCGTCGAAGGCGTCGAGATGCGCGTCTAGGTCTGCCGGCTCGGCGGGCTGGCCGGCGCTCCCGTGATCCGTATAATTCGCACCCGCTGCGGCGTCGCCGCAGTCCGCCCGACCTGCTGGAGCTGCACGTGACTGACGATTTGCATGAGTTTCTCGGCGGCGCCACGCCGCTGGGCTGGATCGAGGCCGCGCTGGCCAACCAGGAGCTGATGCTGCTCGACCACGCCAACTGCGAGAAGAAGGCCGCGGGCACGGCGTTCCAGCTGATGTTCCGCTACACCGACAAGCCGGACCTGCAGCACCGCATGTCGCGCCTGGCGCGCGAGGAGCTGAGGCACTTCGAGCAGGTGCTGACGCTGATCCGCAGGCGTGGCATCGCGCTGCGCCAGGTCAGTTCCTCCCGCTACGCCGCCGGCCTGCGCGAGCTGGCGCGCAACCACGAACCTTCCGCCTGGCCGACACGCTGGTCATCGGCGCCTTCATCGAGGCGCGCTCGTGCGAGCGCTTCGCGCTGCTGGTGCCGCACCTCGACGAGGAGCTCGGCAGGTTCTACCACGGCCTGCTGAAATCCGAGGCGCGGCATTTCCAGGATTACCTGAAGCTTGCCTACCTCTATGGCGAGCGGGCGGACGTCGAGGCGACCGTCGCGCGCGTGCGGGTCCGCGAATACGAGCTGATGAGCGAAGCGGACGGCGAGTTCCGCTTCCATAGCGGCGTACCGGCCGCCGCCTGAGTTTCAGTCGAAGGGGAAGGGGAGCAGGCGCAGGCCGCCGGCGTCGGCCTCGATGAACCAGCCCCGCGCCTCCCAGTCGCCCAGCACCAGGCGCCGTGCGGGGGTGCCGTCGACGTCCAGCCGATGCTCGGCCGGGCGGTGCGTATGGCCATGGATCAGGGTGCGCAGTCCGGCGGCGCGCAGCGCCCGCTGCACCTCCTCGGGCGTGACGTCGACAATGTCGGCCGGTTTCATGCGCGTCTGAGCATGGCTTTCGTTGCGCAGGCGGCTTGCCAGCCGGCGCCGTACCGACAGCGGCAGGTGGCGCAGTACGAACAGGGAGACGGGATTGCGCAGCCAGCGTCGCAGGCGCATGTAGGCCTGGTCGCGGGTGCACAGGCTGTCCCCGTGCATCAGCAGTACCGACTCGCCTGCCAGCGTGGTTACGCTCGGGTCGGCGAGCAGCGTGCAGCCGGCCATCCGACAGAAGCGCTCGCCGAGCAGGAAGTCGCGATTGCCGTGCATCAGGTAGATGCGTACGCCGCGGTCGGCGAGGCTGCGCAGGGCGTCGGCGATGGAGCGCTGATAGGTGGACATGCCGTCGTCGCCGATCCAGGCCTCGAAGAAGTCGCCCAGAATGTACAGCGCCTCGGCCTGCGCGGCCTTTGTCTGGAGAAAATGCAGAAACGCCCGGGTGATGTCCGGGCGTTCCTCCTGCAGGTGCAGATCGGAGATCAGCAGGCTGGTCATCGTCAGTCGACGATCTCGGCCTTCTCGATCACCACGTCGTCCACCGGCACGTCCTGGTGACCCGACTTCATGGTCGTGGCCACGCCCTTGATGCTCTCCACCACGTCCATGCCTTCGACCACTTCGCCGAACACGGCGTAGCCCCAGCCCTGCACGGTAGGCGCGGTGTGGTCGAGAAAGGTATTGTCGGCGACGTTGATGAAGAACTGCGCGGAGGCCGAATGCGGCTCCATGGTGCGGGCCATGGCGATGGTCCCGACCTTGTTCGACAGGCCGTTGTTGGCCTCGTTCTTGATCGGCGCGCGGGTGGGCTTCTGTTTCATGCCGGGCTCGAAGCCGCCGCCCTGGATCATGAAATTGCCGATGACGCGGTGGAAGACAGTGTTGTCGTAGTGGCCGGCCTTCACGTACTCCTTGAAGTTGGCAACGGTTGCCGGTGCCTTATCTTCGAACAGCTCGAGCGTGATGACGCCGTGATTGGTGTGCAGTTTGATCATGGTGAATTCCGTAACGGTGGACAGACAGACTCGGCGTGTGGCCGGCAGCGGGTACCGAGCCGAGGCTTCGTACCGCCGGTCCCCGATCGGGGGCGCAGAGCCCTGTCAGGGGTTTGACGGGTCCGCTATGATAAGCGCTTTGATTTGGTCGGCCTACCCTGTGCCGCGCACTGCATACCGTAAGGACATCATGAGCAAGCCCGAAACACCCGCCGCTTCGAATTTCCTACGCCCCATCGTCCAGGCCGACCTCGAATCGGGCAAGCACGCGGAAGTGGTGACCCGCTTTCCGCCGGAGCCCAACGGTTACCTGCACATCGGTCATGCCAAGTCGATCTGCCTGAACTTCGGCCTGGCCGAAGAGTTCGGCGGCCGCTGCAACCTGCGTTTCGACGACACCAACCCGGCCAAGGAAGACCAGGAGTACATCGACGCCATCAAGGCGGACGTCCAGTGGCTGGGCTTCAGCTGGGCCGGCGAGGAGCGCTATGCGTCGGATTACTTCGACCAGCTGCATGAATGGGCCCTCCACCTGATCCACGCCGGCAAGGCCTATGTCGACGACCTGTCGCCGGAGCAGGCGCGAGAATACCGCGGCACCCTGACCGAGCCGGGCCGCAACAGCCCCTACCGCGACCGCAGCGTCGAGGAGAACCTCGACCTGTTCGCACGCATGCGCGCCGGCGAGTTCCCGGACGGCGCCCGCGCGCTGCGGGCCAAGATCGACATGGCGTCGCCGAACATGAACCTGCGCGACCCCATCCTCTATCGCATCCGTCATGCCCATCATCACCAGACGGGCGACAAGTGGTGCATCTACCCGAGCTACGACTTCACCCATGGCCAGTCCGACGCGATCGAGGGCATCACCCACTCGATCTGCACGCTGGAGTTCGAAGACCATCGCCCGCTCTACGAATGGTTCCTCGAGAACCTGCCGGTGCCGGCCAGGCCGCGCCAGTACGAGTTCGCCCGGCTCAACCTGAACTACACCATCACCAGCAAGCGCAAGCTCAAGCAACTGGTGGATGAAGGGCACGTGGCCGGCTGGGACGACCCGCGCATGTCGACCCTGTCCGGCTACCGCCGTCGCGGCTACACGCCGGCCTCGATCCGCACCTTCTGCGACATGATCGGCGTCAACCGTGCCGGCGGGGTGGTGGACATCGGCATGCTCGAGTTCGCCATCCGCGAGGACCTGGACGCCAACGCGCCGCGCGCCATGTGCGTGCTCAAGCCGCTCAAGGTGGTCATCACCAATTACCCGGAGGCAGTGGAGAACCTCGAGCTGCCGCGCCATCCCAAGCAGGACATGGGCGTGCGGGTGCTGCCGTTCTCCCGCGAGCTTTACATCGACGCCGGCGATTTCGAGGAGAATCCGCCTGCGGGCTACAAGCGCCTGGTGCCCGGCGGCGAGGTGCGCTTGCGCGGCAGCTACGTGATCCGAGCCGACGAGGCGGTCAAGGACGCCTCCGGCGACATCGTCGAGCTGCGCTGCAGCTACGATGCGAACACCCTGGGCAAGAACCCCGAGGGCCGCAAGGTCAAGGGCGTGATCCATTGGGTGCCGGCCGAGGGCAGCGTGGAATGCGAGGTTCGCCTTTACGACCGGCTGTTCCGCTCGGCGAATCCGGAAAAGGCCGAAGAGGGCGGCAGCTTCCTCGACAACATCAACCCGGAGTCGCTGGTGGTGCTGAGCGGCTGCCGGGCCGAGCCCTCGCTGGCCCAGGCCCGGCCGGAGGACCGCTTCCAGTTCGAGCGCGAAGGCTATTTCTGCGTCGACCTGAAGGACAGCCAGCCGGGCCGCCCGGTGTTCAACCGTACCGTCACGCTGCGGGATTCCTGGGGCGGCTGATCCGTCCGGGTGCCATGCCGGCACCCTGTCAGGGGCGGGCCCCGGCCCGCCTTTTCGCATGGCCTTTTCCGAATCGGTAAAACCACATGCTCGCCATCTACAACACCCTGACCAAGAACAAGGAAGCCTTCGTGCCGCTGGACGGCAACCAGGTGCGCATGTACGTCTGCGGCATGACCGTGTACGACCTCTGCCACATCGGCCACGCACGGGTGATGGTCGCCTTCGACGTCATCGCCCGCTGGCTGCGGCGCAGCGGCTACGAGCTGACCTACGTACGCAACATCACCGACATCGACGACAAGATCATTCGTCGCGCCAACGAGAACGGCGAGCCCTTCGAGGCGCTGGTGGCGCGCATGATCGAGGCGATGCACGAGGACGAGTCGCGGCTCGGCGTGCAGCGTCCGGACCAGGAGCCGCGTGCCACCGAGCACATCACCGGGATGCACGCGATGATCCAGACGCTGATCGACAAGGGCTTCGCCTACGCGCCCGGCAACGGCGACGTGTACTACCGCGTCGGCCGCTTCCAGGGCTACGGCAAGCTTTCGCGCAAGCGCATCGAGGACCTGCGAATAGGCGCCCGCATCGAGGTGGGCGAGGCCAAGGAGGATCCGCTCGATTTCGTCCTGTGGAAGGCCGCCAAGCCGGGCGAGCCGTGCTGGCCCTCGCCCTGGGGCGCGGGGCGGCCCGGCTGGCACATCGAGTGCTCGGTGATGTCCACCTGCTGCCTGGGCGAGACCTTCGACATCCACGGCGGCGGGCCTGACCTGGTGTTCCCCCATCACGAGAACGAGATCGCCCAGAGCGAGGCGGCCACCGGCCAGCCGTACGCCAAGGCCTGGATGCACGCCGGCGCGGTGCGGGTCGACGGCGAGAAGATGTCCAAGTCGCTCGGCAATTTCTTCACCATTCGCGACGTGCTGGAGAAATTCCATCCGGAAGTGGTGCGCTACCTGCTGGTGGCGAGCCATTACCGCAGCCCGATCAATTATTCGCAGGAAAGCCTGAAGGAAGCCAAGGGCGCGCTCGAGCGCTTCTACCATGCGCTCAAGGGGCTGCCGGGCGTCGCGCCGGCCGGAGGCGAGGCCTTCGAGGAGCGCTTCGCCGCGGCCATGGACGATGATTTCAACACGCCGGAAGCCTGCGCGGTGCTGTTCGAGATGGTTCGAGAGATCAACCGTCTGCGCGAGTCCGAGCCGGCCGCCGCCGCTGGTCTCGCGGCACGCCTGAAGGCACTGGCCGAGCCGCTGGGCATTCTGCAGCTGGAGCCGGAGGCGTTTCTGCAGGCCGGCGCCCAAGGACGGGTCGATGCGCAGGAGGTGGAGCGCCTGATCGCTGCCCGCCTGCAAGCGCGTGCCGAGAAGAACTGGGCCGAATCCGACCGCATCCGCGACCGGCTCACCGCCATGGGCGTGCTGCTGGAAGACGGGAAGGGCGGCACGACCTGGCGACTGGCTGACTGATTGTCATGGAACGAAAAAGGGCGCCCGAGAGCGCCCTTCTTCATTCCGCCGACGGAATCAGACGTGCAGGTGCTCGGCGGCGTGCAGGGTGTTTTCCAGCAGACAGGCGCGGGTCATCGGGCCGACACCGCCGGGTACCGGGGTGATCCAGGCGGCACGTGCCAGCGCCGGCTCGTATTCCACGTCGCCGACCAGGCGGCCGTCGGCCTGGCGGTTGATGCCGACGTCGATGACGATGGCTCCGGGCTTGATCCATTCGCCCTTGACCAGCCCCGGCTTGCCGGCCGCCACCACGACCAGGTCGGCACGGGAAACGTGGCTGGCCAGGTCATGGGTGAAGCGGTGGGTCACTGTGGTGGTGCAGCCGGCCAGCAGCAGCTCCAGCGCCATGGGGCGGCCGACGATGTTGGAGGCCCCGACGACCACCGCGTCCAGCCCGTACAGGTCGACGCCGGTGCTGTGCAGCAGGGTCATGATGCCCTTGGGGGTGCACGGGCGCAGCAGCGGCATGCGCTGGGCCAGCCGGCCGATGTTGTAGGGGTGGAAGCCGTCCACGTCCTTGTCCGGACGAATGCGCTCGAGCAGCAGCGAGGCATCCAGGTGCGCCGGCAGCGGCAGTTGGACGAGGATGCCGTCGATCGCCGGGTCGTCGTTGAGCGTGTCGATCAGGGCGAGGAGGTCGTCCTGGCGGGTATCGGCGGGAGGTCGTGGGCGACGGAATGGAAGCCCACTTCCTCGCAATCCTTGCGCTTGTGTGCCACATAGACCTGCGAGGCCGGGTCGCTGCCCACCAGGATGACCGCGAGGCCCGGCGCGCGCAGCCCCTGGTTGCGGCGTTGGGTGACGCGTTCGGCGATCTGGAGACGGATGTCGCAGCGATCTGCTTGCCGTCGATCAGTTGTGCGGTCATGAACCTTGGTGTCGTCGAGGGGTGGAAAAAAGGACGCGCATTCTCGCATGCCGAGCGTGAGGGGCAAAGGCGGGTGGTCGCGTAAAAGGCGTAACTCCTTTTCCTCCAAGTATTTTTCGTTTTTTGTGTTGACGCGTCAGGGACTGCTCTATAAGATTCGCCCCGCTTGTCGAGCACAGCCTGCGGCTGGGTAACAAGGCTTGTCGGGAGCCACATCCCTTCGGGCCGGAGCATAAAGTCTGCGCTCCGATGAATGCAGATAAAGCGCCCGTAGCTCAGCTGGATAGAGCATCCGCCTTCTAAGCGGATGGTCGCAGGTTCGAGTCCTGCCGGGTGCGCCATCCGGCTCGAAGCAAGCACAGATATGGTGGGCGTAGCTCAGTTGGTAGAGCACAGGATTGTGGCTCCTGGTGTCGTGGGTTCGATTCCCATCGTCCACCCCATATTTCAGACGCCAGGCGATGCCTGGCGTCTTGGTTTCCAGCCCGTTTTGCGGACGTGGTGAAATTGGTAGACACGCTGGATTTAGGTTCCAGTGCCGCAAGGTGTGAGAGTTCGAGTCTCTCCGTCCGCACCACCGTCTAAACCAAGGGGTTACGAGCTTCAAGCCTCGGCCTCCTTGATGCATTGGACCTTCCGCGTAGCGAGATCGTGGCACAGAGCTGTCACGCACATCCGCCAACCCATCCAGAATCGCGACCGCATCTCGGACCCTCGCTGGGGCCAAGTGGGCATAGCGCTCGGTCATCATGATGGTGCTGTGCCCCAGCAGGTCCCTCACCTCGGCGAGCGGCACCCCCCGCGCTGATCAGATGAGCCGCGCAGGTATGGCGTAGGTCGTGGATCCGGAAGTCCGATATCCCCGCCTTTTCACATGCCTTGGCAAACCCGGCCCGAATGCTGGCCGAGCGTTCACCGTTCGATCGACAGAATACCCAGTGGCTGGCCGGGCAGTGCTTGGCCCGATAGGCCATCCGGCCCTTCGGCGCGCTCAGCGCCCCCTCGTTCAGCGGGATGCTGCGGCGCCTGCCGGCCTTGGTGTGCTCGCCTTCCAGGTAGATCAGCCGGTTGACCAGGTCGACCCGCCGCCATTCCAGCTCGAGCATCTCCTCCTTCCTGCACCTGGTGTTCACGGCCGGGCGGATGAAATCCTCGAGCTGGTCACCGTGGCGCTGTGCGCGTGCCTTCCGGCAAAGCGCTTCGACCTCCTCGCGGGTGAGTCAGCGTACACGTCCAGACTCGCAGTCAATCATCAAGGGTGCGTTGCCGAAATAGAGCGAAGCCAGCATGCGGGACCATTAGAGTGCTTCCGCATTCGGGCTGCCACCCTCTCTTCGTCCAGCTTTGCGGAATAGATCGAGCCGAGCTGCTCGCGCGGCCTGAAATGATCGCCCGTCTCGCGCTCGTCATACGCCCATGCAGGGCATGCTTGAGGTCGTAATCGCCACGGCGGCTATTCGAGGCTGGCAACTACAAGAAAGACAAGGTGCGCGTGCACGGCCTGGAACTGGCGATCGAGATCCCGGGGGGCTCGGAGCGTTCCGTCAAGCGGCCGGACGGTACCGAGTGGTGGCATACCATGCCGGCCAGGCTCACGAGCCGCCAGCCTCAGTGGTTTGCCACGCTTTCGGCATTTGGGTCATCACCAGCCCGCCCAGCGCCAGCAGGCCGATGGCGCCGCCGATGAAGTTGATGATCGCCTGTGTGTCTATGGCAAATCTCCTCAGAGAGCACAAGCGTAACGGCGCCGAACAAGGATTCGCCAGGCCCTAGCAAGAAACGGCGCAAGCTTTGGTTGAAAATGGTACAGGATGTTGTACTATTTGTCCGTCCAGCGAAGCGGAAGCCGGGGCATGGATGCCCGGCAGACACCCACCCAGATTAGAGTGCCACCATGAATATTCTGACTTTTAGCCAGGCCCGAGCCAGCTTGAAGCAGACGATGGACGACGTCTGTCGCGACCACGCACCTACAGTGGTGACCCGCACCGGCGGGGACCACGTAGTGTTGCTGTCGCTCAGTGACTTCAACAGCATGCAGGAAACGATGCACCTGCTGAGCTCGCCGAAGAATGCCAGCCGTTTAGCCGAGTCCATCGCTCAGCTGCGAGCCGGTAAGGCCCGAGTCCGGGATCTACCGACTGATGAGCAAGAAGAAACAAGGCAATAAGGTTCGCGCGAAAACTGCCCGTGTAGCCTGGACGGACATTGCTTGGGAGGACTACCTCTCGTGGCAGCAGGAAGACATGAAGATCGTCGAGGAGATCAACAATCTGCTCGAGGAGTGTTATCGGAATCCCTTCAAGGGCGCGGGCAAGCCGGAGCCGCTGTCCGGTGACCTTACGGGGTTCTGGTCCCGCCGGATCACTAAGGAACACCGCTTGGTGTACTTGCCGGAGGATGGGATGGCCTATGTAGTGGCCTGTCGCTACCACTGCTGACAGATCGTCGAGGAATCCTGATGCTGAAAGCTATACCGATCGTGCTCACCGTCTTCTCCATCGGAGTGGGCGGTCTGTCCTGCCAGCTGCTGAGTGCGAAGCAGTCCGTTGAAACAAAAGTCTTCTCGTGCTTGCGCTTGGATGGTCAGGCGCAGCTGAGCTGCTTTAAGGAAGCATCCGGCCAGGCGCAACAGCTTGGCAAGCTAGCAAAGGGCCTTGCAGGGTAATAGCTATCAGCCATCGTGATGGGGCTGCCCGAGGGTGTCTCCGACCTCCTCAAGTCCTGACTCAAGGGCTCTCTTGTCCGACCTTTCATGCTCTACGTCCTGGTCGTCGTACCAGGCCTTGCGGCGGGGCGACTGGCTTGGCGGTTCATTCCCGCTTGCCGATGAAGTGTTGTCGCCGGGCGGGCAAGCGGGGTGCAAGGTCTACTCTTGCGTAATGAGAAACCGAAAATCACTTGGGGTAGGCGCCGGGCTGGCAATCGGAGTCGTCATCGGGGCGCTCGCCGACAACGTCGCGATGGGCATTGGCGTGGGGCTGGCGATCGGCATAGCGCTTTCGTTCGAATCCAGGCGCTAGCATGGGCAGAAGGAGTCGAGGCGAAACGACTCCGCTTCGGGAGGCATCGTGTCCGATTCGCTGACCTATTCAATGATCGCCGCGGCGGCGGCCGTCATCGTGCTCGACCTGCTGGCCATCGTGAGCGTGTTCAAGAGCGAACGGAGCGTGGGAAGCAAGGCGCTCTGGGCGATCGGCATATCGCTGTTTCCGGTGTTGGGCCTGGTGTTCTGGTTCCTCGTCGGGGTGCGGCGCACGCGTGGCTGACGGCGCGTGACGCCGCGCTTCCTTATATAGGGGCGCCGGCTGCCCCGTCGCAGTCCGCGGGCGTGCCGCATGGTGTCCTCCCGCGACCGCGCACCCGGCCGGGGGCTGTCCTTCGCGTGCAACCTGGGCAGGGTGACTTCTTTCAATCGACCCACTAGAATGCATGCCCACTTTGCGGCCGGAATGCCGGCTTATGTCTGTGCAACGAGGAAGACCCATGCAAGTTTCTGTTGAAAGCACCTCCGCTCTCGAGCGCCGCATGACCATCGGCGTACCGGCCGAGCGCATCGAGAACGAAGTCAACAAGCGTCTGCAGCAGACTGCCAGTCGTGCGAAGATTCCGGGCTTCCGTCCTGGCAAGGTACCGATGAGCGTCATCCGCCAGCGCTACGAAGCCGCTGCGCGTCAGGAAGCGTTGGGCGACCTGATCCAGGCGACCTTCTACGAGGCCGTGGTGGCCGAGAAGCTCAACCCGGCCGGCGCCCCCTCGGTGGAGCCGAAGGTGTTCGAGAAGGGCAAGGACCTCGAGTACGTTGCCACCTTCGAGGTGTTCCCCGAGTTCACCGTCGCCGGCTTCGACGGCATCGAGATCGAGCGCCTGCAGTCGGAAGTGACCGACGCGACGTCGACAACATGCTCGACATCCTGCGCAAGCAGAACACCCGCTACGAGGCCGTCGAGCGCGCCGCCGAGAACGGTGACCAGCTGAACATCGATTTCGTCGGCAAGATCGACGGCGAAGCCTTCGCTGGCGGTTCGGCCAAGGGCACCCAGCTGGTGCTTGGCTCCGGTCGCATGATCCCCGGCTTCGAGGACGCCCTGGTGGGCGCCAAGGCCGGTGAAGAGCGCGTCATCAACCCGACCTTCCCCGAGGACTACCAGAACCTCGAGCTGGCCGGCAAGACCGCCGAGTTCACCGTGACCGTCAACAGCGTCGCCGCGCCTCAGCTGCCCGAGCTGGACGACGTCTTCTTCGCCCAGTTCGGCGTCCAGGAAGGGGGCCTCGAAGGCTTCCGCGCCGAAGTGAAGAAGAACATGGAGCGCGAGCTGCGCCAGGCCATCAAGTCCAAGGTCAAGAACCAGGTCATGGACGGGCTGATCGCCGCCAACCCGATCGAGGTGCCCCAGGCGCTGATCGGCAACGAGGTCGATCGTCTGCGTCGTCAGGCCGTTCAGCAATTCGGCGGCAACATCAACCCCGACCAGCTGCCGGCCGAGCTCTTCACCGAGCAGGCCAAGCGCCGCGTGGTGCTGGGGCTGATCGTCGCCGAGGTGGTCAAGCAGCACGAGCTCAAGCCGGACGAAGCGCGCGTACGCGAGCTGATCGAGGAGATGGCTTCCGCCTATCAGGAACCCGAGCAGGTGGTGGCCTGGTACTACAAGAACGACGAGCAGTTGAACGAAGTCCGTTCGGTTGTGCTCGAAGAGCAAGTTGTAGATACTGTGCTGCAGCAGGCGAAGGTGACCGACAAGCAGGTCCCCTACGAAGAAGCTGTCAAACCTGCGGAAGCCCAGCAAGCGGGCTGACAGGTCTCTACAATTCGAGCGCACAAACATAAGCCAGCCTCGTGCTGGCTTATGTGTTTGAGGCATGACAAAGGGAGTAACGCAGGAACATGTCCCGCAATTCTTTGATGCAAGCACCCGACATCCAGGCTGCCGGCGGCCTCGTCCCGATGGTGATCGAGCAGTCCGCTCGCGGCGAACGTGCCTACGACATCTACTCGCGCCTGCTCAAGGAGCGGGTGATCTTCATGGTCGGCCAGGTCGAGGACTACATGGCCAACCTGATCGTGGCCCAGCTGCTGTTCCTCGAGGCGGAGAACCCGGAGAAGGACATCCACCTGTACATCAACTCGCCGGGCGGCTCGGTGACTGCGGGCATGTCGATCTACGACACCATGCAGTTCATCAAGCCCGACGTCTCTACCATCTGCGTAGGGCAGGCCTGCAGCATGGGCGCTCTGTTGCTGGCGGGCGGTGCGGCCGGCAAGCGTTTCTGCCTGCCGCATTCGCGGATGATGATCCACCAGCCGCTCGGCGGCTTCCAGGGGCAGGCCTCGGACATCGAAATCCACGCCCGCGAGATCCTGACGATCCGCGAACGACTGAACAAGGTGCTGGCCGAGCACACCGGCCAGCCGCTGGACGTCATCGCGCGCGACACCGACCGCGACAACTTCATGAGCGGTGAGCAGGCCGTCGAATACGGCCTCATCGACCAGGTCCTGACCCGTCGCCAACTGGCCGTCTGATCGTCCCCCGCCGGCGATGTCCGGCTCGGCCGTGGGCTTGAAAAAGCCCACGATTGCTTCATCTTGTTTTCCAAGCCTTCCCGATTGGATTGATTGAATGACTGATACCCGCAACGGCGAGGACTCCGGCAAACTGCTTTATTGCTCTTTTTGCGGCAAGAGCCAGCATGAAGTGCGCAAATTGATTGCCGGTCCCTCGGTCTTCATCTGCGACGAATGCGTCGACCTGTGCAACGACATCATCCGCGAGGAGGTGCAGGAAGCGCAGACCGAGAGCAACGCGCACAAATTACCTGCGCCTAAGGAGATCAGCGGCATTCTCGACCAGTACGTCATCGGTCAGGAACGCGCCAAGAAGATCCTGGCGGTAGCGGTGTACAACCACTACAAGCGCCTGAACCAGCGTGACAAGAAGGACGATGTCGAGCTCGGCAAGAGCAACATCCTGCTGATCGGGCCGACCGGCTCGGGCAAGACGTTGCTGGCTGAAACCCTGGCACGCCTGCTCAACGTACCCTTCACCATCGCTGACGCCACCACGCTCACCGAGGCGGGCTACGTCGGCGAGGATGTGGAAAACATCATCCAGAAGCTGCTGCAGAAGTGCGACTACGATGTCGAGAAAGCCCAGATGGGCATCGTCTACATCGACGAGATCGACAAGATCTCGCGCAAGTCGGACAACCCTTCCATCACCCGAGACGTGTCGGGCGAGGGCGTCCAGCAAGCGCTGCTCAAGCTGATCGAAGGCACCGTGGCCTCGGTTCCGCCACAGGGCGGGCGCAAGCACCCGCAGCAGGAATTCCTGCAGGTCGATACGCGCAACATTCTGTTCATTTGCGGCGGCGCCTTCGCCGGCCTGGAAAAGGTGATCCAGAACCGCGCGACCAAGGGCGGCATCGGCTTCAACGCCGAGGTGCGCAGCAAGGACCCGGGCAAGAAGGTAGGGGAGGCGCTGCGTGCGGTGGAGCCTGACGATCTGGTCAAATTCGGCCTGATTCCGGAGTTCGTCGGTCGTCTGCCAGTGATCGCGACGCTGGACGAACTGGACGAGCCGGCGCTGATCCAGATCCTGACCGAGCCGAAGAACGCGCTGACCAAGCAGTACGGCAAGCTGTTCGAACTCGAAGGCGTGGATCTGGAATTCCGTCCGGACGCGCTCAAGGCCGTCGCCCGTCGCGCGCTGGAGCGCAAGACCGGTGCCCGCGGGCTGCGCTCGATCCTCGAAGGCGTACTGCTCGACACCATGTACGACATCCCTTCGCAGAAGGACGTCAGCAAGGTGGTCATCGACGAGAGTGTGATCGACGGCGCGTCCAAGCCGCTGCTGATTTACGAGAATGCCGAACCACCCGCCAAGGCAGCGCCCGAGGCGTAAGGGAAAAGGGGCCTCCGGGCCCCTTTGTCGTTCATGGATGTTCTTGTTTTTTACAGGGGGCGCCCTCATCTTAACCAGAGGCTGTTCCCTCCGATCACGGCCGGCAGGCCGCCGTAGAGCTGATATTTATGAAAGCAACCATCGAATTGCCCCTTTTGCCGCTGCGTGACGTCGTGGTTTACCCGCACATGGTGATACCGCTGTTCGTTGGGCGTGAGAAGTCCATCGAGGCGCTCGAGGCGGCCATGGCAGGCGACAAGCAGATCCTGCTGCTGGCGCAGAAGAACCCCGGCGACGACGATCCGGGCGAGGAGGCGCTCTACCGGGTCGGTACCGTAGCCACCGTCCTGCAATTGCTCAAGCTTCCTGACGGCACCGTGAAGGTCCTGGTGGAGGGCGAGCAGCGTGGCCGCATCGAGCGCTTCTTCGAGGCGGACGAGCACTGCCGCGCGCGCGTCAGCCTGATCGACGAGGCCGAGGTCAGCGATCGCGAGGCCGAAGTATTCGTGCGCAGCCTGCTGAGCCAGTTCGAACAGTACGTGCAGCTCGGCAAGAAGGTGCCGGCCGAGGTGCTGTCGTCGCTGACCAGCATCGACGAACCCAGCCGCCTGGTGGACACCATGGCGGCGCACATGGCGCTGAAGATCGAGCAGAAGCAGGAAATCCTCGAAATCACCGAGTTGCCGGCGCGGGTCAGCATGTACTGGCCCTGCTCGACGCCGAGATCGACCTGCTGCAGGTCGAGAAGCGCATCCGCGGCCGCGTGAAGAAGCAGATGGAGCGCAGCCAGCGCGAGTACTACCTCAACGAGCAGATGAAGGCGATCCAGAAGGAGCTGGGCGACATCGACGAGGGTCACAACGAGATCGACGACCTCAAGAAGCGCATCGAGAACGCCGGTCTCAGCAAGGACGCCCACGCCAAGGCCATGGCCGAGCTGAACAAGCTCAAGCAGATGTCGCCGATGTCGGCCGAGGCGACCGTCGTGCGCTCCTACATCGACTGGCTGGTGAACGTGCCCTGGAAGCAGGCGAGCAAGGTCCGCCTGGACCTGGCCAAGGCCGAGGAGGTCCTCGACGCCGACCACTACGGGTTGGAGGAGGTCAAGGAGCGCATCCTCGAGTACCTCGCCGTGCAGAAGCGCGTGAAGAAGCTCAAGAGCCCGGTTCTCTGCCTGGTCGGGCCGCCCGGGGTCGGCAAGACTTCGCTGGCCGAATCCATCGCCCGCTCGACCAACCGCAAGTTCGTGCGCATGGCCCTCGGCGGGGTGCGTGACGAAGCGGAGATCCGCGGCCACCGGCGGACCTACATCGGTTCGATGCCCGGCCGCCTGATTCAGAAGATGACCAAGGTCGGTGTGCGCAATCCGCTGTTCCTGCTCGACGAGATCGACAAGATGGGCAGCGACATGCGTGGCGATCCGGCCTCGGCCCTGCTCGAGGTGCTGGACCCGGAGCAGAACCACAACTTCAATGACCACTACCTGGAGGTCGACTACGACCTCTCGGACGTGATGTTCCTGTGCACCGCGAACTCCATGAACATCCCGGCGCCACTGCTGGACCGCATGGAGGTCATCCGCCTGCCCGGCTACACCGAGGACGAGAAGGTCAACATCGCCCTGCGCTACCTGGTCCCCAAGCAGACCCAGGCCAACGGGCTGAAGAAGGGCGAGCTGACGATCGAGGAAGAGGCGCTGCGCGACATCATCCGCTACTACACCCGCGAGGCCGGCGTGCGCAGCCTCGAGCGGCAGATTGCCAAGGTCTGCCGCAAGGTGGTGAAGGAGCATGTGGCGAAGAGGTCGGTCCAGGTCACCGTCTCGCCGGACTCACTGGAGCATCTGCTGGGCGTACGCAAGTTCCGCTATGGCCTGGCCGAGCAGCAGGACCAGATCGGCCAGGTCTCCGGGCTGGCCTGGACGCAGGTCGGCGGCGAACTGCTGACCATCGAGTCGGCTGCGTTCCGGGCAAGGGGCGCCTGATCAAGACCGGGTCGCTGGGCGACGTCATGGGCGAGTCGATCACCGCGGCGCTGACCGTGGTGCGTAGCCGTGCGGCGAGCCTCGCATCGCGCCGGATTTCCACGAGAAGCATGACATCCACATCCACGTGCCCGAAGGCGCGACGCCGAAGGATGGCCCGAGTGCCGGCATCGGCATGTGCACCGCGCTGGTCTCGGCGATGACCCAGATTCCGGTTCGCGCCGACGTCGCGATGACCGGCGAAATCACCCTGCGTGGCCAGGTACTGGCGATTGGCGGCCTGAAAGAAAAATTGTTGGCTGCTCATCGCGGCGGAATCAAGACCGTGATAATTCCGGAAGAGAACAAACGTGACCTGAGAGAAATTCCTGAAAATATTAAGCAAGACCTGCAAATTCGGCCGGTCAAGTGGATTGACGAGGTCCTGCAAATTGCGCTGCAATACGCGCCGGAGCCCTTGCCAGACGCGGCTCCCGACATGGTTGCAAAGGATGATACGCGCGAGCCTGATTCCAAGGAGCGAATCAGCACGCATTAGCCGGGGAGGCTTCCTTGACACATTTTTAAGGCCCTTGATATAAATCGGCCCTTTGTGTCAGTGCCACTCCAGCACCGCTTTGCTTACACAAATTAAGAAATGACTCAACAGGAATAAGGGGACCAAGAGTGAACAAATCGGAACTGATCGATGCGATTGCTGCATCTGCTGATATCCCGAAAGCTGTTGCTGGCCGTGCGCTGGATGCAGTAATCGAATCCGTTACGGGTGCCCTGAAGGCTGGCGACTCGGTAGTACTGGTTGGTTTCGGTACCTTCGCCGTCAAGGAGCGTGCAGCACGTACCGGCCGCAACCCGCAGACCGGCAAGCCGATCAGCATCGAAGCAGCCAAGATTCCGGGCTTCAAGGCCGGCAAGGCACTCAAGGACGCGGTCAACTAAGCGTTCGGCCAGCGGCCGAGCGCCCTGGCAGAAGCCGGGAAGCGGTTCGTCTAACGATCGATCCTGTTACGCCGGTGGCGTGGGGGACAGGCAAACCGCTTCGAGGCCCCGAGAAGGCGCATCCCCGGATGCGCCTTTTCTCTTATCTGTATCTGCAACCCACCCGTGCTGCGGTGGCTATGCGCAGCGATTCCTGGGGGACGCATGCTTCAGAACATCAGGGACAATTCCCAAGGCTGGATCGCCAAGACGATTATCGGCGTCATCATCATGCTGCTCGCACTGACGGGCTTCGACGCCATCTTCAATGCCGCCGCCAATCGTGGCACCGTCGCCGAGGTCAACGGCGAAGAGATTTCCCAAACCGAGCTGGACCAGGCGGTCAACATGCAGCGGCGTCAGCTCGCACAGCAGCTCGGCAACAGTTTCGATCCCTCCCTGCTGAACGACGGCATGCTCCGTCAGTCGGCGCTGTCCGGCCTGATCGAGCGCATGCTGCTGCTTCAGGCTGCCAGGGGTGCGGACTTCGCGTTCTCCGATCAGGCGCTCGACCAACTGATCCTGCAAACGCCCGAATTCCAGGTCGACGGCCGGTTCGAAGCGGCCCGCTTCGATCAGGTGCTGCAGCAGATGGGCTATACCCGCATGCAGTTCCGCGAGCTGCTGGAGCAGGAGATGCTCATCGCCCAGCTGCGTGCCGGCATCGCGGGTACGGCCTTCGTGACCGACCAGCAGGTCCGCCAATTCGCCGAGCTCGAGCGCCAGACGCGCGACTATTCCAGCCGCACTATCCCGGCCTCGCTCGAGGCCGTGAGCGTGGATGAGGCGGAGATCGGGAGCTACTACGAGGCCAATCGCGAGCAGTTCCGCTCCCCCGAGCAGGTGGTGCTCGAATACGTTGAGCTCAACAAGGAAGACCTGTTCGATCAGATCGAACTCGACGAGCAGGCGCTACAGGGGCTTTACCAGACGCATATCGCCAACCTGGCGGAGCAGCGGCGCGCGGCCCATATCCTGGTGGAAGTGGACGACGACACCGACGACCAGGCCGCCAAGGCCCGTATCGACGCGCTGGCGCAGCGGGTGGGGCAGGGCGAGGACTTCGCCGCGCTGGCCCAGGAGGCCTCGGAAGACCCGGGTTCCGCCAGCCAGGGCGGGGATCTGGGGTTCGCCGGTCCCGGCGTGTACGACGAGGCGTTCGAGGATGCCCTCTACGCACTGGAAAAGGGGCAGGTGTCCGAGCCGGTGCGCAGCGAGTTCGGTTGGCACCTGATCAAGCTGCTCGACGTGCGGGCGCCGGAAGTGCCGACCTTCGAGAGCCTGAGGCCGGAACTCGAGCGCGAACTCAAGTCGCAGCGGGTCGAGCAGCGCTTCGTCGAGCTGACCAAGCAGCTAGAGGACAGCGCCTTCGAAGCCGCGGATCTCGCGCAGCCGGCCCAGGAACTCGGGCTGCAAGTGCAGACCACACCGGCCTTCGGTCGTGAAGGCGGCGAAGGGATCGCCTCCAACCGCCAGGTGATCCAGGCGGCGTTCAGCGAGAGGTACTCGGCGATGGCGCCAACAGCAACGTCATCGAGCTGGACCCGGACACCGCCGTGGTGGTCCGCGTCAAGGAGCATATCCAGCCGGAGATACTGCCGCTGGAGGAGGTTCGCGAGCGGATCGCCCAGCAGCTGCGCGGCGAAAAGGCCGCGGAGCAGGCACGCAAGGAGGGCGAGGCGCTGCTGGCAAGCCTGCGGGCAGGAGAGGACAAGACCGGTCCCGAGGCCTGGCTCGTACCGAGGCAGCGACCCGCAATCAGGAAGGCATCGACCCGATGGTGCTGCAGGCCGTGTTCCGCATGCCCAAGCCTGACGGCGAGCAGCGACCTACCAGGGGGTGTCGCTGGCCAACGGAGACTACGTGGTGCTCGAGCTGCACGGCGTCGGTGTCCCCCAGGACGAACTCTCCGAGCAGGAGCTGCAGGAATATCGCCGGTTCCTCGCTTCCCGTGCCGGGCAGCAGGACTTCTCCGCCTATCGCGAGTGGCTGCAGGCCCAAGCCAAGATCGAGCGTGAGTGATCAGCAGCCCGATCGCCTGACATGAATAAACCCGCCTTGGCGGGTTTTTTCATGCTTGCAGGTTCTGCCAAGAAAAATGCCGAGAGTTGGCGTCATGAGCCGAGCCTACAGGCATCCATTCGCGGTCGAGACCGTTCCCACAGGAGCGTGCCGAGCATTCGGACCCGAGCCAGCGGGGGCGGATTAGGAAGGATTCGTGAGCAAGGACTGGGCGTCCCCCCTCGCTCCTGCGTGGGGGTCTTGGACCGCGATCTTCGCATGGCCAGGTCGCAGGCAGAGGCTGTCCCTGCGGAGGGGCGACGCGCCGGCGATGCCGGCGGTTGCCGCCTACGCCTCCTTGCCAGTGGGAAGGGGCGCAGGCGGCGCGGGAGGATCAGTCTTCGAGCGCGCCCATGGCGGTGGTGTTGAAGCCGCCGTCGACGTAGAGGATCTCGCCGCTGATACCCGAGGCCAGGTCGGAACAGAGGAAGGCGCCGGCGTTGCCGACTTCTTCGATGGTCACGTTGCGGCGCAGGGGGTCTGGCGCTCGTTGGCGGCCAGCATCTTGCGGAAGCTCTTGATGCCCGAGGCTGCCAGGGTGCGGATCGGGCCGGCAGACACGGCGTTGACGCGGGTGCCTTCCGGGCCGAGGCTGCCGGCGAGGTAGCGAACGCCTGCTTCGAGGCTGCCTTGGCCATGCCCATGACGTTGTAGTTGGGCATGGTGCGCTCGGCGCCCAGGTAGGACAGGGTCAGGATACTGCCGTTGCGGCCCTGCATCATCGGGCGGCCGCCTTGGCCAGTGCCACCAGGCTGTAGGCGCTGATGTCGTGGGCGATGCGGAAGCCCTCCCGCGTGGTCACCTCGGTAAAGTCGCCGTCCAGCTGGTCGCCCGGGGCGTAGCCGACCGAGTGGACGATGATGTCCAGCCCGTCCCACTTCTGCTCCAGCGCCTCGAACACTTTGGCGATCTCGTCGTCGTTCGCCACGTCGCAGGGGAAGCACAGGTCGGCGCTCGACCCCCAGCTGGCGGCGAATTCCTCGACGCGGCCCTTGAGCTTGTCGTTCTGATAGGTGAATGCCAGTTCGGCGCCTTCGCGATGCATCGCGGCGGCAATGCCGGAGGCGATCGACAGCTTGCTGGCCACGCCGACGATCAGCGCGCGCTTACCGGTGAGAAAACCCATGTGCTTGTTCCTCTTCTGCTTGTTCGGCAGATGCCGGCGCCAGGAAAGCGGCCTCCAGCAACTGCTGCGTGTATGGATGTTGCGGTCTGGCGAAAATGTCCTCCGCCGGCCCCTGTTCCACGATCTTTCCCTGCTTCATCACCATCAGCTGATGGCTCAGCGCCCGTACCACCGCCAGGTCATGGCTGATGAACAGGTACGTCAGGTCGTACTTCGCCTGCAGGTTGCGCAGGAGCTCCACCACCTGACGCTGAACCGTCCGGTCGAGCGCGGATGTCGGCTCGTCCAGAAGAATCAGCGCCGCTTCAACACCAGCGCACGCGCGATGGCGATGCGCTGCCGTTGGCCGCCGGAAAACTCATGCGGATAGCGGTGCCGGGTCTCCGGATCCAGCCCCACCTCCGTGAGTGCATCTATGACGGCCTGTTCCTGCTCCGCGGCACTTCCCTGCCGGTGGATGTGCAGTCCCTCGCTGACGATCTGGCCGACCGACATGCGTGGGCTCAGGCTCCCGTACGAATCCTGGAACACCACCTGCATCTGCCGCCGCAGCGGGCGGACGCCGGCCTGGCTCATGCCGTCCAGCGCCTGCCCCCTGAAGCGGATCGCACCCTGGCTCGACAGCAGCCTGAGCAGGGCCAGCCCCAGCGTCGACTTGCCCGAGCCGCTCTCGCCGACGACTCCGAGCGTCTGGCCCTGCGGAAGGACGAAGCTTACGCCGTCGACGGCCTTGACGTGGTCGACGGTGTGGCGCAGCAGTCCCTTCTTGATCGGGAACCACACGCGCAGGTCTTCGACCTCGAGCAAGGGCGTCGTCGATTCCGGCACAGCGACCGGCTCGCCACTCGGTTCGGCGGCGAGCAGTTCGCGGGTGTACGGATGCTGCGGCGAGCGGAACAGTTCGTCGCAGGACGCCTGTTCGACGACGCGACCGCTCTGCATGACACATACCCGGTGCGCGATCCGCCGCACCAGGTTCAGGTCGTGGCTGATCAGCAGTATCGCCATGCCGAGGCGCGCCTGCAGTTCCTTGAGCAGCTCGAGGATCTTCAGCTGGACGGTGACGTCCAGCGCCGTGGTCGGCTCGTCGGCGATCAGCAGCTCGGGCTCGTTGGCCAGCGCCATGGCGATCATCACGCGCTGGCGCTGGCCGCCGGACAGCTCGTGGGGGAGGGCGCGGATGCGCGTGTGCGGCTCCGGGATGCCGACCAGCTCGAGCAGTTCGAGCGTCCTTTGGTTCGCCGCCTTGCCGCGCATGCCCTTGTGCAGGGCGAGCACTTCGCCGATCTGCTTGCCGACGGTATGCAGCGGGTTGAGCGAGGTCATCGGCTCCTGGAAGACCATGGCGATCCGGTTGCCGCGGATCTGGCGCATGCGTTTCTCGTTCGCCGCCAGCAGGTCCTGGCCGTCGTAGAGGATCCGGCCGGAGGGATGGCGCGCCAGCGGGTAGGGCAGCAGGCGCAGGATCGAGTGGGCGGTGACGGACTTGCCGGAGCCGCTTTCGCCGACCAGGGCGAGGGTTTCGCCGCGCGGGATGTCGAAGCTGACCTCGTGCACCACTCGCTGGCTGCTGTCGCCGTGGCTGAATTCGACGGCCAGGTCCCGTATTTCGATGAGGTTCGCCGTCATGTCACTTCCTCGGGTCGAAGGCGTCGCGCGCCGCTTCGCCTATGAACACCAGCAGCGTCAGCATCAGCGCCAGCACCAGGAAGGCGGTGATCCCCAGCCAGGGCGCCTGGAGGTTGGCCTTGCCCTGCGCCACCAGCTCGCCCAGCGAGGGGGCGCCTGGCGGCAGGCCGAAGCCGAGGAAGTCCAGCGCCGTGAGGGTGCCGATCGCCCCGGTGAGAATGAAGGGCATGAAGGTCATGGTCGAGACCATGGCGTTCGGCAGGATGTGGCGGAACATGATGGCGCTGTTGCGCATGCCCAGCGCGCGCGCGGCGCGCACGTACTCGAGGTTGCGCCCGCGGAGGAATTCGGCGCGCACCACGTCGACCAGGCTCATCCATGAGAACAGCAGCATGATGCCCAGCAGCCACCAGAAATTCGGCTGCACGAAGCTGGCCAGGATGATCAGCAGGTAGAGCACCGGTAGACCGGACCAGATTTCCAGCAGCCGCTGGCCGAGCAGGTCCACCCAGCCGCCGTAGAACCCCTGCAGCGCACCGGCGATCACTCCGATGATCGAGCTCAGCACGGTCAGCGTGAGGGCGAACAGCACCGAGATGCGGAAGCCGTAGATGACCCGGGCGAGCACGTCGCGGCCCTGGTCGTCGGTGCCCAGCCAGTTCTGCCAGGACGGCGGGGCGGGCGCCGGCACCTGCAGGTCGTAGTTGATGCTCGAATAGTCGAAGGGGATCGGCGGCCAGAGCATCCAGCCGCCCTGTGCGGCGATCAGCTCCTGGATGTAGGGGCTCTTGTAGTTGGTCTGCAGGGGGAATTCGCCGCCGAAGGTGTTTCCGGGTAGCGCTTGAGCACCGGGAAGTACCACTCGCCATTCACGTGCACCACGATCGGCTTGTCGTTGGCGATGAGTTCGGCGCCGAGCGTCAGCACGAAGAGCGCAAGAAACAGCCAGAGCGACCACCAGCCGCGCCGGTTGGCCTTGAACAGGGCGAAGCGGCGCTGATTCAGGGGGGACAGACGCATCTCAGACCTCCCTGCTTTCGAAGTCGATGCGCGGATCGACGAAGGTGTAGGTCAGGTCCCCGATGAGCTTGACCAGCAGGCCGAGCAGAGTGAAGAGGAACAGCGTGCCGAACACCACCGGATAGTCGCGGTTCACCGCGGCCTCGAAACTCAGCAGGCCGAGCCCGTCGAGGGAGAAGATCACCTCGATCAGCAGCGAACCGGTGAAGAACATGCCGATGAAGGCCGAGGGGAAGCCGGCGATGATGATCAGCATGGCGTTGCGGAAGACGTGGCCGTAGAGCACGCGGTTGCGCGACAGCCCCTTGGCGCGGGCGGTCACCACGTACTGCTTGTTGATCTCGTCGAGGAAGCTGTTCTTCGTCAGCAGGGTGAGGGTGGCGAAGTTGCCGATCACCAGCGCCGTTACCGGCAGCACCAGGTGCCAGAAGTAATCGATGATCTTGCCTCCCAGCGTCAGCTCGTCGAAGTTGTTCGAGGTCAGCCCGCGCAGCGGGAACCAGTTCCAGTAGCTGCCGCCGGCGAACAGCACGATCAGCAGGATGGCGAACAGAAAGGCCGGGATGGCGTAGCCGACCACGATCACCGAGCTGGTCCAGACGTCGAACCGGCTGCCGTGCCGGGTCGCCTTGGCGATCCCCAGCGGGATCGACACCAGGTACATGATCAGCGTGCTCCAGAGCCCCAGCGAGATGGAGACCGGCATCTTCTCGATGATCAGCTCGGTCACCTTGCGTCGCGGAAGAAGCTCTCGCCGAAGTCGAACTTGGCGTAGTTGCTGAGCATGATCCAGAAGCGCTCGGGCGCGGGCTTGTCGAACCCGTACAGCCGCTCGATCTCGGCGATCAGGTCGGGGTCCAGGCCCTGGGCGCCGCGGTAGCTGGAGCCGGCGGCGGAGACTTCGGAGCCACCGCCGGCAATGCGGCTGGTGGCGCCCTCGAAGCCCTCGAGCTTGGCGATGGCCTGCTCCACCGGACCGCCCGGTGCGGCCTGGATGATGATGAAGTTGATCAGCAGGATGCCGAACAGGGTCGGCACGATCAGCAACAGGCGACGAAGGATGTACGCCAGCATGTCACTGCTCCGTGGCCGGCTGGTCGCCGTCGGTTGCGGGCGCGTCTTCCGGGTCGAAGGCCGGATCGATGGTCGGCATCGGCATGTCGGGCTGGCGCCACCAGGTCATCAGGCCGAGGTCGTGCTCCGGCGTGGTCTGCGGGTGCTGCAGGTGGCTCCAGTAGGCGACCCGCCAGGTCTTGATGTGCCAGTTCGGCACCACGTAGTGGCCCCAGAGCAGCACGCGGTCGAGCGCGCGGGTGCGGGTCACCAGTTCCTCGCGCGAGTCGGCGCCGATCAGTTGTTCGACCAGGGTGTCGATCGCCGGGTCGCGCAGGCCGATGAAGTTGCGGCTGCCCGGGTTGTCGGCGCTGGACGAGTGCCAGTACTCGCGCTGCTCGTTGCCCGGCGAGCTGGACTGGCCGAAGCCGCCGACGATCATGTCGTAGTCGCGCGAGCGCAGCCGGTTGATGTACTGCGAGACGTCGACCCGGCGGATCTCCAGCTCGATGCCGAGGTCGGCCAGGTTGCGCTTGTACGGCAGCAGTACGCGCTCGAAGTCGGCCTGCACCAGCAGGAACTCGAGCTTCACCGGTTTGCCCTGGGCGTCGACCATGTGGTCGTTCTCGATCTTCCAGCCGGCGTCGAGCAGCAGCTTGTAGGCCTGGCGCTGCTGCTCGCGGATGATGCCGTTGGCCTCGGTCACCGGCAGGGAGAAGGGCTTCTCGAAGACTTCGTCGGGAATCTTGCCGCGCAGCGGCTCGAGCAGTTTCAGCTCCTCGGGGCCGGGCATGCCGCGCGAGGCCAGTTCGGAGTTGTCGAAGTAGCTGAGCGTGCGGGTGTAGGCGCCGTTGAACAGCTGGCGGTTCGCCCATTCGAAGTCGAACAGCAGGGCCAGGGCCTCGCGCACCCGGCGATCGGCCAGCAGCGGCTTGCGGATGTTGAAGATGAAGCCCTGCATGCCCGTGGGATTGTGGTTGCGGATCTCCTCCTTGACGATCCGCCCGTCCTTCACCGCGGGGATGTCGTAGGCGGTCGCCCAGTTCTTCGCGCTGGTCTCGAGCCAGAAATCGAACTGCCCGGCCTTGAACGCCTGGAGCGCGACCGTCATGTCGCGGTAGTAGTCGTACACCAGGGTGTCGAAGTTGTAGAAGCCGCGGGTGACCGCCAGGTCCCTGGCCCAGTAGTCCTTCACCCGCGCGTAGCGGATCGTGCGGCCGGGCTGCACGCGCTCGACCCGATAGGGGCCGCTGCCCAGCGGGGGTTCGAGGCTGCCGGCGGCGAAATCGCGCTCGGCCCACCAGTGCCTGGGCAGCACCGGCAGTTGCCCGAGGATCAGCGGCAGCTCCCGGTTGGCGCCATGCTTGAAATCGAAACGGACCTTGTTGGGGGCCTCGGCGACCGCGCGGTCGACGTCCGCGTAATAGGCGCGGTACTGCGGGGCGCCCTGGCTGATCAGGGTGTCGAAGGTGAAGACCACGTCCTCGGCGGTGATCGGGGTACCGTCATGGAAGCGCGCCTCCGGCCGCAGGTAAAAGCGAACCCAGCGATTGTCCGGCGCCTTTTCGATCTTCTCGGCGATGAGCCGTAGACGCTGAAGGGCTCGTCCAGGCTGTTCACGGTCAGGGTGTCGTAGACCAGGCCGATGTCGTCGGCCGACACGCCCTTGTTGATGAAGGGGTTGAGCGTGTCGAAACTGCCGAAACCCGCCTGGCGCAGGACGCCGCCCTTGGGAGCGTGCGGATTGACGTAGTCGAAGTGGCTGAAGTCGGCGGGGTACTTGGGCTTTTCGTCGTACAGCGTCAGCGCGTGTTGCGGCGCCGCCTGGGCGGCGGTCGCGAACGCTACCAGCAGAGCGGTCACCAGCCATGGCAACGGGGTCCGCAGGGTCTTGATCATCGAAGCTTCTCCTGGCTCTTCAGCCACCACGCGCGCAACCCTAACGCATAAGGGGGCGTGGTGACATGGGCAAATCGGTTGCGATAGGCGATGCGGTGGTAGTCGATGTACCAGTTGGGGATGCTGTAGTGGTTCCACAGCAGCACCCGATCGATCGCCTTGGCCGCCGCGACCTGCTCGTCGCGGGTCTGCGCCGCGAGCAGCGTGACGAGCAGGTCGTCGACGACGGGGTTGCGTATGCCGGCATAGTTGCGCCCGCCCTTGACGTCCACCTGGCTGGAATGGAAGTACAGCACTGCTCCAGCCCGGGGCTCAGGCTCTGCGGCAGCGTCATCAGGATCATGTCGAAGTCGTACTGGTCGAGCCGGTGCTTGTACTGGGCGCGGTCGACGATCCGCAGGTTCGCTTCGATGCCGATGCGGGCCAGGTTCTCCGTATAAGGCTGCAGGATTCGCTCAAGGCCCGGATTGACCAGCAGGATCTCGAAGCGCAGCGGGGTGCCCTGGCCGTTGCGCAGGCGCTGCCCGCTCGGCTTCCAGCCGGCTTCGGCGAGCAGCCCCATGGCGCGCCTGAGCGTCTCCCGGGGAATGCCGCGGCCGTCGGTAACCGGCAGGCGGAACGGCTCGCCGAACAGTTCGGCGGGCAACTGCTTGCGGTACGGCGAGAGCAGCAGCCATTCGCGGCCCTCCGGCTTGCCGGTGGCGGCGAACACGCTGTTGGGGTAATAGCTCTCGCTGCGTTCGTAGGCGCCGTAGAAGAGGGTCCGGTTGGTCCATTCGAAATCGAACATCAGGCCGAGCGCCTCGCGCACGCGCCGGTCGCCGAAGGGCGCGCGGCGGCCGTTCATGAACAGTGCCTGGGTCTGGGTGGGGATCTGGTGCGGGATCTCTGCACGGATCACGTCGCCGCGCAGCACGGCGGGGAAGTGGTAGCCGGTCGCCCAGTTCTTCGCCTGGTGCTCGATATAGAAGTCGAACTCGCCGGCCTTGAAGGCCTGGAAGGCGACCGTGTTGTCGCGGTAGAACTCCACCTCGATGCGGTCGTAGTTGTACTTGCCGCGGTTGACCGGCAGGTTGGCGCCCCACCAGTCCTTCACCCGCTGGAACACGATGCGCCGTCCAGGGCGCACCTCGACGATCCGGTAGGGGCCGCTGCCCAGCGGCGGTTCGAAGGTCGTCGCGGCGAACGCGCGGCCCTGCCAGTAGTGCTGTGGCAGGACCGGCAGCTCGCCGAGACGCATGATCAGCAGCGGGTTGTCGCTGCGATCGAACACGAAACGGATGCGGTGGCGGTCGAGGATGTCGACGCGCTTGACCCCGGCCAGGTCGGTTCGGTAGCGCGGGTGGCCGTCGGCGACCAGGGTGCGGTAGGAAAAGGCGACGTCATAGGCCGTGATCGGCTTGCCGTCGTGAAAGCGCGCTTCCGGGCGAAGATTGAACACCACCCAGCTGCGATCGTCGCTGTATTCCACCGAGCGGGCGATCAGGCCATAGCTGGAGGCCGGCTCGTCGCCGGACGGGTCATAGAGGCCGGTGCCGACCATCAATGGCTCGTTGAATTCGGACACGCCGTAGTCGAGAAAGCCCGGCGTGCCGCTCGGGCTGGTTCCCTTGAAGGTATAGGGATTGAGCGTGTCGAAGGTGCCGGTGGCCATCAGGCGGACGGTGCCGCCCTTGGGCGCGTCGGGGTCGACCCAGTCGAAATGGGTGAAGCTGGCGGGGTATTTGAGCGATCCGAACTGTGCGAATCCATGGCTCTGGCTAAGGGCTGCCAGGGCGGGAAAGCTGAGGCTCAGGCTGGTCAGGAGCAGGAAAAGGCGTCGCATCAAACGGTGGTCCCGCTCCGTGGCGGCGGTCGGTTTACCGGCGGTACAGTATCAGCTTGAACCCGCTGGAAAAAGGCCGCCGGCCTCAGGCAAACTGCCGGCGTCGAGACGCCCTGAAGTCGGGCGTGAGGTTTGGATCTTGAGCGAACGCAGTCATGGCCTGCAGGCGTGGGTTCAGCGGCTGAACGAAGCCGAACTGCCCGCGCTGGCCATCGTGGTAAGCGACCTTCACCGCCTGACCCAGGAAGCCGATGCGTCGGTACGACAGCTCGCCGACGTGCTGCTGCGCGACGCGGCCCTGACCTCCAAGGTGCTGCGGGTCGCCAACAGCAGCTACTACAACCCCTCCCAGGAAAACATCAAGACGATTTCGCGGGCCATCGTGCTGATCGGCTTCGACAGCGTGCGCCTGATCGGTCTGTCGGTCAGCCTGATCGACCAGCTGCTGGCCCGCGCGTCCCGCGAGCAGTTGCAGGAACTGCTGGCCCGCTCGTTCCATGCCGCGGTTCAGGCACGCAACATCGCCGGCTACGTGCTGGTGCGCGATCAGGAGGAAGTCTTCATCGCGGCCTTGCTGCACGACCTCGGCGAACTCGCCATCTGGGGCTGCGGGGGCGAGCAGGCGGACGAGCTGGTGGTCGAACTGGCGCGTCCGGGCAGCGAACGCGAAGCGACGGCCCAGCGCGTGCTGGGCACCAGCTTCCGCCAACTGACCCAGGGGCTCATCAGGAGCTGGAACCTCGGTGATCTCGCCAGCCTGGCGGCTGCCAGCCCAGGCAGCAAGGACCCCGGCGTCCGCGCCGTGAGCCTCGGTGCGCGGATCAGCCAGGCGGCCCTGGGCGGCTGGGACTGCCCGGCCATGGAGGCGCTGGTGCGGGAAACCGCGGCTTTCACCGGCGTCAGCGAGGAGGACGCCCTGCAGCAGATCCTCGCCAGCGCCGACGAGGCGATCGACGTCGCCAGGACGTTCGGCGCAGGCCGGCTGTGCGACCTGATCCCGCATACCGACCTGGTCCAGATCCGGGTGCAGCAGGAGCAGCGCAAGGCGCGCCTGCTGCAACCCGACCCGGCGCTCACCCAGCGCGCCCTGCAGGACCTGGGCATGATGGCGAGCGGCGGCGCCGGGCTGGAGCCGGTGCTCGACAGCGTGCTGGACGGGTTGCACCGCGGCGTCGGGCTCGAGCGGGTGATGCTGGCCGTGCTCGCCGAGGGGCAGACCAGCTTCCGCGTGCGCCGCGCGGTGGGCGAGGGCACGCAAGGCTGGATGGAAGGCTTCAGGCTGCCGGTGGAGGGCGCGCGCCCGGCGGACATCTTCAGCTACGTGCTGCGGCAGCGACAGGCCATCTGGATGGGCGTGCCCGCCAGCTACAGCCTGGACGATCTGGTGACCGACGGCATGCGGCAGGTGCTGGGAAGGGGAATGTTCTTCGTCGCGCCGGTGATGGCCGGAAGCCGTCCGATCGGGGTGCTGTACGCCGACTCGAGGTGTTCGGGGCGGGCGCTGAAACACGAACAATTCGTTGCGTTCCAGCGCTTCACCCAGCTGACCGGCCGCTGCCTGGAGGCGCTCGGCAAGCCCCGCTGATGCTCAGTGGGGCAGGTAGAGCGTGAGCGTCTGGCCCGGTTGCAGCGTCGCGGCGCTGCCCGGGTTCCAGCGCTGAAGGGTGTTCAGGCCGACGTTGAAGCGCTTGGCGATCGCATACAGCGAATCGCCTTTGCGGACCTTGTAGTAGGTCGCCGGCCGCTCGCTTTGCTCGGTCACCCCCGGCCCCTGCAGGAACAGCGCCTGGCCGACCTTGAGGTTGCTGCCCGAGAGACGGTTCCAGCGCTGCAGGTTGCGCACCGTGACGTTGTTGTTGCGCGCGATGTCCCAGAGGTTGTCGCCCGGGCGCACCCGGTAGGTGCGCGGCGTGCTGGCGGTATTGTGCGCGACCGCATGCAGCGCCTGCTGCGTCGTGCCGCCCCCGGCCGGCGCCGGGATGCTCAGCACCTGGCCGATGTCCAGCCGGTCGCTGCGCAGGCGGTTGATGTCCTTGATGATGTTGACGCTCAGGTTGTAGCGGTTGGCGATGGCGCCAAGGCTGTCGCCGGGGCGCACGCGATATTCCTGCCAGTCCACCAGGTCCTGCGGCTTCATCAGCGCCAGGTTGGCCTCGAGCATCTCGGCCTTGTCCAGCGGCACGAGCAGGTGCTGGGGGCCGTCCAGCGTGATGCGGCGAGTGAAGGCCGGGTTGAGCTGGAACAGCTCGTCCTCGTCGAGGTCGGCGAGCTTGGCCACCCGCGCCAGATCCATCCGGTGCTTGAGCGGGATGACTTCGAAATAGGGTTCGTTGGCGATCGGGTCGAGCGAGATGCCGTAGGCATCCGGCGTGTTGACCATCTGCGAGACCGCCAGGAGCTTGGGCACGTAGTCCTGGGTTTCCTTCGGCAGGCGCAGGTTCCAGTAGTCGGTCGGCAGCCCGGCGCGCTGGTTGCGCTCGATCGCCCGGCTGACCGTGCCTTCGCCGGCGTTGTAGGCCGCCAGGGCCAGCAGCCAGTCGCCGTTGAACATGTCGTGCAGGCGCTGCAGGTAGTTCAGCGCCGCGTTGGTCGAGGCGATCAGGTCGCGCCGCCCGTCGTACCAGCGGGTCTGCCGCAGGTTGTAGTGCAGGCCGGTCGAGGGGATGAACTGCCAGAGCCCGACCGCGTGCGCCCGTGAGTAGGCGAGTGGATTGAAGGAGCTCTCGATCAGCGGAAGCAGCGCCAGTTCCAGCGGCATGTCGCGCTCTTCGAGCTGCTCGACGATGTAGTGCAGGTAGGGCGCGCCGCGCTCGCAGGCGACCTCGACGTTGGACGGGTTGCTGGCGTAGAGCAGGCGCTGCTGCTCGATGCGCGGGTTGCTGCCCAGGTAGTCCTGCAGCGCGAAGCCGTCGCGCATGCGATCCCAGACGTCTTCACGGACCACGGGCACGGCCGCGCTGGTCAGCCACTCGGCTCCTGCTCGACCTGATTGCCCAGGGTGCCGACGCGCGCGGGCGTGGCCTGATCCTGGATTCCGTTGCTCTGGCAGCCGGCGAGGGCGATGCAGAGGCTAGGGCCGTGGCCCGTCCAGAGGCTGCCAAGGCGTCTGGACCGCGGCGTTCCTTTCGGGCTGGCGGCATTGGCTGAGGGGTTCCCCTGGGTGCGAAGTGCGGCGATTCTAGGAATCGCTTCCGGGGAGGGTCAAGCGCAACGCCTCCTTTTTGGGCATTGGTTGGCTTTAGAACCGGTCCTTCCACTGCCGCAGCGCGGCGAATGCCTGCAGCGGCGTATCGCACTCCGTTCCCGCCTGGCCGCCGCCGCGGCTGCACCTGCGGCAGGTCGCAACGCAGGAAGGGGTTGGTCTCGCGCTCGAGGGCGAGGTCGCTCGGCAGGGTGATGGCGCCCGCCTCGCGCAGCCGCGAGACTTCTTCGGCGCGCTGCGCCAGCGTATCGCACTCCGTTCCCGCCTGGCCGCCGCCGCGGCTGCACCTGCGGCAGGTCGCAACGCAGGAAGGGGTTGGTCTCGCGCTCGAGGGCGAGGTCG
>LZQQ01000009.1_pt1 | contig 35923 bp, 46 predicted proteins | sample 768581 | NCBI WGS metagenome assembly LZQQ01 (sample SAMN05207185, study PRJNA324510) | oil field metagenome | isolation source: sample BH-FW-20 from oil reservoir | place: India: Bombay High | collected 2015-11-25 | reverse complement strand
TGGCCGCTCACGGCAGCGCCTCCCAGCCCGGAACCTGAAGTACACGCGCCAGGGCCCGCCTGATGGCATCGTCCGGCTGCCGCTCCCCAGCTTCGATCAGCGCGCGGTAGGTGACCAACTGGCGCTGGCGGCGGGCCTGGGCCAGCTCATCCAGCAGCCCCTGCCAGGTCTGGCGGCTGATGCGGATCGCCGACGCTGGCCGCTCACGGCAGCGCCTCCCAGCCCGGAACCTGAAGTACACGCGCCAGGGCCCGCCTGATGGCATCGTCCGGCTGCCGCTCCCCAGCTTCGATCATGGCCAGATAGGCCGGGCTGATCCCGACCGCACGGGCCAGCTCCTGCTGGCCGAGCCCCTGCTTCTCGCGCAACCCGGCGATCTCGGCGAGCGAGGGAAGCGGTTCGCTGGTATCGGCGATCGTGCTGTCCGCTTTCAGTCGCCCGGCTTCGCGAAGCAGAGCCTGGTATTCATCCCATGGCAGTACGGCATACTCGGGTTCGCCATTGCGGGTGATGATCTGGACGCTCATCCATTCTCTTCCTGCGGAGGCCATCGTCAGGAAATGGTAGCAGCCTCACCTGTCAGAAAAAGTCACCACTCGGGCAACGAAGCCGATTTCTTGGCACCCTTCGCATATTTGCCGTGGTTCTCCCGGGCAAGCCGACGACCGGTCGCTGTCAGGCCTTCGGCTCGTTGGGCGTCGGCAGCCGATCGAGTTCCGCCCGCGCCGCCGGACCCTGCGCATCGCGCCAGGCCCGGAAGGCCTGCAGCTCGGCCGACCACTTGCTCATCACCCAGGTGAGCACCGCGATGTCGTCGAGAAAACCGAGGCCGGGAATCCAGTCCGGCAACGCATCCAGCGGCGAGACGAAATAGACCAGCCCCGCCACCGCGGCAATCAGCGCCTGCTTGCTGACGGCCCGGTATTCGCCGCGCCACCAGGCGACGCAAAGCTCCTGCAACAATTTCAAATCTTCGCGCAGACCGCCGAGCATGCCCCCGCGGGATTTGTTCTTGCGGGCCACGGCGATCAGCAGCATCGGCAACCTCCCCTTGGCCAGGATTCGCTGGGCGACCGGCAGGTAACGAAGGAATGTCCAGGGTGCTTTCATCTCGATCTCCCGCCAGGCAGCGCCACGCCTGGCCCTTCGGCCATTATCCACAGAAGCTGTGGATAACTCTGTGAACAGCTGTTGGATGGCTCCCCCAAACGCCCGCCCCATGCGGGCTTCACACAGATCGCCGTTTTTTATACAGAAAAAATCTCTTATTTTTCAATTAGTTGTTGACTGATGGGAGGATTAATCCCAAGGCCTGCTGGCAAAGGCGCATCAGCTGGCCTGCTATGTGTATAAGAGTAACGGTGTCAATGCTTTTTCATGCTGTTGTGACTGCCGAACGATAGCCGGGTTCGCCAGATCGCCGGTGAATAATACCGCCTGACCAGCGTAGCGCCGTGAACCCCGTCTCTGGCTTCCCCCCCATCGTAGGAGCGAGCTTGGTCGCGAAGGAACGTAGCGCCGGCGTCGGTTCCGTTCGCGACAAGGTCTCTCCTACATCCGGAGCGCCGCTGCGGCCCGGTAGGGTGGGCCGGGCGGCGTTCCGCTTCAGCCCACCAGTCCACCAGTCCACCAGTCCACCAGTCCACCCTACCGATGCATGACCAGCGCCAAAGCAATTCCCTCTCCCATCGAGGGCCTACGTGCATGTCCCATATGTCCGCTTTCTCCCCCGGGCGTATATGCCATCGTTACCACCAGAGTTCGCAGAGAGCAGCCCCATGAGCATCGAGCACTCACAGCCGTACTGAAGCGCCACCCGACATATACCTTGCCTACGTGTTCGGATCGCTCGCCACCGATAGTGCAGGGCCAGACAGCGATGTGGATGTCGCAGTGCTGGCCTCGTCCCCCCTGGACATCGAATACAGAATCCACTTGATCGAAGAGATTGCCGCGGCCACAGGGCGCCCGGTGGATCTGATCGACCTTGCCACGGTCGGGGAGCCACTGCTGGGCCAGATACTCCGGCATGGTATTCGCCTGGTTGGCGATGCCTCCCGGCATGCGGAACTGACCACGCGTCATGTTCTCAACAACGAAGATTTCATGCCTTATGTCAGGCGTATGCTGGCCGAGCGGAGACGAGCATGGATCGGCTGATCATCGAACGCAAACTGGATGCTTTACAACGTTGCCTGGCACGTATTCGCAGCAAAGCCCCCAAGGAACTCAACGCTGCTGGAAGATCTCGACCTGCAGGATGTCCTGGTGCTCAACCTGAGCCGCGCCGTGCAGATGTGCGTCGATATCGCGACCCATGTACTGAGCGAACGCAGACAGCCTCCACCGGAAACCATGGGTGGTGCGTTCGAACAATTAGCCACGGAGAAAGTTCTGACACCGGACTTGGCCGAACGCCTGAAGCGCGCGGTAGGTTTTCGCAATCTGGCCGTACACAACTATGAAGCCATCAACTGGGCCATTGTCCATAGCATCACCAGCCGGCACTTCGACGACTTCGACGACTTCGCCAGAAGTATCGCCAGTCTCGGGCTGGACTAGCGGATAGCCCCGGGATTCAATCCGGAAGCCAGGCTTTCCCCAGCGCCCCAGGAGAGGGGGGTGAGGCTGGTACGCCCCCCCTCACCCGGCCCTACGGGCCACCTTCTCTCGCAGGGAGAAGGGAAAGGCACCGGCGTGGGCCGAAAGCCGGGTACAGACGGCACGAACGGCGGGGAAAGCCGAATCCTTGTTCGCGGACGAGCGCCGGAGCAAAAGATCGCGTCAATATCCACGGGATCGGCTTTGAGGGAGCAACTGTCTTTGACCGCGTAATGAGTCCCGATCGCCGGTCGCTCGGCACGCAGTCACCGCGAGGGGCGCGCAATCCACAAGGATATGTGAATGCCGCAACGGGCGCGGCCTCCCACAGGGCTCGATGGCGCCGCCTGCCTTTGTGGGAGGCCCGCCCTCGGGGCGATGCACTTGTGGAGCGATCTCGACCGCGAACAGAGCCTGCACGATGCTACGACCAACACCCAACCAACCCCCTCGCCCTCGGGAGAGGGCTGGGGTGAGGGCCGGCTCGCCCGGAGCAAGCTCATCCGGTCCTGCGGGCCACCTTCGCCCGCAGGGAGAAGGGAAAGACATCAACGCCCCTTCGTCCGTCCTGCGACCACTGCTTCCAGAAACAGAAAGGCCGGTCAGAGACCGGCCTCGGGAGGGAGATGACCATTACAGACCGATACGCTCCCGGTTCTTTTCCAGAATCGAAACCCCGATGCCTTTGACTTCCAGCAACTGGTCGACCGAAGTGAAGGGACCATGCGCCTCGCGATAGTCGACGATGGCCTGCGCCTTGGCCGCACCGATGCCGATCAGCCCCTTGCTGAGGGCTTCCGCATCGGCGGTGTTCAGGTTGAGTACAGTGGAGGCCTGAGCCCCGGAGACAGGCTGCGCGGCAGTCGTCTGCTCGGTAGCGAACGACGAAACACTGGTGCCCAGCAGCGCCGAGGCGAGAAACAGCGAGATGATGCTTTTACGCATGAGAGAAAGCTCCTTTAAGTGACGAGGCGACATTCCAGGTCGCGGTGGCACTTTAGCTTCTCTCTTACTTTTTTTCGGGAATCAAATCACAAGCGAAATCGCTGATAAGCTGGAGAGGCTAAAACCGTAGCCGGACCTCGCCTAAAGCCGGCGTTTAACCAAGCGCCCCGTCCGACCGAAGCAAGGCCCCGGATTCAGCCTAACATCTGATAAACCTGCGCGCCCTTGCGCGAACGCTGGACCTGGCACATCTCATCGGCAGCCTGCTTCTGTTGCTGCTGGCACACACCGATCAGTTGCCGATAAAGTTCCAGCAGATTTTCCACGCAGCCTACCAGCCGAGCCCGGTCGGCGTCCGACGGCAGCAGGACTTGTTCGACGGCTTGACGGCATTGCTGGTCGAGCCGGCCGATCGCCTGCCAATCCTGCATCTCCAGCGCTCGCAATAGCGCATCTTGCGTACTGAGCAGTCGTTCTACTGTGGCGGTCATGGCGATTCCTCCTGAATCAGGCAATACCATCCCAGCCGGATTTGATTTGATGCATGAGCCTTGCGACTTCGTCCAGGCGCTGTACATCATTGTGCAAGTTGGCTTCGGTTAGGCGGCGAATCATATATTGGTACAGCGCATCCAGGTTCTGCGCGAGTTCGCCGCGGCCTCGGCGTTCAGGCCATCGCGAAGCCGCCGACAATGGCGACAGCCTTGCCGATGAGCTCTCCCTTCTGCGCCGTCTGCTGACGCTCCAGCGCACCACGCGCCTGGGCGATGCGCTCCAGCGCGCCCTCCATGAGCATCTGAATCAGCCGATGCGGAGAAGCGTCCACTACCCTGGCCTGGGTGTTGACCGACTGGTATTGCTTCATTGCGCTCATTGCATACATGTTCAAGTCGCCCGGTGTAACTGACTGATGATCTCTGTATCGACCAGACGGCGGCAAGCTTGAGCCTTAATCGTCCTTGTTATTCAGCGCTTCGAGGGTCGTCAGCAGGCTACTGCTGGTAGCCTGCAGCTGCGCGACCAGGGCGTCCATGGTGTTGTATTTGTTATACAACGAGGTGGTCAGCGTATCGATCCGACGATCCAGACTCGCCTGTTGCTCGGTAAGGCCATCCAGCGTGCCCTGCAGTGAATTGGCGCGACTGTCGAGCAGACCGCCTGACTGGGTATAGAGCGCCGTGGCGTTGTCGAGCCGCGTGAACAGACCATTGCTGCCAGTGAAGAACTCCTTGACGTCACCGTAATGCGTATCGAGCGCACTGGCGAGCTTGTCGGAATCGATGGTCAGGGTGCCATCGGATTTGCTCGTGGTGACACCCAACTGCGACAGCACGCTCAGGCCACCGGAGGCACCCGAGGTGTCCGTCAGCGCAGAACGGATGGAGGTGAGCAGCGAGCGGACCGAAGCATCCCCGACCAACGCGCCCGCGTCGGTGCTTTCGCTGCCATCCTCGGCCGTCGTGGCGTTCACCTTGGTCAGCGCATTGGTCACGGTGATCAAAGTGTTGTAGGCGCTGACGAACGACTCGATCGATGCCTGCATGTCCTCGGTGTTGGGGGACACGGACAATGTCGAAGAGCCTGTCTCCTTCAGTTCCACGCTCAACCCGCTCAACGCGGTGACGGTATTGGTCTTGCTCGTCAGCTCGAGACCGTCGAGGCTGTATTTGGCGTTCTGCGCTGGGTGATGTAGCCGGCGCCATCGCCGCTCTGTTTCACTAGGGCGCGATTGCCGTCTTCGTCGACGTTGACATTGAGCGCGGACAGATCCCCGCTGCCGGAAACGTAGAGATCGGTGCCTTCCCCGGTGGTTTCCGACGACAGCACCAGCCGGGAACCTGACGAGTCGGTAATGATATTGGCGCTGATGCCTGCGGAAGCGGACAGTTGCGAGTTGATCGCATCGCGGATGTCCGTGAGGGAGGCGCCCGCCTTTATGTCGAGGTTGTAGCTGGAGTTCTCGCCTACCGAGATGCTGAGAGTACCGCCCGAGGCGAAGGTGGTGGACGCACCACCGCTCAGATTGGCGGTCGCCACCTTGGAAGACGTCGCCAACTGCTCGACGTCGAGCTTGTAGCTACCCGTCACCGCCCCCGTGCTGGCGGTCAGCGTCGCAACCGACTCGTTGCTGGATTTGGCGGAAAAGGCGGCGAACGCAGTGCTCGACGATTTGAGACTGGTCATCGAGGCCTGGAACGTCTCCAGCGCGGCCTTGAGCGTATTGACAGCGGACAGCGAGACGTTCGTCTTGGCCGTCAGGCGATCAATCTGGCCTTGCTTGGGCGCTTTTTCGGCGTTGACCACCGCCTCGACCATGGAGTCGATATCCAGCCCAGTTCCCAACCCCGTGATCGTGGTGCGACTGGTAGTACTGGTGGTGCTGGTGGTGCCCGTAATCGTGGTCGCCATGGCTGAGCTCCCTAAGATGTCGAGTTTCTGGCGTGCTGTCTGTAGCCAGCAAGAATCAGGCCTGCTCGCTGAACAGCAGGCTTCTTACATCATTTATATGGGCAGCTAGCTCCAATACTTCCTCGGAGGGTATCTGCCGAATCACTTCACCCGAGTCACGGGCTACGACCTTGACCACGACCCGCCCGCTGTCTTCGTCGATACGAAAATCGAGCTCCCGGCGCACGCTCTGTACGAAGCTCTGGACCTGGGCGACCGCGGCGTCGACTTGTTCCTTGCCAGCCGGGAGCGGACTGGATTGGACGGCCTCGGAGGAGACCGCAGCCGCGGCCGACCAGTTGCCTTTCGACGAAGCGCCCACCGGAGCGTGCGGCCCGGAAGTAACTGCGTTCAGCTTGCTGCTCAATTCCATAAGTCAGTCCTCCCCAATAGGAAAAGGGGAAAGTGCCTCTCGGCACCCTCCCCTTGAGCCCGGCGTTACGCCCCGTAGCTTACTGGAGCAGGCTCAGCACAGCCGAAGGCAGCTGGTTGGCCTGGGCCAGGATCGAGGTCGAGGCCTGCTGCAGCGTCTGCTGCTTGGTCAGCTCGGCAGTTTCCGCGGCGAAGTCGGCGTCCTGGACGCGGCTACGGGCAGCGGTGGTGTTCTCCGAGATGCTGGCCAGGTTCGACACGGTGCTATCGAAGCGGTTCTGCACGGCACCGAGGTCTGCACGCTGGGAGTCGATGCTGGAGATCGCCTTGTCGATCACCGCAATGGCGCTCTGGGCACCATCGGCCGTGGTGATGCTGGTCTTGGCGATGGTCATCTTCTCCGAGGTGACCGTCTCTCCATCTGCGAAGAGTCCGTCAACCGGTGCACCGCTGAGGGTGTACCCCTTGGCCGAGTTCAGCTCCACGGAACCGGTAGCCACCAGGTCATCCGCCAGCGCGATGTCGTCGCTATATTCCCCCGAACCGTCCTTCGTCGCGATGGTGATGGAATCCGCATCGGTCGTAGACGAGAACGAGATGTTCTCGCCGGTATCCGACTTGATGCTGAGAGCCCCGGTCTCCTCGTTGTAGTTGACGCTGATACCCAGCTTGGAAGCGTTGGAACTCAGCTGCTCGGCCAGACCGGCGGTATCGGAGACGCCGATGAAATCCACGCTTTCTTCGCCAACCGTCATGGTGAAGCTCGCCGGAGTCCCGGACGCCGCATCGCCTACAGTGAACTTCGCTTCGGTGCTCGCGGTAGCGCTCAGACCACTGATCACGCCATCCAGCGCCTTGGCAACGTCCTTGGCCGACGCGCCTTCGGCGATGTCCACGGTCTTGCTCTCGCCGCTGCCGGTGACGGTGATGGTTCCGCTTGCGATCGCACCCGAGGCGGTCGGCTCCATGGCAACGGACTTGACCTGCTGCGAGCCGATGCTGTTCGCCGAGACGTTGCCCAGGGTCACGTTGATGGTTTCGTTGGCGTTCGCCCCCACTTGGAAGCTGGTGGTGCCGAAGGAGCCATCGAGCAGATTGCGACCACCGAAGGTGGTGGTGTTGGCGATACGGGTCAGCTCGGTGGTCAACTGGGAATATTCGGCCTGCAGCGAGTTGCGGTCTTCGGCGCTGTTGGAACCGTTGGCCGACTGCAGGGCCAGTTCACGCATGCGTTGCAGGATGTTGGTGGATTCCTGCATGGCGCCTTCGGCGGTCTGGGCGATGGAGATACCGTCGTTGGCGTTCTTGGTCGCCACGCTCAGGCCGTTGATCTGGCTGGTCAGACGGTTGGAGATCTGCAGGCCGGCGGCATCGTCCTTGGCGCTGTTGATCTTCAGGCCGCTGGACAGGCGCTGCATGGTGGTGGACAGGGCGTCGGACGCCTTGTTCAGGTTCTTCTGGGTATTCAGTGCTGCGATGTTGGTGTTGACGGTAAGAGCCATGAGGAGGTCCTCCGATAGGTTGTTTGCCTGAGCTTGCGACCTTGGGTGGGCATCGCCCAGGCACCCGCAAAGTTCGCATTCATGAAGGCTATCGGCGGAAAGGCCAGAAGCTTTAGCGACAAATCGAAAAAACTTCGTTGCGCCTTGTAGCGACGCGGGATAGCCAACGTCCAGATCATCGGCCGGTAACGCTTGAACTTGAGGTAGACGGATAAAAAACATGCCCCCGGAGGGGCATGTACAGATAGCGACTCTGGAGTGCAGGGCGAACTCAGTCGGGCAACCAGGCACGCCCCCATTTGAGCGCCGCATCGTCGGTCAGCATCCAGTCAGCCTGCACCTGCGCCTGCAGTGCCGCACCTAGCCGTGAGCTGGCATGCGGATCGTCGAGATGCGCGCGGATGGCTTGCAGCCAAGCGTTCGTACTGTTCGTGACTCGAGTTACCGAAAGTCCCCCCGGTAGGCTCGATGTCGCTACACACCACAGGGAATCCGCAGGCCCCGTACTCAAGCAGGCGCAGATTGCTCTTGCAGACGTTGAAGCGATTGTTCTCCAGCGGCGCCAGCGCAAGGTCAAGATCCAGGGCCGCCAGGCGCCTTGGATAATCCCCGAAAGGAACCCCCAGGTGATATTCAGAGACGTATGGCAGCAGTTCGCCAGGACATGCCCCCAGGAACACCCAGTCGACTTCTCCAGCCAGCCGTTTGACCACCTCGCTCAACAATGCGAGATCACCGTCGTGCCCTGCCCCACCGGCCCATCCGACTCGCGGCTTCGCTTTCCCTTGGCGAACGTCACGCTTCGTTACGGACCACAAATGCGGAGGCAACCGATTCGGAGCCACACGGATGTCCGGGTGCATGTGCCGCAAGGCCTCGGCGAGAGGCTCGGTAGATACGACGAAGCGGTCGCAAAGGGCTACGGCTTCGCCGAGACGTTTTACCACGTCCTTGCCGAAATGCACTCGATGGACGCTGCGCTCCGGCAACTCGAGGATGTAGTCGTCCAGTTCGAAGACACGGAAAGATGGGGACAACGCCTTTAGCTGTTTGATGTGCTCTGCAGAGTCCCTCCCATATTGCCGCTGCAGGATGATGGCGTCAGGGCGCATACGTTCGATATGCGCGGGCGTTGCCAGGTATTCGCTGACACCACCTTGCGCGAAGCCGGCCTGTTCCAGCGTCGTGAGCGGCTGTATCACACGATACTGGCCACTGCCGAACCGATCCGCCGCATAGCACAGGAACGAAGGAACGGCTCGCTGGCTGAACGGCTGCCAAGGCAGGCGCTCCGAGGCGGACTCCAGGGTGAACCCTGTACGGAGGCTCAGGGCGGGGCTGTAGGCTGGATCACGGGCGACCTCAGGCAGCCATCTCGCATAAAAAGCGTTGGACACCGAAGGATCTTCTTCCTTTACCGGACTCGTTTCACTCGTGCTGCCCTGGAGCAGTTCAGCGTACGGCGTCCAGACCGTGAGGTACCCAGCCTCGCGCGCCTTGAGGCAGAAATCGACGGTCGCCAGGGACTGGCCGAGGTCATCGAGATCGAGTCCACCGAGCTCATGGTAGATCTCGCTGCGTATCATCATGCAATCGCCTGTAACCGCACTGTAGTTCTGGTCTACCAATAAGCGGTGCATATAACCGGGCTCTTGAGCGCTGGAGCCCTCGAAGGCCCGACCAACCACCCCGCCAAGGCCGAGAACGAGCCCTGCATGGCGAACGCTGCCATCAGGGGCTGTCAACCGGGCGCCAACGATCCCAACCTCGGGCCGACGGGCATGGTTCAGCATCGCCTCGAGCCATCCGGGATCCACTGCGGCGACATCACTGGCCAGGAACAACACATACTCGCCACGCGCCTGCGAAACCGCCTCGCTCGCTTGGGCAATGGAGCTGCCCTGAGCGTCACACTGCAGCACGCGCAAGCGATTGCTCTTCAGCGCTTCGAGACCGGTGAACCAGGCTTGCCCTTCCTGCTTCAGGCTGGCGGACGCGGCGACCAGAATTTCATAGTTAGGATAGCGAGTGTGTTCCAGCAGGCTTTCCAGGCAACGTTGCAACATTGGCAAGCGCTCCCCCGCGCGAAGGATGATCGAGACAAGCGGCTGTCCAGCGTGCTGGTAAGTCACTCGCTGGATAAGCGGTAGGGCGCCAGTAGAGACCGTATGCCCGATGCCCAGGCGAGACAGGTGCGCAGACACCACCAGCGGAATCGCCTCGCGAACGGCCTCCTCGGCCAGCCAGAGTCCCAAATGGTGGCGACAATGAACCACGACCTCGGCGATGTGTTCGATGGCGTTGAAGCCCCTCTGCTCAAGCAGGCGCCAGAGCAGATCATGAGGGTTTAGTTCTCCCAGACGCCCGTCGAACCCGCCCGCCGCCAAAGCAGTCTTGCACTCGAAAGCCAGAACACGCCCGCAATACGGGTAGCTGCGCATGAAATCCAGATTGAAGTCGGGCTTGAGAAAGGGGTCGACGCGCTCGCCTCCGTCGTCCAGTCGATCCTCGTCAAAATAACAGCAGGCCACGTTTGTCGCGGAGACGACCCGCTCTGCCAGCAACAACAGCGCCTGCGTATCCAGCTCGTCGCCGGCGCGCAACAGAAGCGCCCAGTCGGCCTCTTCCGCCTGTTTCAGACGCTGATCAAGCGCGGCCCAGTCATGGGCATCAGGCCGCCAGCTCAACGGCAGGGATGACGTGACCGCCGTACCGGCCGCACCGCAGAGCCAGACTTCGGAGGGGACGTACAGCTGCCTTTCAAGGCTACCCAATGTCTGTCGTATCAGCGATTCGCAAGCACCACGGGCGTCGACCACGATCACCACACGAGGCGTCCTGGGCCAGGCGGCCAACCGTGTTGGCAGGCTGGCCTGCTCGCCCTTGGCGAGAACGCGGGACGCGTACCAACTTCGATAGTCGTCCAGGAAGCCGCTGAAGGGCACCGGATCGATTGGCGGCGCCATCTCCAACTTCTTCAGGGCGTCACGGGTCGCTTCGAGATAGGCACGTCCGTGACGAACGTCAGGCTCCAGATGGCAGCCCTCTCCCCATTCGTTCCAGGCGTTGATGAAAACCAACCGCTCGTCACCCTCGAATTCTTCGCAGGTCCGCTCGAGTGTCCGTTCGAGCCAGCTGCCATAGCGTTCCGGCGTAGCGTTGATGAACACCCCGGCGCCCCCTTTGCGGCGTCTGGAACTGTTGTCCCAGCTCGGCACGATGGACCGGAAACGCTTGTATTCCGGCCTGGGCCGCTCGCTCCAATAATCGGCGAGCATGTTGTAGTCGCCCAGGAACTGGACCGGCAGCAGAGGGTGTCGGAGCGGCTCGTCCGGCGCCACGCGAAAGCGGTCGACCTGATGAGGAAGGAACTCGCAGTTGGCATCGAAGCCGGCTTCTTGGGGATGGAACACCCGGAAGCTCTCGATGCCGATGAGATACACCTCTCCGATGCCGGCCTCGCTCCAGATGCGTCGCCAGGCGGCCAGCGTGGCACGCAGGTCAGGAATGATGTCCCCGCGATAGACGAGCAACGCCGGCTTGCCGTCGATACGGATATAACGCGGATCGGAAAAGTACGGAATCAGGTCGCGGGCGAAGCGCTCATGAAGTGCAGGATCATAACTCTGCGCAATCAATACTTCCTGATCACCGCCATCCCAGCGGCGAGTCCAATTTTCATTAGCCCAGCACAGGCAGAACGGAAGATCGATCTCGGGATGTTGGAGCAACTGGTCGACGGGGCGCTCCAACAGACGCTTGCCATCGAACCAATAATAATAGAAGCAGAAGCCCTCAAGCCCATGCTCTTTGGCCAAGGCAGCCTGACGTGCCAGAGTTGCCACGTCGCTCAGGTCGTAATAACCCATCTCAGCCGGCACGTGCGGCTGATAGTGCCCATCGAAATTCGGTTTGCCTTGGCGTACGTTGGTCCATTCGGTAAAGCCTTGGCCCCACCAAGCATCGTTCTCCGCGATGGTGTGGAACTGAGGCAAATGAAAAGCAATGACTTTGGCCGAATTGGCCCTCCTTGCCCCTTTCCTCTGAGAGAAATCTTGCATAGCCGGGAATACACCTGAAGAAGCCGGCAACGCGCTTGAACCTTTCGGAACATTTCGATCAGTTAACTTTCTCTCGTAATAGCGCAGCTGACCAAAGAGCAAGCGGCGCATGGGCTCGGGCAACCCATGATATCTGCGCGACTCGATAAACCGTAGGACCCTTTCAACCTCAGAGGGGAGATGGTAACGCCGGCGGCAAGCTTCTTTCAGCCATGCCAGATCAGCCAAAGCCGGAGTATAACCCCGCAAAATCTCGGCGACCAACTGCTCGGCCGTGAGGCGTCTATTACAACAACGCCCCGAAAAATTATAAGCTGCAGCTATGTCAAAATCTTTTCGAAGAATATAACCAGGACCGCCAAAACGGTCATAACAAAAAACAGGCACCTCTAAAGCAAAGCAGTGCTGCACCGTCCGCCCTATTGTCACCACCACATCGTAGCCACATAGAACTTCCGGCGTGATTGGCACACTTTTGTAAGAAAATCCAAAGAAGTCGACAGAAGCATGATTTTTTATGAGCCGCATAGCCTCTATCAATTCCTGAGGCACATGATTGGATATGACAGCAATCCGTTTCAGACCACTACGCGGAGGCTTTCCAAGCAATTCAAAATAGTCATCGGGGACACAGTTTTCGAAAAGTGTCACCCTCTCCTCTTCAAGCCCAAAACCCAACAAGGCCTGAAGCGTTTCCAATGAATTTGCAGTAATAGCGCTTAGGGATTTGAAGTAGAAAGGCGGACACTCAAGCGGCTCAAAGGGAGACAAAGAAGAATAAACAGCCCAACGAGGACGAACATCAAAGTCAACCAGAAGCCTGTCAAAAGTGGTGAAGTGATGTCCCCATAGCAGGTCCACCTCTTCCTCCGGACGGGAAGCCGGGTCATTTAGATCCACCCAATCAATACCACATTGATCGATAAGGTCCTTTACCGGCGACGCCAGTTCAAAGCTCGCCACATAGACTTTCCAGCCCATCGCGAGCAGAACCCGCACCATGTCTATTGTGACAAGCTCAGAGCCAGCCAGATAACGCAGGGAATGATTGGTGACAATAGCTATTTTTTTATTACGCATCACAAAAGGATTCCGCGCCATTCACTCTGCCCTAGAGCAGCACATAGACCGATCGCCAGGTGTCAATCTCCCCGATGGATATGCAAACATCCGAGAGTTAGCCAACTGTTCCGCGGGCTAGAAACCATCAATATGGCACCCACGTCATCGATATTACAATTTATCGAACAAACTCAACTGGCTGATCCGCGCAAAGGACAATTGCGCCGCTTCCAGCATCGTCTGTTGCAATACCAACTCGGAAGTGGCCGCGGCCATGTCGGTATCGCGGATCGACGACTGGGTCGACTTGTTGGTGATCGTGAGGCTCTCATTCTCGGTGGTGAGGGTGTCGATGGTGTTCAGCCGGGCCCCCACCGAAGAACGCGCTGCGTCGATGCCGGCGATGCCGTTGTCCAGATTGGACAGCGCCGAAGCCACGGCATCACGCAGCTTGAGCTGGGCCTCGGTGTCACCCGACACGGGGGTGAGCAACGTCTGGCGCAGGCTGGAGATGGTGTCGAGGATGTTGCTCTTTTCCGGCGACTGGGCAGTGACCGAGAAGCTGTCGCCGGCCGCCGGCAAACTGCTCAGATCGAAGCTTACACCAGCGTAGCTGAGGCTTCCCGTTCCGGTGTCCGGGTCTGTGGTGATGGTGCCGCTGGTGATCGGGGTGCTGTTGGCCCCAACCGGCTGCAGGTAGACCTCGTATTCGGTGGCGCTGGTGAACTTGAAGGTCACGCCGGCGTCCGGAAAGTGGCTGTCATAGGCTGCGGTATTGATGACCGTTCCGCCGGAGAGCTGAGCCAGGGAGGTATTGGAGGCCGTGCGGCTGGTGGCGAAGGTGTCCGATGCCGAACCGAAGGAAAAGCTGTAGCCGGTCAGGAGATCGTCCAGCGCACTTCCGCCCGTGGCGTCGCCCTCCTTCAAGGCGACATCCAGTTCGAAGGACACGCCGCGAAACTCGACGGTCGTGCCGTCGATCGCAGTCGGGTCGAAGCTGCCACCGCCTGCGACTTCGGAAGTCACATCGTTGCCTGCGGCATCGCGAATGATGAACTCGCTGCCACTGACCAGTTCGAGCGTGTAGGGCGAGCCATCCCGGAAGCTCTGGTCGTAGCTCTCGTCGTTCTGCACCAATCCCGAGGAAAGGAACACCCGCTGCCCATGGGCTTGTGGATCGTTCTCGAGCGAGGAGGTCGTACGGCTGGCATTGGTGACGTTCTCGAACACCGTCCAGCCGTTGTCGTTGACGCTGAGCTGCATGGAGCCGGATACCTGCAGCTTCAGCGTCGACTGGTCCCCCTGGTAGGTATAGCTGCCGTCCGGATTCTTCACATAGGGCTGGGTGCTGCTCTTGGCACCGCCGAACAGGTACTGGCCGTTGGCATCCTTGGAGTTCATCAGGGTGTACAGCTGGGTCTCGATCTGCTCCAGCTCACTGGCGATCGAGGCGCGGTCGTCGTCGGACATCGAGCCATTGCCCGCATCGACGGCCAGTTCGCGCGCCCGCTGCAGTACGGTGTTGATCGAGTCGAGCACCGCCTCCTGCTGGGTGAGGCTGTTGGTGGCGCTGGTGAGGTTGCCGCTGTACTGGGTGAGCAGCGCCTGCTGCTGCTCGAGCTGCAGCAGCCGGGCCGCACCGACCGGGTCATCGGCAGGCGTCTGGATGCGTACGCCGCTGGAAATCTGCTGCTGGGTCTTGACGATGCTCTCGTAGCCCTTCTGGTAGCCGGATATGCCGGCATTGAAAGCCTGGGGCGTGGAAATGCGCATACCGTGCTCCTGGGTCAGATGCTGCTGATGAGCGTATCGAAGATCGTCTGGGCCGTCTTGATGACCTGCGCCGACGCAGTGTAATACTGCTGGAATTTCACCAGGTTGGCCGCTTCCTCGTCCAGGTTGACGCCCGATGTCGAGTCGACGCTCGACTGCGCCTGCGTCAGGATGGATTCGGTGGCGGTGGCGTCCAGCTTGGCCTGGCTGGTCTGCGCACCCACTTGCTCGATGAGCTGGCTATAGGCTCCGGTGATGCTGGTCTTGCCGATGGTGTTGGCCGTTTGCAGGTCGAGCAGCGCCAGGGCGTTACGGTTGTCCGAGTCGCCGTCGGCATTGAACGAAAACGTGAAGCTGTCGCCAGATGCCGGCGTGCCGGAAAAGGTCATCTCGAAAGTGAATTCGCTGGGTACGCTCGGCGGATTCGCCGGCACGGTCACGCTCAGGCTGTTGCTGTTACCGGGAGTGATGCTGCCGGTACTGATGCTGTTGCCGAGCACGTCGTAGAGCGTGTAGGTCTGGCTGCCGCCGCTCGCCGCGGAAAACACCATCTTCAGCGGCATCGCGCCTTCGATGCTAGCCTGCAGGTCAGCCTGGGCAGCCGTGTCGTATATGTCTATGTGGGTGCCGAGCGTGACACCGTCGACGAGGCCGGTGCCCTGGTTGCCGGTGCTGCTGGTGGCCGTCAGCGGCGCGGCGAACGCCAGGCGGTTGGCATCGGTCATGGTCACCGAGATGCTGCCGGCCGCAGAGCGGGTCGGCATGACGGTGAACTTGTCGCCTGCAGCTGCGGTGCCGGCCTTCAGGGCCAGCGAAAACCGTCGATTACCGGCGTCGGCGAGTCTCCCAGGTCATAGGAGCCCATGTCCGCGCCGTCGGACAGACGGCGGACACTGTAGCCGGTCTCGCTGGTGAAGGTGACTTCGTAGTCACTGCTGCTCAGCGCACTGCTGTCCTCGATGAACACGTTCAGCGTGGCGCTGCCGCTGTTGCCGACCTGCGCCAGGCTGCGCAACCCGGCGGCCTTGTCGCTGTTGATATCGGCGAACAGCATGGCGCCGAAATCGCCGTTGAGATCCAGCCCCTGCCCCAGTTGACTGTTGACCTGGTCGGAGAGACCAACGCCAGCCGGCCCAATTCGTTCATGGTCGGATCGAGCACTTCGCTGCGATAGCGCAGCAGGCCACCGATCTCGCCGCCGGAGACGCCGGACGTGATGTCCATGGTCATGCTGCCGGTGGTCAGGTTCAGGGACAGACGCTGCGGATCGTCCTGGCTCGGCACGGCGGTCAATTTGGAGGCGGTGCTGCCGGTCACCAGGGGCTGGCCGGACGCGACATAGAGGTTGTAGATGTTGTTGTCCTGCTTGACCACCGTGACGCCGACCATCTCGGACAGCTCCAGCACGGCCTGGTCACGCGCGTCCATCAGATCGTTGGGCACGGCACCGGTGGCAGACGCCTGCAGGATCGCCTGGTTGTACTGGGCAATGGAGGTGGTCAACTGGTTGACCTGCTCGGTCATCGCGGTGAGCTGCGCATTGATGTAGGTGTTCTGGTCCTGCAGCTGCGTATAGATCGAGCCGAAACGCTCGGAAAGACCCGTCGCGCTCGTCAGCAGCAACGCGCGCGAGGAGGCATCGGTCGGGTTTTCCGCCGCCGTCTGCAAGGCCGAGAAGAACGAGGCCAGCACCGTGCTGATGCCGGTGGTGCTGTCCGCCAGCAGCGAGTCGGTCTGGCTGATCTGGGTCAGGTACGCCTGTGCCTCGCTGTTGAGGCTGGTGCTGGTGCGCAGCTGGGTGCCCAGGTATTCGTTATAGACCCGCCGCACGTCCTGGATCGTGGTGCCATTGCCTACGAAGACCGAGCCGTTGAAGCCCGCCCGGTTCGCGGTCTGAGTCACCACCTGCCGCGAATAGCCCTCGGTGTTGACGTTGGTGATGTTGTGGCCGGTGGTCTGTAGCGCCGTCTGGCTGGCGGAAAGGCCAGACAGACCGAGGGAAATAAGGCTAGCCATTGTTGCTGCTCACTCCTACGGCCGCGATGGTCTGGTAGGTCTGCATCTTGCGAGCGATCTGGTTGATCTTGTTCGCATAGTTCGGGTCGGTCGCGTAGCCGGCCTTCTGCAGCTCCTTGACGAACTGCTCGGAATTGGTGGCGCCCAGCGCGTTGCTATAGCGTCCGTTGCTCTGCAGGAAGCTCACATAGTCATTGAAGCTGTCACGAAAGGAGCCATAGCTGCGGAACGAGGCCCTCTCGGTGACCGCGGTGCCAGCGACGTATTCGCGGGTGCTGACACGCATGCTGTCGCCACCCCAGCCGTGGGCCTTGATGCCGAACAGGTTGTGGCTGCTGCGACCGTCGCCGTGCTTGATGATCGACTTGCCCCAACCGGTCTCGAGCGCGGCCTGCGCCACCAGGTAGCGCGCCTCGACACCGAGACGCTGTGCGGCCTGCTCGGCCATCGGCATCATCGCGGTGACGAACTCCTCGGGCGACTCGAAACGCTGCTTCAGGTCAGCCTGAGCCACACCGTTGTAGGTGACTCGGGTCGGCTGCTGGCTGACCGTCGTCTGGCGCGGGACGCGATAGCCGATGTCCACCAGCGGACGCGGCTCGCGCCCGGACACTGCGTCGCGCTGGAAAAAGCTGTGGCATCTCCACCCGCTTCGGTGGCTGGCGCGATGCCGGCCGCCTGGCGCTGGGCCAACTTGCCAGGCAACGCCAGGCGTCGCAGATTGAGCGCCGAACGGTCGTCGCGATTGGCATCGACCTGGGGCAGCTCGCTGGCGGAAGTCACCGTCGAGGCAGCCGCGGCTTCGCTATCGGTGTGCGCGAAGGGGTTGACACGATCACTGCCGGTCTTGTCCTTGGCCATCTGCCGTACCAGCATGTCGGCCAGCCCGATGCCCCCACCCTGCTTCGACAGGGTCACCGACAGTTGCTGATCGTACATGTCCTGATACTGCTTGGTGGTCTCGCTCTGGGTCAGATCGCTGCCTTCTGACAACACCGCGTTGGCCGAGCGCATCGACTTGAGCATCTGGTTCAGGAACAGCGATTCGAACTCCTGGGCCACCTTGCGGACATTGGCCTCGCTGTCGCGATCCTTGCCCTTGAGCTGGCTCAGGCGATTGATATCGGTGTAGGCGCCGCTGTCGACGACGTTGCGCACACTGCCCAGTTGCGAGTCCATGGAAACCTCGTCAGATCACGATCAGGTCGGCCTGCAAGGCGCCGGCCTGTTTGAGGGCCTCGAGAATGGCCATCAGGTCGCTGGGCGCCGCGCCCACCTGATTGACGGCACGCACGATCTCGTCGAGCGTGGTGCCCGGCCCGAATTTGAACATCGGCTTGGCTTCCTGCTGGGCGCTGACCCGCGAGTTGGGCACCACGACGGTCTGCCCGCCGGACAACGGGTTCGGCTGGCTCACCTGAGGGTCCTCGCTGATGCTCACGGTCAGGCTGCCGTGGGTCACGGCGGCAGGCTGCACGCGCACGTTCTGCCCGATGACGATGGTGCCTGTGCGCGAGTTGATGATGACCTTGGCCACGGCCTGGCCAGGCTGCACCTCGAGGTTTTCGAGGATCGCCATGTAGTCCACGCGCTGGGTCGGATCCAGTGGCGCAGCGACGCGGATCGAGCCGCCATCGAGCGCCTGGGCTACACCCGGGCCGAGCAATTCGTTGATCTTGTCGACCACATTCTTGGCGGTGGTGAAATCCGGACGATTGAGGTTCAGCGTCAAGGTGTTGCCCTGCTCGAAACCGCTGGGCACCGGCCGTTCGACAGTGGCGCCCGCAGGGATGCGACCGGCCGACGGGACATTGACGGTGATCCGCGAGCCATCAGCGCCACCGGCATCGAAACCGCCGACTACCAGGTTGCCCTGAGCGACGGCGTAGACATTGCCGTCGATCCCCTTGAGGGGAGTCATCAGCAGGCTACCGCCGCGCAGGCTCTTGGCATTACCGATCGAGGAGATGGTCACGTCGATGGTCTGGCCGGGCTTGGCGAACGGTGGAATCTCGGCATGCACGGATACCGCGGCGACGTTCTTGAGCTGCACGTTGCCGACGTTGTCCGGCACCTTGATGCCGAACTGGGCGAGCATGTTGTTGAAGGTCTGCAGCGTGAAGGGCGTCTGCGTGGTCTGGTCGCCACTGCCGCTCAGGCCGACCACCAGACCGTAGCCAATCAACTGGTTGGTACGCACGCCCTGGATGCTGGCGATGTCCTTGAGGCGCTCGGCATGCAGGTTCGGGCTGAGTGCCGCGAGCAACAGCAGGGTCGCCAGCAACAGCCAGTCGTTGGCACCACGGCGGCGATAGCAGGGTGAGCGGAGGCGAACTGCCGGTAGCAGGAAGTCTCCGAGCGTACCGGCCTGGCCGCCAGCGCCTGGTGAAACGAGTTCGCCCGCTGAGACAGGCCATGCAAAAGCTTCGCGAGCAAGCTCGCTCCTACGCGGTTCATCTGCGCCTCCACGTTAGAACGGCCACAACGGGCTGATGAAGAAACGGCTCAGCCAACCCGGCTGGCTGGCATCGGCGAAGGCGCCCGTACCCGAATAGGTGATGCGCGCATCGGCGACACGGGTCGAAGAGACAATGTTGTCGGTGCCGATGTCGTCGGAACGGACCAGGCCGGAAATGCGCACCAGCTCCTCCCCGGTATTGAGCGTCAGCCATTTCTCGCCACGCACGGCGAGCAGGCCGTTTGGCAACACTTCGGCCACGGTGACGGTGATCGAGCCGGAGAGGCTGTTGCTCTGACCCGCAGAGCTGGCACCCTGGTTGCTGCGCGTGCCCTCGAACTGCGCGCCCAGGTTCATGCTGTTGCCGGTGAGCGGGTTCTTGGTCGATACGCCGCCACCGAACAGCGAGGTGAGCCCGATGTTGGCCGAGCTGTCCTTGCTGATGTCGGAGGTGGCGTTCTTGCTCGCCTGGGTCCGCTCGTTGAGCTCGATGGTGATGATATCGCCCACGCGGAACGCCTTGCGGTCGCTGTAGAAATCGCTCTCGAAGCCCGCCTGATAGATGGCCCCGTTGGTCGCGGACGCCGGTAGCGGGGTGCGCGGTAATACCGGTGCGTAATATGGATCGTTGGGCTGCGCGGCGGGTGCGACGCAACCGGCGAGCGCGACGGCAGAAGCCGTCAACAGAAAAGTGAAGAAACGACACATGGCGAAACCCTGTGAAAGAGCGATCAGAGATTCTGCGAAACGAAACTGAGCATCTGATCCGCAGTAGAGATCACCTTGGAATTCATCTCGTAGGCGCGCTGGGTGGTGATCATGTTGACCATTTCCTCCACCACGCTGACGTTCGAGTTTTCCAACGTGTTCTGCAGCACGGTACCGAGCCCGTTCAGACCGGGCGTGCCGATCTGGGGCGCGCCGCTCGCGGCGGTTTCCATGAACAGGTTATTTCCGCTGGCCTGCAGGCGCCGGGATTGATGAAGTCGGCGGTCTGCAGGTTGCCGATAATCTGCGGCTGGGCGCTGCCGGGCACGGTCACCGACACGGTGCCGTCTTCACCGACGGTGAAGGTCTGCGTTTCGGCGGGCAGCACCACAGCCGGCTCCAGCGGAAAGCCATTGGCGGTGACCACCTGGCCGTCCGAGTTGAGGTGGAAGGTGCCATCGCGGGTATAGGCAATGTTGCCGTCGGGCATCAGCACCTGGAAAAACCGCGACCGTTGATGGCCATGTCCAGAGGCTGCTCGGTGGTCTGCAGACTACCGGTGGTGAATACCTTCTGGGTGCCGGTGATGCGTACACCGGTACCCAGTTGCAGACCTGAGGGCAGTTGGGTGTCCTGGGTGGACTGGCCGCCCGGCTGCCGGCGTACCTGGTACAGCAAGTCCTGGAATTCCGCGCGGTCGCGCTTGAAGCCGGTGGTGGCTACGTTCGCCAGGTTGTTCGAGATGGTCGACAGGTTCATATCCTGCGCGGCCAGACCGGTCTTGGCGACCCAAAGAGACGGAAGCATGGTCTTCTCCTTGCCCGCCGGATTTCCGGCGAACTGCGTTATTCACTAGCTGATTTGCAATACCCGGGCCATGGCTGCGGAGCCATCCTCGGCAGTCTTCATCATCTTCACTTGCAGTTCGAACTGCCGGGAAAGTGCGAGGATGGAAGTCATTTCGTCCACGGCGTTGACATTGCTTGCCTCGAGGAAGCCGGACACCACGCGTACGCTGGCGTCGGCTTCGCGGGGGGACCATCGACGTGCATCAGCCCGTCGAGGCCCTTGCTCATTTGCGCCGGGTCGGGGTTGACCAGACGGATGCGATCCACCTCGGCCTGGACGTTGGGCGCCTCGCCGAGCGCGCGGATGCTGATGGTGCCGTCCTCGCCGATTTCCACTTTCTCTTCCGGAGGAACGGCGATGGGACCTGCGTTGCCGAGAACGGGCAGACCTTCGGCGGTCCGCAACATACCCAGCGCATCGATCTTCAGATTTCCGGCACGGGTATAGGCTTCGGCCCCGTCGGGCGACTGCACCGCGATCCAGCCGTCGCCTTGCACGGCGATATCCAGCTCCCGACCGGTTTCCTGCAGTGCGCCGGCAGTGAAATCGGTAGCTGGCCGTTCGCTCATGGAAAACACGCGGCTGGGCTGAACTTCACCGAACACCGGCATGGCCCGCGCCTGCTCCAGATCGCGACGAAAACCGGTGGTGGAGATATTCGCCAGATTGTTGGCATGGGCGCGTTGCGCCAGCGAAACCTGGCTCGCGCCGGTCATGGCGACATAAAGCATCTTGTCCATGGGACCCTCGGCGGAAATCGGACGACACAGTCGTTTCAGCAAATGATCCAGCAATAGCCATGCCAGGTTTAGAGTAGTTGCAACCCTTTGATATCTATAGGGATATTCAGCAAAGGAAGACGACAAAAAGATGGCGCGGCAAAGAATCGCCGCCGAGAGGAAACAGCATTCCCCATTTGCAGATGCAGCGAAGCCCTCGCACGACAGAGAATCGGACTCTGCCGGGACGAGGGCTTCCGAGGCTCCGCCGGCGCCTGGCCGGCGGCAACAGTCAACGCAGATTGATGATGGTTTGCGAGATGGCGCTTTCGGTTTCGATGGTTTTGGCGTTGGCCTGGTAATTGCGCTGGGCGACGATCAGGTTGACCAGTTGTGCGGTCAGGTCAACGTTGGAGTCTTCCAGAGCGCCGGAGATGGTCGAGCCGAACACCCCCGAGCCGGGCACGCCGGTCGCCGGAGCGCCGGAGGCATAGGTCTCTTTCCACTTGGTGCCACTGACCGACGCCAGGCCCTGTTCGTTGGTGAAGCTCGCCAGGACGATCTGCCCCACGACCTTGGACTGACCATTGGTGTAGGTGGCGAACAGCTTGCCGCTCTCGTCGATGGACAGCCCGGAGAGCTGTCCTGCCGGCCATCCGTCCTGTGCCACCCCGGCAGCGCCGACACCGAAGGAACTGTTGTTCTGCATGGTGCCGGAGATGTTCACCGACAGTGTGCCATCGGTGGTCGCGGTGGCGCCGCCGCCCTTGGCACCGTTTTCCACCCAGGCACCGTCCACCTCGATCGCCGGAATCCAGTTCCCCAGCGATACGGTGGCGGGATCAGGAGAGATGAGCTGACCGGAACTGTCGAACTGCAACGTCGTCGCGGTTGGTTCGGTGCTGTTCGCCGGATCGTCCAGGCTGCGCCCGTTGACGAGGCTGTACATGGTCCACTCGTTGTTGTCGTTCTTGACGAAATACTGCATCAGGCTGTGGGTATTGCCCTGCGAGTCATAGATGTCGGAAGCGGTCGCCCAGTTGTAGGTCGCGGAATCGGCCGGATCGAAGGTCAGCGAACTGTCGATCACCTCGGACGAGGAGTTGAGGATGAACGACTTGGTCACCGTCGAGGTGGCATTGGCAGACAGGCCGGTGGAGTCGAGCTTCAGGTCGCGCAACTGCCCCGGGATGATGTTGCCGCTGGCATCGGTTTCAGTGAACCCCTGCAGCACGTCTCCCTGGGAGTTGACGACGTAGCCGTCCTTGTCGCTGTAGAAGTTGCCGGCACGGGTGTAGTAGGTCTCGCCGCCGTTCTGGGTGATGAAGTATCCGGTGCCGTCGATAGCCAGATCCAGGCTGCGTCCGGTGCTGCTGATGTTTCCTCCGGTCAGTTGCTGCGAAACGCTGGAAGTGACGCCACTGCCGGAGGTACGCTGCCCCGAGCCGAGCATGGACTGCAGATAGACGTCCTGGAACTCCGCGCGGGAGGATTTGAAACCTGTGGTCGCAACGTTGGCAATATTGTTGCCGGTGACGTTGAGGTCGGTGCTGGCGGCGTTCAGCCGCTGAGTGCGACATTGAAAGACATTACGACTTCTCCTTGCCGAGACCGGCAATCAGTTGGCTATGGTCAGGACCTGGGAGAGCGTGACGGTGCCTCCGCTTGCCAGATTCAGGGTCATGTCACCGCCAGAGCTGTCCAGCGTCACGCTGGAAACCTTGGCCGGCAAATAGGTATCCAGCGCCGTGTTTTCCCCGTCGATGCCCGCCGCCGCCTTGACGGTATAGGTGCCGGATTCCAGCAGCTCACCGGACTCGTTGGTGCCATCCCAGGTGAAGGACTGGTTGCCGGACGCCAAGGTACCCAGGGAAATGGATTTCACCAGCGAGCCCGAAGCGTCATAGATCCCCACCGTCACGTTGCTTCCACTGGCCGGCATGTTGATCATGCCGGTGAGGCCCGCCGCGGTATCCACCTCGGTGGAACTGGACTGCACGACCACGGACCGCCCGACAAGCGACGAAGCCTGCAGCGCCTGCATCGACTGGTAGCTGCTGTAGATGGCGCCGACCGTATCAGTGAGGTTCTGCATGCTTTCGAGCTGGAAAACTGCGCCAGCTGCGAGACGAACTCGCTGTTGTCCTGAGGATCCAGAGGATTCTGGTTGTTCAGCTGGGTGACCAGCAATTGCAGGAAGGCATCCTTGCCGAGCGCATCAGTGATGAGGACTTGCTGCTCGTATCCTCATACGCATATTGCGAGAGGATGCTCGCTGAGGTGGTGCTGTCGACGGTACTCATTCAGGCGTTCCTTACTGCCCCAGGGTCAGCACTTTCTGCATCATTGTCTTTGCCGTGTTCATCAACTCCGCATTGCTCTGGAATGCACGGCTGGCGGAAATCATGTCGGCCATTTCCTCGACGACGTTGACGTTCGGGTAATACACGTAGCCTTCCGCGTTCGCCGCCGGGTTGTTTGGCTCGTAGCGAGCCAGCAATTCACTTTGATCTTCGACAATTCCGGTGACCCGAACGCCAACCCCAGCCTCGTCCCGCTCGGAGAACAGGGACTGACCCCCGCTACCCTGGGCCTGCTGCAGCATGGTGGCGAAGACCGGATGGCGCGCGCGATAGGTCTGGTCGATGCTTGACGATACCGACTCAGCGTTTGCGATGTTCGAAGCGACGGTATTCAGGCGCACGCTCTGAGCGCTCATCCCGCTACCGGCAATATTGAAGATGTTGGATAACGACATGGCGCTCACTCCCCACGAATGGCGTTCATCAAGCCTTTGAGCTTGCTGTTCAGAAAGGTGAAGCTGGCCTGGAAGTCCAGCGCATTCTGCGCATATTTGGCCTGCTCGACGTTCGCATCGACGGTGTTCTGGTCGATGGAAGGCTGCTCCGGCATGCTGTAGAGCATGCGGGCGTACCGAAACTGTCGCCTTGGGCGGCGATATGGTTGCCACTGGTCCTGGTGACAGACAATGCGTTTCCCTGAACCCGCTGTTGCTGCGCCTGCAGGACGCTGGCGAAATCCAGATCGCGCGCCTTGTAGTTCGGCGTATCCGCGTTGGCCAGGTTGTTTGCCAGCACCTCGGCGCGCTGGGAGCGAAAGCCCAGCGCCTTCTCGTGGATGCCGAGCGCGCGGTCGAAGTTGATGGTCATGGACGAGCCTCTGCCAGTCTGCGTGTGCAAGACAGAGAGCAAAGCCCGTGCCAGAGTAGAAATACCCTTTATTTCAAAGGGTTGGCGACATGCGGGATTGCAACCGCGTCAGAAGCGGCAACATTTTTCCGCTGTTGCCGGAGGCGGCGGCGGCCGGTGCGACGGTTTTCTGCCGCTTCGGCTCACCTGGCCTTGTAGACGATGCCCGGGCTGCACTGAACCATCTGGTACAGCTCCGGGAGGCCGTTCAGCGCTTCGGAGGCGCCCAGGAAGAGATAGCCACCGGGCTTGAGCGTGGCGTGAATGCGACGAAGGATGTCCTTCTTCACGTCGGCCGAGAAATAGATGAGCACGTTGCGGCAGAACACGATGTCGAACTTGCCGAGCGCGGCGTAGCTGTCCAGCAGGTTCAACGCGCGGAACTCGACGCGGCTGCGAATCGCCGCCTTGACCGCCCAGCGCCCGCCCGGACGCGGGTCGAAGTAGCGCTGCAGACGCTCCTGGGACAGGCCACGCCCGATCGCCAGGCTGTCGTATTCGGCCGCCTTGCAGGCCGTCAGCATGGCGCCGGACAGATCGGTCGCGACGATCTGGGCCCCGGCCTTCAGCTGGCCGGGGTTGCTGCGCTCGAATTCGTCGATCGTCATCGACAGCGAGAACGGCTCCTGCCCGGAGGAACAGGCCGCCGACCAGATCCGCAGGCGCTGGCCGGGGCTGGCCTTGATCATTTCCGGCAGCACGCGCTGCTTAAGCACTTCGAATGGATAGGTATCGCGAAACCAGAGCGTCTCGTTGGTGGTCATGGCGTCGACCACCTGCTCGCGCAGCCCCGCGCGCGGCTGGGTCTGGATGCGATTGATCAATTCGCCCAGCGACTTGATGCCGTTCTGGGCCATGAGCTTGTTCAGCCGGCTGGAAACCAGATACTGCTTGTTGGTGCCGAGAAGAATGCCGCAGGTCTTCTCGAGGAAAGCTCGGAACTGCTCGAACTCCAGGTTAGCCGACACTAATCGCGCCTCGCCTCAAAGCCTGTGAAGGCCGGTTTCACTTGCCATCCATGGACCCGATGCGCTCGACGACGCGTGCGGCGAGATCGTCCGGCTGGAATTTCGCCAGGAAATCGTCCGCTCCTACCCGCTTCACCATCGCCTGGTTGAAGACGCCGGAAAGCGAAGTATGCAGGAGGACATGCAGGTCCTGCATCCGTGAATCATGTCGCACCTCGGCGGTCAGGGTGTAGCCGTCCATTTCCGGCATCTCGATGTCGGAAATCATCATCAGGAACTCCCGCGCCGGGCGCTTGCCCTCGTCTGCCATCGCGCGCAGGTACTCGAGCGCCTGACGGCCGTCTTCCAGCGCCACGACCTCCACGCCGACCTGCTGCAGGCAACGCGTCACCTGCTTGCGAGCCACCGACGAGTCGTCGACGATCAATACTCGGTTCGATACCGCTTTCGACTGGATCTCGGCGCTGAGAATTCCTTCGGAGATGCCTTCGGAGACCGGGGCCACCTCGGCCAGCACCTTCTCCACGTCGATGATTTCGACCAGACGATTGTCCACGTGGGTAACGGCCGTCAGGTAATGGTCGCGTCCCGTCCCCTTCGGCGGCGGCAGGATTTCTTCCCAGTTGAGGTTGACGATGCGCTCCACCGAGCGCACCAGGAAGCCGATCACCTGGGTGTTGTACTCGGTGATGATGACGAAGCTGGTCTGCAGGTCGTCGACGCTGGATTTGCCGGTGGCCTTGGCCAGGTCGAGGATCGGAATGGTGCCGCCGCGGATGCTGGCCACACCGCGCACCACCGGATTGGACTTGGGCATCACGGTGAGCCGCGGGCACTGCAGCACTTCCTTCACCTTGAAGACGTTGATGCCGTATAGCTGATTGCCGTTCAGGCGAAACAGCAGCAGCTCCAGGCGGTTCTGCCCGACCAGCTGTGTGCGCTGGTTTACCGAATCCAATACACCGGCCATGCCAGTTTCCTCACGATTGGGATCTGCGAAGGGGAATAGGTCGAGCCTAGTAGGCGGCACGCCCCTTGCTTTTGACTCTTCATGAACGTACAGACGCCTGTTTTTCGACACCTGCGCGGCACGCTATGCGGCGCCCTCCTTTTACCTGCTTTGGGTCTGCTCGACCACACTGCATGGGCGCAGGGCTTCACGCTGCCGCAACAGCTTATCGACGCCACCCAGGAGTTTCTTGAACGCTCGGTGAGCCAATACCTGGAGCGCACGTCCATCGACGCGCGCCACGAGGTGTCGGTCAATCGGCTCGACCCGCGCCTGCGCCTGGCCAGTTGCGACAGGCCGTTGACGACGGAACTGGAAAGCCCGGCACAACCCGTCGGCCGCGTCACCGTGCGGGTCAGCTGCAGGGCTCGTCCCCCTGGACGGTGTTCGTGCCTGGCCAGGTACGCCTTTACCGGGACGTGATAGTGGCCGCCCGTCCACTCAAGCGGCAGGAACGGCTCTCCCCCACGGATGTCACGCTCGCCGAGCGGGACGTCGGCCTGCTCACCCAGGGTTACCTCACCGGATTTGAGCAGATCCTCGGGCACAAGCTGACCCGCAGCCTGATGCCCGATCAACCGCTGACGCCGGCACATGTCGAAATGGCCGAAGTGGTTCGCAAGGGCGACCAGGTCGTCATCAGCGCGCAAAGCGGCTCGATCAGTGTCAGAATGCCCGGCGAAGCCCTCACCGACGGTGCCCCTGGCCAGCAGATCCGCGTCAGGAACCAGGCTTCCGGGCGGGTAGTCAAAGCCAGGGTCACCGGCCCGGGGCAGGTCACGGTTGCCATGTAGCGCCGGCTTGTCGGAAACCGTTAGATGAACGGCCGCACGAATTTTCATTCATGCGACAAAAAACCTAAAGTTCTGGCGCGAGATGCCGAATTACTGGCAAGCACCAGATTTTTCGAGGTTCCGCAAAATGGTTATCGACTTCAACCGACCGAACAATGCTCCGGCGGCAAATGGCCGTACCGGCAACGTTCAGTCGCTCGAGCCCGCCGGCAAGGCGGATCGCTCGACGCCTGCCGAAGCTGCAGCCGGCAAGCAGGATGCGCCGGCCGCGCCGGCGAATCCGTGCAGCTCAGCGCTGAAGCCCAGCAGCTGAAGCAGGTCAGCGAGAAGCTTCGTGATCTTCCTTCGGTCGATCAGGAAAAGGTGGCTCGCATCAAGCAGGCGATCGCTGACGGCACCTACCAGGTGGACAGCAAGCGCGTGGCCGCCAAGCTGGTCGCCTTCGAATCCCAGCGCTGATCGTTCCAATCGGTCGCCATCGCAAGAGCCAGCCATGCAAGACGACGAGCTTCTTCCGCAACTCCAGCAGGACCTGAATCTGGCAGGCCAGCTGCTGGAGCTTGCCGAACAGGAATTCGAGGCACTGAGCCAGCGCGATCTTCCGCGCCTGGAGCAGATCCTCGGGCAGAAGCAGCCCCTGCTGGCCGTGCTCGCGCAACACGGCAACCAGCGCGCCAAATTGCTCGCCGGCAAACGCTTGCCGGCCTCACGTGACGGGCTCTCGAGCCTGGTCGCCAATCGCCCGGACAAGGAACGCATCCTGACCGAAGCCGATGCACTTGAGGCACGCCTGAAGGACTGTCACGCGGCCAACCAGCGCAACGGACGTATTATCCGGGCGAATCAAGTCGCCGTTAGCCACACGCTCGGCATTCTTAGAGGCAGTCAGGATATTCCGGATCTCTACGACAGACGCGGCGGAGCGCTCAGAGGGTCGTCGAACCGGCCACTCAGTCAGGCCTGAGTGCTAGGATAGCCATCATTTTGCCATGATGGCGAGTTGTTGCTGGAGAAACTCGACGTGTCCAATCCCTTCCTGGAAGAAGAAGGCCCGCAGCCGCCGCGCGTGCTCATCGCGCCGCTGGAAATCCTGGCGAACCTGCGCCCGCTCCTGGACAACCACATCCCGCTGATCATCCGCTTCGCCGAACGGAGCCAGCGGTTTCAGAGCTTCATCGTCGAGCTCAACCGCGAAGGCGGCAGTCTCGCCCTCGACGAACTGATCCCCACCGACGGCGAGCGCCTGCTGGACGCTGGCGAACCCTTCAACGTCGAAGGCTTCTATGAAGGTGCCCGCATCGCCTGGGAAGTGCGCGCCGCCCGCGCCGACGAACTCGACGGCGTGCGCTGCTACCGTACCGAACTTCCGACCGAACTCGTCTACCACCAGCGCCGCAACGCCTACCGCGCCATTCTGGACGGGCCTACGGTGCCGGCCACACTGTCCGACAAGCGACTGCCACAACCCCTGGAAGGCCGGGTCGTGGACCTGTCGGCGACGGGTTGCCGGCTGCGCCTGCCCGGCAACCGGATTCATGGCCTGCAGACGGGCGAGGTGTACGAACGCTTCGTCGCCCAACTGCCCACCGGCCGGATCGAAACGGCCGTGGAACTGCGCCACCTGCATCACGACGAGAAAAGCGATACGACCCTGTGCGGCATCCGCTTCCATCGCATGAGCGGACTGCTGCAACGACAGATAGAGCGACTGGTCTACCAGTTGCAGCGCGAAGCGCGAAGAACCAGGACCGACGATCGCTACTGAGGGGCTTGCCGGCCTTTTTCACGACCAGCGGACAGAACGTCCTGCGAGGCATCCGGTCGTAATGGTGTCCCAGGCAGGAATTGAACCTGCAACCTTCCCCTTAGGAGGGGGACGCTCTATCCAATTGAGCTACTGGGACATCGACCGGGGCCGCATGTTAGCGACAAGCATCCGGTTTGTCATGCCCGCGCTTCGCAACGCCCTTCCTTCCTCGCCCACACCCACCACATTGCAAAGTGCAATGCTCCCGAGGCGCCATCTTGCATTACGCAAGAGATGGCGCCTGGCCATGTTTTATAACATATTGATTTTACTAGATTTTTTATAGCAAAAACCTTGGCATGCAGCTGCAATCTTCTTCCTCAGTTGCGTAATTTTGAGCGATGGAGACGCCCATGCCGAGTTCAGTATTGCTAGTCAGTGCAGCCCTGCTGGCTGCCACCGCCGCCCTGCAGCCCCTCGACCGGGAAATCGCCACGCAGTCCGCGCGCAATGACGCCAGGCTTATCCAGCATGATGCACGCCCCAAGGCGCGCGTTCTGACGACCAGCGAAACCGAAGCGTACCGTCCCGCCTCGACCCAGCGCTGGGTGTTCTGATCCTGCCAGCCGGCAGCTGAAAAAGGAGTGATGCGATGTCCAGAATGGCCTGGTCTTTCCTAGCATTGACGCTCATGAGCGGTTTGCTCGCCTTCACCGGACCGGTCGAATCCGGCCTCGAAGTCACCCTGACCAAGGGCGCAGCCTGTCTGTTCGGGACCGGCTTCCTCTTCGCGCTGCTGGTCGGTCGCCGCTTCAAGTTCGACCCCGTGCTGCGCTGAGGCGCGCCTGCGGAATGTCCGCTCGGCTCATCAGGCTGGGTCGAGCGACCATTCCCTCACAAGGACAATGCCAATACGGTCACGGGGTGACGACCGTAATGGCATTAGGCCTTTACTCTTTCTTTTTCGTCGCATAATTGGCGCCAGCGTTCTGTTGCTCGCCATCGTTTTTTGCTTAGCTGGGAACAGTTAGTGCTGCGAGTTGTCAGACCGGTGACAATAGCAGCAGTGCCAGCATCGCTCCCCTCTGACTAACCGGTTTAAGTATGCGCCCTATGAAGCAGGCAGTTTATTCCAGCCGCACGGCTGACAAGTTCGTTGTTCGCCTACCCGAAGGCATGCGCGAGCGCATCGCCGATGTTGCGCGCAACCACCATCGCAGCATGAACTCTGAAATCATCGCCCGCCTTGAGCAGAGCCTGTTTCAGGAGGGCGCGCTTGACGACGACCTGAGCATGCGTCTGGACAGCCTGAGCTTTCGCTGCACGAACGCGAGCTTCTGCAGCGGTTCCGCCAGCTCAGTCGCCGCCAGCAGAACGCCCTGATCGCGTTGATCGCGCACGATGCCGAAATGGCAGCCGAAGCGGAAGCGAGCTGAGCGAACCGCAGACGTGCCCAATGAAAACGCCCCGACTTCCGGGGCGTTTTTCGTAGCCAGCGTCTCTCCGTGATACGAGAGACGCTGGCTCGGCTATACCTGAAGCTTTTACCCTTCCCGAGCACCCGCCCCCTCGACGCTTGTCCCCCGGCAAGTTCGCCCCGAGGTCGGGCCTCCCACGAAGGCAGCGCTGCTACCCTCCCCGTGGGAGGCCGCGCCCGTTCCCGACGGGCTTGCGGCATTCACGACGTCCTTGTGGATTGCGTGCCCTCGCGGCGAATGCGGACCACAGGCCCGCCCGAAGCTTAAGCGCCATCGCCTGAGTGAACAGCGCCGTCCTCTCGTGGACAAGCCGCTACGCGGCGTTATCCACCCTACTCCCGAGGGCGCGCCCCTCGCTCCAGCCAGCGCGACCCTGCCGCGCTTGTGCGTCGGCAGGCGGGCCCGAGGCAAACTGGGGGAGCACTAGTGGGAAACGGCAGGGCTGGCAAAGGCCTGGATGTCGCCCCCTCCCCAAACTCACAGAAGGAAGAGCGAGGCCAGCCCGAGGAAGATGAAGAACCCACCGCTGTCAGTCATGGCCGTGATCATCACGCTCGCCCCCATCGCCGGGTCCCGGCCCAGGCGAGCCAGCGTCATCGGGATCAGCACGCCCATCAGCGCCGCGAGCAGCAGGTTGAGCGTCATCGCCGCGGTCATGACCACTCCGAGCGACCAGCTGTCGTAGAGGAACCAGGCCACGCCGCCGATCACCCCGCCCCAGACCAGCCCGTTGATCAGGGACACGCCCAGTTCCTTGCGCAACAGCCGTGCGGTGTTGTTGGTGCCGACCTGGTCGAGCGCCATGGCCCGCACGATCATGGTGATGGTCTGGTTGCCCGAGTTGCCGCCGATGCCGGCGACGATCGGCATTAGCGCGGCCAGCGCCACCAGCCGCTCGATGGAGCCTTCGAACAGGCCAATCACACGCGAGGCGATGAAGGCGGTGACGAGGTTGATGGCCAGCCAGGCCCAGCGGTTGCCGACCGATTTCCAGACCGAGGCGAAGATGTCTTCCTCTTCGCGCAGACCGGCCATGTTCAGCACTTCGCTTTCGCTTTCCTCGCGAATGAGGTCGACCATCTGGTCGATGGTCAAACGGCCGATCAGCTTGCCGTTCTTGTCGACCACCGGCGAGGACACCAGATCGTAGCGCTCGAACGCCTGCGCCGCGTCATAGGCATTCTCGTCGGGATGAAAGGCCACCGGGTCGTTGGCCATGACCTCGGCGACCTGCTTGTCCGGGTCGTTGACCAGCAGCCGCTTGATCGGCAGGACGCCCTTGAGGACGCCGTCGTAATCGACCACGAACAACTTGTCGGTGTGCCCGGGCAGCTCCTTCAGCCGGCGCAGGTAACGCAGGACCACCTCGAGGCTGACGTCGTCGCGGATGGTGACCATCTCGAAGTCCATCAGCGCGCCGACCTGATCCTCCTCGTAGGACAGCGCCGAACGCACCCGCTCGCGCTGCTGCGCGTCGAGCGACTCCATGAGTTCGTGGACCACGTCGCGCGGCAGCTCGGGCGCCAGGTCGGCGAGCTCGTCGGCGTCCATCTCGCGGGCGGCGGCCAGCAGTTCGTGGTCGTCCATGTCCGCAATGAGGGTCTCGCGGACGGCGTCGGAGACCTCGAGCAGGATGTCGCCGTCACGGTCGGCCCGGACCATCTGCCAGACGGTGAGGCGGTCGTCGAGCGGCAAGGCTTCGAGGATGTGGGCGACGTCGGCGGGGTGCAGCTCGTCCAGGCGCAGCTGCAGTTCGGCGAGGTTCTGCCGCTGGTCCAGGTCGTCGATGACGTCCGGTCGGGGCCATCGCCTTCCTGGCGCTGTGCCAGGTCTTCGGCGAACTTGTGTCGATGGAGCAGCTCCACGACCTGCGCCAGGCGGTCCTGAAGGCTCTCTTGCGACTTTTTCGCGGCTTCTACTTCGGTCATGGCGCACTCCACCCGGGCAAGCGGGTGCGCCCGGGTATCAATCAGTCGATACGTGATTGGCTGTCAGGAGTCTCGAGCGACTACTGGGTAAGTCCATAGGGTTCGGTTTTCCACAGGCCCGACGGGCAGGTCGGGCAATGATACCACCGCCCAGCGCAACGGCGCGGGCAAAAAGCAGGCTGTACAGGCACTTGGAGCATCCACTTCATGTGCCGGCAACGACTGTTTGTCGACGCTTTCACGTTGCGGAAAGACACCAATGGGATGTGACAATTATTCGATTAGGCTAAGGGCGCATCGTCACGGAGGACGAAATCATGAAACGACCCACCAGGAAGGCGGTCGCCGGCGGCCTGTGGCTGGCGCTTTCCATCAGCACCGCCGAAGCCTCGAGCGTCTACCGCTGCGAGGACGGCAACGGCCACGTCACCTTCTCGCAGCAGGGCTGCCCGAACATGCAGCAAGCGGAACGGCGCCGAGCCTACAATCCCACACCGGGCGGCAGCGAGTTGACGCCGCTGGGCACGCCGAAAGCGCCCGACCGCCAGGCACGCCCGGGCGGCGTGGAGCTGGTGGTCGTCGGCGGCAAGGACGACGGGTGCGACAACCGGGTCAGCGGCAACGACAGGCGCCAGGCGATCATCCGCAAGGAGATTCGCGCCGGCATGACCCGCGCCGACGTGGAAAGCGCCCTCGGCAAGCCCGACGTCATCACCCGCAGCAACGGGCAGACCCGCTACCGCTATGACACGCCAGGGCGCAAGCGCACCGTGAGCTTCGATGAAGCCGGTTGCGTGAGAGGCTCGCGCTGACACCGGGTGTTGGGCTTCGCCGCGAGGCGGCTCAACCCAACCTACGGCGCGCTGGAAACCTGGGGAGCGGTCTGGACCGCGAACGGGCCTGCACGGCGCTACGACCAACACCAGAGCAACCCTCTCCCTCCGGGAGAGGGCGGGGTGAGGGCTGGCGCGCAGGAGCCCTCCCTCATCCGGCCCTGCGGGCCACGTTCTCCTGCGGGGAGAAGGGAAAAGGCCGAAGGCTGGGCACAGCCCTGTAGGAGCAGGCTCTGCCTGCGACCTCGGGCAGCTGCACAAAAGAAAAAAGGCCTGCATCGCTGCAGGCCTTTTCGGGTATGGCGCACTCGGGAGGATTCGAACCTCCGACCGCCCGGTTCGTAGCCGGGTACTCTATCCAGCTGAGCTACGAGTGCGTGGGGTGTTTGTTCAACCAGTCACCGCTGGTAAGCGACGAACCCGCCATCGGCAAGCCCATTCGAATATGGCGCACTCGGGAGGATTCGAACCTCCGACCGCCCGGTTCGTAGCCGGGTACTCTATCCAGCTGAGCTACGAGTGCGCTGAGGGGGCGCATTATAGGGATAACCAACCGATGGTCAAGCTGGCTTCAGTGCTTTTTGCCACTGGCTCCAGATGCTATCGAAACCCTAGAAATGCAATGGCGGAGAGGGGGGATTCGAACCCCCGACACCCTTTTGAGGTGTACTCCCTTAGCAGGGGAGCGCCTTCGGCCTCTCGGCCACCTCTCCGCAACACGGGGCGCATGATACTCATGTTTACCCCGCTTGCAAAGCCAAAAATTAGAGAAAAATTAGTGGCTTGGTTCTTGGTCTTTCTCCTTCTGGATCCGCTGGTAAATCTCCTCGCGATGCACGGCTACCTCTTTGGGTGCGTTTACACCGATCCGAACTTGATTACCCTTGACGCCCAGCACGGTGACAGTGACATCGTCACCCACCATCAGAGTCTCTCCGACCCGGCGAGTCAGAATCAGCATTCCTTTCTCCTTAACGGATTCAGTTCAGAACCACAGTCTGCAAAAATGAAAAATGGGAACTCCGTGACAGCAGAGGCCTGGCAGCCTTCACTCAGTTATTGACCAGCGCCGCGGAACCTAAAGTTCCACCACCGTTACCGGTTACGACAGAAGGCGCGAAACAGACAGCCGGTGGCCGTACGGTCACTCGCCCCTGGCGGTTGGCGCGTCCAGCTCGAACGCGGTGTGCAAGGCACGTACAGCAAGCTCCAGGTATTTTTCTTCGATGACCACCGACACCTTGATTTCCGAAGTGGAAATCATCTGGATGTTGATGCTCTCCTTCGCCAGCGCCTCGAACATCCGACTGGCGACACCGGCATGCGAGCGCATGCCGACCCCGACGATCGAAACCTTCGCGATGTTGGTGTCACCAATGACCTCGCGAGCCCCCATCTCGTTCGCTGTGTTTTGCAGAACTTTGAGCGCGTTGGTGTAATCGTTGCGATGCACGGTGAAGGTAAAGTCGGTCGTCATGTCGTGCGCGACGTTCTGCACGATCATGTCCACCTCGATGTTGGCCGCGCTGATCGGCCCGAGAATCTTGAACGCGATGCCCGGGGTGTCGGGCACACCACGGATGGTCAGCTTGGCCTCGTCGCGGTTGAAGCGATGCCGGAGATGATTGGCTGTTCCATGGATTCCTCTTCATCAAGGGTAATGAGGGTGCCCGGCCCCTCCTGAAAGCTGTGGAGCACGCGCAGGGGGACGTTGTACTTGCCGGCGAACTCGACGGAACGGATCTGCAGCACCTTGGAGCCGAGGCTGGCCATCTCCAGCATTTCCTCGAAGGTGATCTTCTCCAGGCGCTGCGCCTTGGCCACGACCCGCGGGTCGGTGGTGTAGACGCCGTCGACGTCCGTGTAGATCTGGCACTCGTCGGCCTTCAAGGCGGCGGCCAGCGCCACCCCGGTGGTGTCGGAACCACCGCGGCCGAGCGTGGTGATGTTGCCCTTGTCGTCGACGCCCTGGAAACCGGCGACCACGACCACGCGCCCGGCCTTGAGATCGCTCTGGATGCGCTGGCCGTCGATGTGCAGGATGCGCGCCTTGGTGTGCGCGCTGTCGGTGAGAATGCGCACCTGGTTGCCGGTGTAGGACACGGCCGGCACGCCACGCTTGATCAGCGCCATGGCCAGCAGCGCGATGGTGACCTGCTCGCCGGTCGAGACCATGACGTCCAGCTCGCGCGGCACCGGCTGATCGCAGATCTGCTTGGCCAGATCGATCAGGCGGTTGGTTTCGCCGCTCATGGCCGAGACCACGACGACGATGTCGTCGCCGCGCTCGCGGAATTTCTTGACTTTCTCGGCCACCTGCTCGATTCGCTCGACGGTGCCGACGGATGTGCCTCCGAACTTCTGTACGATCAACGCCATTTCATTGCCGCCTATGCCCGCCCAGGGCCTGAGTCATCTTTACCATGACAGCCTCGCGGCGGAC
>LZQQ01000008.1_pt1 | contig 36058 bp, 37 predicted proteins | sample 768581 | NCBI WGS metagenome assembly LZQQ01 (sample SAMN05207185, study PRJNA324510) | oil field metagenome | isolation source: sample BH-FW-20 from oil reservoir | place: India: Bombay High | collected 2015-11-25 | reverse complement strand
CCACGAGCGCGGCATGCGCGTGCTGATCGATCAGGTGCTCAATCATTCCTCGGACCAGCACCCCTGGTTCACGGAGAGCCGCTCCAGCCGCGACAACGATTCGTCCGCCTGGTCGAGGCTGCCACGAGCGCGGCATGCGCGTGCTGATCGATCAGGTGCTCAATCATTCCTCGGACCAGCACCCCTGGTTCACGGAGAGCCGCTCCAGCCGCGACAACGACAAGGCCGACTGGTACGTCTGGGCCGATCCCAAGCCCGACGGCAGCGTGCCGAACAACTGGCTCTCGGTATTCGGTGGCCCGGCCTGGAGCTGGGACAGCCGGCGCCGGCAGTACTACCTGCACAACTTCCTGTCCAGCCAGCCGGACCTGAATTTCCATTGCCCGGCCGTACAGGAACAGCTGCTCGACGACATGGAGTTCTGGCTCAAGCTCGGGGTGGACGGTTTCCGCCTGGACGCGGCGAACTTCTACTTCCATGACGCCGAGCTGCGCGACAACCCGCCGAATCTGGAGATTCGCGAGGGCAGCATCGGCGTGCGCATCGACAACCCCTACGCCTACCAGCGGCATATCTACGACAAGACGCGGCCGGAGAACCTGGAATTCCTCCGTCGTTTGCGTGCGCTGCTGCAGCGCTATCCCGGTGCCTCCTCGGTGGCCGAGATCGGCTGCGACGAATCGCTGCGCACCATGGCCGCCTACACCAGCGGCGGCGACACCCTGCACATGGCCTATTCCTTCGACCTGCTTACCGAGCAGTGCAGCCCGGCCTACATCCGCCGCACGGTGGAGGGCATCGAGCGCGAGCTGGCCGATGGCTGGTCCTGCTGGTCCATGGGCAACCACGACGTCGTGCGGGTGATGACCCGCTGGGCCCTCAATGGTCGGCCCGACCCAGAACGCGGCCGGCTGCTGATGGCACTGCTGCTGTCCCTGCGCGGCAGCGTCTGCCTCTATCAGGCGAGGAGCTGGGGCTGCCGGAAGCGGAACTGCGCTACGAGGATCTGGTCGATCCGTACGGCATCACCTTCTGGCCGGAATTCAAGGGCCGCGACGGTTGCCGCACGCCGATGCCCTGGGAGAGCGAGGCGCATCACGCCGGCTTCACTGGCAGCCAGCCGTGGCTGCCGGTGGACGACTCGCACCGCTCGCTGTCGGTGGCCGCGCAGGATGCCGACCCGCATTCGATGCTCAACTGCTACCGGCGCTTCCTCGGCTGGCGGCGCGAGCAACGGCTGCTGATCGAGGGCGACATCCGCATGGTCTACCATGACGACGCCCTGCTGGTATTCGAGCGCCGGCTGGGTGAGGAAGCCTGGTTGTGCCTGTTCAACCTCGGCGACCTGCCACGCAGCTACGAGCTGCCGGCACAGGCGGTGCCGCTGGTGGACGTGCCGGCGAGTTTCGCCGAGTACGATGACCACTGGGCGCGGTTGCCGGCGCACGGCTTCGGCTACGCGCGGCTGGCGCGGTAGGGAGCCGGCAGCGGCGGGGCGGCCCGCCGCTGCGAACGAACGAAGTGCATGGCGACATCTACGGAGAACAACAACGATGGCCAGTGTCACGCTGCGCGACATCTGCAAGAGTTACGACGGTACGCCCATTACCCGGCATATCGACCTGGATATCGAAGACGGTGAGTTCGTCGTCTTCGTCGGCCCGTCCGGCTGCGGCAAGTCCACGCTGCTGCGATTGATCGCCGGGTTGGAGGACATCACTTCGGGCGATCTGCTGATCGGCGACCAGCGCGTCAACGACCTGCCGCCGAAGGATCGTTCGGTGGGCATGGTGTTCCAGTCCTACGCGCTCTACCCGCACATGACGGTGGCGGAGAACATGGCCTTCGGCCTCAAGCTCGCCAGCGTGACAAGCGCGAGATTGCGCGTCGCGTCGAGGCGGCCGCGGCGATCCTGCAGCTGGACAAGCTGCTCGAACGCAAGCCCAAGGACCTCTCCGGCGGTCAGCGCCAGCGTGTCGCCATCGGCCGCACCATGGTCCGCGAGCCGAAGGTTTTCCTGTTCGACGAACCATTGTCGAACCTCGATGCCTTCCTCCGCGTGCAGATGCGCATCGAGATCGCCCGCCTGCACCAGCGCATCCGCTCCACCATGATCTATGTGACCCACGATCAGGTCGAAGCCATGACCCTGGCCGACAAGATCGTCGTGCTCAACGCCGGCGAGATTGCCCAGGTCGTCAGCCGCTGCACCTTTATCACTACCCGCAGAACCGCTTCGTTGCCGGCTTCCTCGGCTCGCCGCAGATGAACTTCGTCGACGTGAGGGCCATCTCCGCCAGCCCCGAGGCCGTCACCATTGAACTGCCCAGCGGCTTCCCGCTGACCCTGCCGGTGGACGCAGCGCGGTGAGCCCTGGCGACCCGCTCACCCTGGGCATTCGCCCGGAGCACTTCGTCATGCCGGATCAGGCCGATTTCACGTTCCATGGCCAGATCACCGTGGCCGAGCGCCTGGGCCAGTACAACCTGCTGCACCTCACCCTTGAACGTCTGCAGGATGTGATCACCCTCTGCGTCGATGGCAACCTGCGTGTCACCGAGGGCGAGACCTTCGCCGCCGGCCTCAAGGCCGACAAGTGCCACCTGTTCCGCGAGAACGGCGAGGCCTGTGCGCGGCATTACCGGGAGCCGGCGATCTACGGGTAGTGCCTAGCTGGAAGCAGCCGGGTTTGCTGTGAACTGGAAGACTACTGTTGGTGGAATGGTGCAGAGACCAGAGCTGCGGCAGCTTGCGCACACACACATGCTGCCTGTGGCCAGGTCGCGGTTAAGGCCGTCGACTAGCAACTAGCTGAGCGCCCTCGCTAAGCTTCGACTCCGCAAAGAAAAGCCCCGAGAATCATGCAGTTCTCGGGGCTTTGTTGCCGGGGTCGTTTGAACAAGACAGCCAAGGCTGCACAAATCAAGGCATCCATAAAAAACCTGCATCAGGGATACACAAAGGGATACAGAATCCCCGCTACTGGGGGGTATTTCGGCTGCTTTCGACCAGTCACACGGACAGATGCAAGCACTAATGGTGAGCGGCCAGGGGGGCAGCGCAGTGGATCAGCGTTGCGCAGTGATGAAGCAAAGGCAGTGGCTGCAAGCCATCCCCCTGTAGCATCATTCACGCACTAACCTGCCACCGTGCGAACGCCGGCTCCCTTCGGTCAGCTCGTACTCACAGTGAGACCATAGAACATGGACGTACCCTGCTTGGACGCACACAGGGCCGATACACCTTCGGCAACCCTGGCTCACAAGTACGTAGGCGATATCACCGGCTTGTTCTTCATACCTGGCTACCAACGGGGCTACCGCTGGGATGTCACAGACGTAAAACGGCTTCTGGAAGACATCTGGCACGCCCTGGATAACACTCCGAAACAGCCGTACAACTTGCAGCCGGTTGTCGTGAAACTGCGCCAGCAAGGCCTAACGGCACAATCCTGCCATTGGGAGCTGGTGGACGGGCAGCAGCGCCTGACCACGCTCTACCTGATCCTGCTCTACATGCACAATACAGGGCTGAACAGAGTCAACCTTCCTTATGAGCTGCATTATGAGACACGTCCGGGTAGCTCAGACTTCCTTAAGGGGCTCGGCAGTGAGGATCAGGCAGATCAGGACAGCAACATCGACTACTACCACTTGTACAAAGCCTACGAATGCATCGGCGATTGGTTTGAAGCTCATGGAAATCGACTTCAATACGCCGCTAACCGATTCTACGCAGCGCTGTTCGAAAGCGTCCGGGTGATCTGGTATCAAGCCCCCGACGACATGGATGCCACAGCCCTGTTCACTCGCCTGAACGTGGGCAGGATACCCTTGACCGATGCCGAGCTGGTCAAGGCCCTCCTGCTGTCACAGATCAAAGGCGAACATGCCCACCGAGCCGCCGAGGTGGCCAGTCAGTGGGACATCATCGAACGCGATCTCCATGCGCCCGAACTGTGGGGCTTCATCTCAAGCGATGTGTCGGGCACTGCTGACGATCGTTACCCCACTAGAATCAGCCTCCTACTCGATACCTTGACCCCCGGCGCCCCGTGGCCAGGGCGCAAGCCGCCGCGCTACTACACCTTCGAGTCACTCAGGCAGCAGATCGAAACAAAGCCCATGGGATTCTGGATGCAGGTTCTCAACCTGCATGACCTGATGCTTGGCTGGTTTAACAACCGCAGCCTCTACCACAAGGTGGGCTATCTGGTGCTCACGGGTACGGCTTTCGGCGAACTGGCCCGGCTGGCCCGGGACCAGAGCAAGAGCCGGTTCGAGCATCATCTGGATCAACGCATAAGGGCATCATTGGCACTTCGAGCCTCGGATGTGGAAACGCTTAGCTACGACAATCAGAGCGACTACGAGAAACTACGGCGCCTACTGCTGTTGATGAATGTCGAGAGCATGCGTCTCGCCCCTCATTCCAACCAGCGCTTCCCCTTCCACTTGCATACCGATACTGCGTGGTCACTGGAGCACATCCATGCGCAGAATGCTGAGAACCTAACCAAGGCTGAGCAGTGGCACACCTGGCTGTGCCAGCACCTGTCCGCGCTGTCTGCCCTGGCTCCAGAAACTGTTATGGATCAAGCGCAGTTGATCCAGGACATCCAGGCCGCGCTGGCGCAGATGGAAACCGCGAGGAACTTCGGCGCCATTTTCCAAGACCTTGCCACCCGCGTCGTCAAGGCTTTCAACGCACACGGCGAGCAGAGCCTGACAGCCGCCCATAATGTGCACTCCGTCAGCAACCTCGCGTTGCTTTCCAAGGCCGACAACAGCCTCCTGAGCAACTCGGTGTTCGAGGTCAAGCGGCAAAGCCTACTGGCAGTAGACCGCAAGGGTGGGTACATCCCGGTTTGCACACGCAACGTCTTCCTGAAGTACTACACCGCGGCGGACGCGCACCAGAACCATTTCTGGAGTCCTCAGGACCGCAGCCACTATCTCGACGCAATAATCTCAACAGTCCAGCCCTATCTCCGCACAGAAGAGCACACGGCATGAACCAGACTCTCACGTCCTACGCCTCGCTCTTCGGCAAGAGCCAGAACGATACTCATCGAATCGATCGAATCGAGATTCCCTTGATCCAACGCGACTACGCGCAGGGTCGCCAAGGCGAATCCGTGGAGCGGATCCGCAGGGACTTCGTCGATGCCCTGTACGATGCGGTCATGCCAGGCGGGGATCCGATCAGCCTGGACTTCATCTATGGAGACGTGGTCGATCACACCCTCTACCCCTTGGATGGCCAGCAACGCCTGACCACGCTGTTCCTACTGCATTGGTACTTGAGTTGGCGGGCCGGCGCGGCGCTCGAAGGGCAAGCTTGGCGAAACTTCAGCTATTCCACGCGGGCCAGTGCCCGGCAGTTCTGCGATGCGCTGGCAACTTATCAACCGCCTGCCGGGGAAACCAGGCTGCGGGAGTGGATCGTCGACCAGGCCTGGTACTTCCATGGCTGGCACCATGATTCGAGCATCAGCGCCATGCTGGTCATGCTGCAAGCGCTGGAGCAGCGCTTTGCCAGCGCCAGCTGCGAGTCGCTCGAGGCGGCCTGGAAACGTCTGGTCGACCCGATTGATCCGGCGATCAGCTTTCACCTGCTGCCGGCCGTGACCAATCAGCTTACCGACGATCTCTACATCAAGATGAACTCCCGCGGTAAACCCCTGACGCCGTTCGAAAACTTCAAGGCTCATTTGGAGGCGTTGCTTAAAGGCACCTGTCCGCACCGGGTCGCAGATTTCTCACTGAAGATAGATACAGCCTGGGCGGATACCCTCTGGGCCTATAAGGACGCTGATCACCTGATCGACGACCAGTTCATGCGCTATTTCCGCTTTGTCTTTGACCTGTGCACCTGGCGCGAGGGCGGTCGTTCGGACAGCAAGGCAAATCTCGACACCCTGGCGCAAAGCCTGTTCGATACCAGCAATGCGCACGGTGCCGAGCATCTGGAGTTCCTGTTCAAAGCCTTCGATGTCTGGCAAGACCTTGATATCCATGCCGAGTTCTCCGCATTGCTATGCACGGAACCGCGTGAAGACTCATCGGCGCTGCTCATTTTCAACCCGCTGCGCTCCCAGGCGAACCAAGGTACCGACCTGTTCGGCGGCTGCTGCCGGCACTATGGTGAATTCGAGTGGAGCCAGGCCCACAGTCTGTTGTTGTATGCCGTGCTGTTGCATCGCATCCATGGCACCGCTGACTTCCCTCGACAGTTGCGTATCGTGCGCAACCTGATTGAGTCTTCCGGTGGCGGTGAGATGCGCATCCAGAACATGGCCGCATTGCTGAACGACATGCAGCGAATCGTGGTCGAGGCGACCTTGGAAGACGTGTCGACCTTCAACCAGAAGCAAGTAGCGAACGAGAGGGCTAAAGCCACGCTCCTGGCCGCTCACCCTGCGCTGCGGGAGACCGTCCATCGGCTGGAAGACAATCGCCTGCTGCGAGGCTCCCTGGCCGTGTTCGACCTGGACCCATCCGGCGATCCCTCGCTATTCACCCAACGGGCAAATGCCTTCCTTCGGTTGTTCAATGATCGTCATTGCTGGCCAGAACTGACGGGCGCGCTGCTGGCTCTTGGCGATTACTCTCGCAAGCTCAATCGCCATGGCGGCTACAGGCTCTTCGAGCTCGGCTCGCCCAACAGCGAGAGTGTATGGCGAGAGCTGTTCATGGGTAGAAGTGATGCGGAGTTGACAGAACCGCTGACCCGGTTGCTGGACCACGTTGCGCAGAACGGCGGCGATTTGGGCGTCTTAAAAACGATCCAGAGGACGTTCATCGAAGAATGCGAGCGCAACCAATCGCTGGATTGGCGTTATTACCTCGTCAAGTACCCGTCGATGCGCAGAGGAACCTCCGGTCGCTACGCTGTAAGTCAACGCGGATACAGCATCTGCATGTTGGACAAGACCGTGATGCGCAGCTATTACCGTGATCCTTACCTGTTCGAGCTGGCGAGTATGAGTGGCTTGGCGACTGCGAACCTCTGGTTCTACGGCTATGAGACCGAACGGCGCCGGCTGGAGCGATCAAACGGCATCATTACCCTCGAAAGTGTCGATGAAGGTTGGCAATTGGCGGAAGTACCAAGCGATCCTGATCAGCTGAGCCGCCTGGCCGATATGTGCGCGGTGTTCGACATTGGCGCCGACTACATTTTCCGGGTGCCGCAGGAAAACCAGCGAGACACCGTAGACCGGATCGTGAAGGGTGCAGAACTGATCCGCGCGTTGAATGGGATCGGGCTCTAGCGTGATGCTTGGCTGCATGGAGCAGCTAGGCTATCTAATTGCGCACCGGTTCGGTGCGCAGCGCTTTTCCGTGCGTACCGGCTGCGTACCAACCTTGCGTACCGTTGGATGATGCCTCGCCACCAGCCACCAGGAGCTGCGAGCAGGTCATGCCGATCACAGCTCCTGCCGGAGCCGCAACCCACTCGGCGGTCGGCTTGCTGCGCTCTAGGTTGAGAGCCAGCAGGCGGCGCACGATTCCATGCGAACCTGCTCTCTGCGGAAAAAGGGGATAGATTTATTTTCACCCTCAAGCCATATGGCCTTCCCGAAAGAGGCAGATTTACATCCATTGGGCGCCTGTGCGGGAGGGAGCCGGGCAAGAAGGGGAACACCTTGCGCCGATAGGCTTTTGGTGAGAGACGACCTGAGTGCTTCGGCCGGCTTTCGATCCGGCAAAGAAAAAGCCCCGAGGCTCTTTCGAGTCTCGGGGCTTCGTATTTGGTGGAGCCGGGGGGATTTGAATCCAAAGACACAAATGCCCAGCTCAAATCAGCGTTTCAGGCGCTTGGCCTCGGAAAACTGATTTGTAGGATTTCACTCAGTCGTTGAGCAGTATAGGAACCTTGAGCCTTCCGTCAAGAGCGCATCCAAATCGATTTTCACTTCAAAGGCTTAGCGCGGTACAGGGAGGGTTTTTTGCGTTCAAATCCTTTCTGGGGAGTTGAACTGACTGGATTGATCAAGGCGTTTTGGTTCAGGTGGTTGCCCCGATCAGTCCTCTAAACGCTTTGCTCATGACGTCATGCGACAGGCAGGGCAGCCAGTTCTGCCTGGTTGCCTGCTCAATCATCCGTAACATTCTGCACTTTTCCGAAGGTATCCCAGTGTCCGACCAGTTCATCAACGCGGCCTGGAGTGCGTTCAGTTTTGCTCAGCACTAGGCACCGCGTTGAGCCAACGTATTCCTCGACTAGATAAAGGGAGTCACCAACATCTACACCGAGCTCTTGGAGGACCTCATCGGGAATGCGAATGGCGCCATCACCATCCCAATCCTCGATCACGACTTTTAGCGTTTTCATGTAAATACCTTGCTCCAATTTCGGCTTGCCAGTGACTGGCAGGCTTCTCGCGTACCGCCAAAGCATCTCCGAGATACTGTCTGCATGTCGGCTTCAGTGACATAAGTGATGCTGTTCCCATCCTGGTCAATCAGCACGCCCCCTGCGCCAATTAGCAGCGCATGACCTGCAGCCACATCGTGTGCTGAAACCGGCACAAGCGATACGCCTGCATCCCCATCACCTGCTGCGACTCGTGCCAACCGATAGGCGATGCTGGGCATCGCCACAAAGCAACCTGGTGAGCACAATTCAGAATTGATTTCGGGCTTGTTCGTTGCCGCAGTGCTGACCATAACTCTGCTGTCTTGATTCCATTCTTTTTGGGTGAGTGTCGCTTTAATGGGGCTCCCATTGCGAAGCACACACGGTGCCCCTTTTGCCCATGCGACGCAGTCGGAATCACCATCCAGCAAAACAGGTGCATAGACCACGCCAAGCACCGGTTGGGCATCCTCAAGCAAGCCGACAGATATTGCAGAGCCTTTGTGGCCTTTCAGGAAGTCTGCAGTCCCATCATTGGGGTCAACAACCCAGCAATACCTGGCTCCTGTGAGCCTATGGCCTGTTTCCTCACCCCAGAAATCACAGTCGAGCAGCTGCAGTAACCGCGGCTTTAGCAGTGATTCAATTTCAACATCGACATCTGCTTTATCGCCTGAGCCGCGAGGTCCTTCTGGGCGCTGCCATTCAGTAATGAGCAGCAGGCCAGCGTCTTCGACTAGTTGGACGACCTGTGCAAGAAGGCTTTCGTAATCCATAGGGCTTAATATTGAGTGTTCGCTTTCTGTCTGAGGGCGTGAATGGTTGGGTGTGAGATCATCAATTCCCATGGCGCGATTTCCAGAGGGTGAACTCGGATGGCCGTAATCCGTAACGCGCCAGCACCCCTTCGTGCAGTCGTCGGAGCTCTTCAACGATCAGGGCTTGTACTTCTGGCTGCTCAGTGTCTGAAACATGCTCAGCTACTGCGTGTTGAATGCAGGTCAGTGGATCAAGCTCAGGATGAGTGACGACCTCTCGAATGGTCGATTTGATGAAGTCCCGCCAGGTCAGTCTAAGTGGGTCTGGTTCAGCAAGGTCTTGCTTGATTGCCAGGTACTCCTGCGTTGAGCGTTCATAGGCCCAGAGGTACAGGTCGCGCAGCAGCTCTACCCGGGTCATTTCGTATACGCCCAACATGGCGCGGCTGTAGGCCTGTTCGGGTACATCCAGAAATGTCAGCGGACATAGGTTGCGCGAAACAGTGGCAGGTTCGCTGCCAGTCTGGAGGTGCGCTTGTTGATGTCGGCAAAGGGCTGCAGGTAGGGCAGGTGCACCATCATGAAGAACGACTGCTCGAACGGATCAGTAATCTGATTGGCCTTGCTAAGCAGAACCTCCAAGGTGTCCTCAATCTGTTGTGGTGTTGAGAGAGGGCGATAGGTGCTTTTCCCAATGTCGACGGCATGCTGCCGGATGCGGCCTTCATCTGCAGGATTTGGGAGCAGGTTCTCGGCCAAGGCGCTGTGCAGGTTCATCAATGTGTAGCGGTTGAACTCTGCACTTTCAATGTTCTCGACCAACAGCTCGATTGCCGTTTTATGGTTCAAGATCATCTGTGTTTCGATGGCTGCTTTACCTTGTGCGGCCTTTCCATGCTCAATCAGCTGTCGCGTATCGAGTCGCGAGTAGGTGTTCCCCTCCAGGTGACTTGATGCCCACGATAAATCAATCAGCAGGCGATTCAGGACTGCGCGGCTGTACGTGCCTGCAGGCTCCAAGGCATCTGTGGTTTTGCCCATTCTGTGCAGTTGGCGCCGCAGTGATTCTGGCAGGTAGCTCGTTGCGTTCGGCTGGTAGGTGTCAAGAAGTCGCGCTGGTAGCTACGGGCTTGCGCGCTTCAGGTGGTTGGTTGATGTAAGCGAGGATGTCTCGGCTGTCTGCCGACAGCGGGATAAAGGACGGAAAGCTATCAGTGTCCAGGGTGCTGGTTTCTGCTTGGATAGCAGTTCCGAAATAGCGCCGTGCTCTACCTTCACCCTGCGCTGAGATCTGACCGCTTGCTATCAGCTTTGCAATCAGTCGCTGCGCTGTTCTCCGAGCAATGTCGGGGTGTTTGGCCAATAGCTCAGTCAGCGTCAGACCGTTCCCAGATGCCTGGATACTGTTGAGTATGTCTGTGGAGGAGGGCATAGCTTAGGTGGCGCCGTTTGAATGCTGTTGGCGCAATTATGGCGCAGTTTTCTGAACTGCGCCAATTGGAGTGGCGAATTTGGCGCAGTTCTAGGCGATCTGCGCCATAGCGAGGGCCGAGGGGGCTGAGCGAGGGGTAGTAGTTCAGATGTGCTGGGGCCCTGGATATTGGTACGTCCATGACCGATGCACCTTTGTCGAGGCCCCGTTAGCACGGACACTTTCGAGTATGCACACGTCGAACTCGCGGTGCGCACGCTTGAGGCGAAATGCGATCCTCGTCTTGATCTGGTGCGAAACATCTCTGCTGGGGGGAGTGTCCCTTGCGTACGGCGCCAATGTGGAGCCCCGCTCTGTTCAGTTGTGCAGACAGAGCTCAACGATTTTTTGAAGGATCGAGGTCTTGGCCGATTCCCGGAGCTTCACTATGTCGAAGGTGAACGTAGAGAAGAACATCTCACCCAGCGGGTGGCTCAAGACGGGAACCTTCGCTCCGGAATCGTTCGTGATTACTACGTTGTAGACGAGGCTCTGCTTCGGGATGGTGTTGTTGGCTGCTTTGTTAGACGCAACAAAGAACCAGGCCCCTTCAGTACCGTTTTCCTGGATGAAGATGCTATGGCGCTGTTTCTGCCTGGTTGGCGTGAGGTAGTACGGGAGGGCAGATACTTGGATGCCAACCTCTCGTGACGGTGGTATGCCGTTGTCCTGACGCTCTTGGTTGTCGAACAGGGTGTTCCCGATGATCGAGTATCCGGTCGGTTCTGTATGCGTTTAGCCAGGCGTTAGTTTCTTTGTCGCGGATCAGGAACGCCCCATCCCAAATGACATCGAAGGGCTTCGCATCGCCTTTACCGAGAGTGGTACTGAGCTTCTTGAATTCGTAGTTGAATTCCCCCTTGGAGGCCTCGTCGTATCGGCGCGATTGCTCAATTTTGATTGTCTCGCCGGCAACGGATACATCCAGAACCTGGATATAGACGTTCTCCTTCCAGTCTCTCCGGCAACTCATCAGCTCTAGGGACATTGTGGGCAGCGTTGCTTCGCTGATGGTTACGGCTTTGTCCTTATGGATTGCCTCTTTCAGGGCCAGCTCCTGCAGGGACTTTTCGACTGCCGCCTCAGATGGAAGCTTGCTGGCGACTACGTTGAACCCCTGGCAGATGCTACCGATAGACTGGGCGAAGCGATGTAGTTTCACCGACGTGTAGTAGTCGAACTGTGCTGTGGGATTGCGTTGCATGGCAGCAAGAGCCTGCCAGAAGGAGTTGAAGGACTCGTCGATGGAGGTTTCAAAGATGCTGGATCCGTTCTTGCTTCCCCCAACGGTTTTGACCTTCTCACTAAGAACCAGATAGTTCGTTGTGCCCACATTCAGTTGCGTGGGGTCTGGAAGGGAGTCGGCGGCCAGCACTTTTGATGCTCCAAACCTGTCGACGAGCTCGCTGATGAAGCCAAGTCGGGCCTCATCACTTGAATAGCTCGTGACAGTGTCGAGCAGCCAAAGTGGGTTGGACATGGTCGGAAGTCCTTCCAGGAAGGCTTTGACCTGGTGAGTGGCTTCGTACACGACAGGGATAAACTCAACCCCTGACAGATTCAGTAAGCGCTCGATTCGATTGATACAGTCGGTTTGATGGTAGTTGATGCTGTTTTCATAGCGATCGCAGGCCTTGGCATTTTCATTGTTCGTGGCGAAGGCCATGTAGTTGCGATCACTGTTCGTTGTCGCGCTGAGCCGGCGGGTGCGCTCGAATCGCTTCCCGGCCCAGTCGAACATGAGCTCGCCGCTGTCTGTGATCGATCGGCTGATGGCGTCCTGTGTGGTGGAGCATTCCATGACCACTCGATTGAGCTTAATGGCGAGCTCCTGTTCTTTGGAGAAGAACAGGTCGTACGCCAGTGCATCGAAGACAAATTTTCCGTCCTTGGATGTGCGGCTCAGCATCAGTCCAATGTACAGGTCAGCATTGAATTCGACCGGGGCAATTTCATAGTGCTTGTCCACGTCCAAGAGGAACGAAAGTTTGAGTTTCAGGTCCAGCAGGGCCTGAATCGCGTAGAGAGAATTCAGCGAATGCTCAGCGATGACCTCGCGAACCTGACCAGGCTCTGGGGGCAGGGCGCTCAGATATAGGAAACCGAAAACCCCCTTTCTCGCGTTGAATTTGCTGTAGTGCACTTTGGTTAGGGCAGAAAGGCCAAGCTTCTTGCGGATGAAGTCTTTGATGGTCGCATCAACGCGCTGGTAGTACCTCTCGGTCCTCTCGTCAGAGTTACGGGTTACCTCAACCACGGCCGCCTGAATATGCCCAACCCCTTCGGTGCGGGCCGACAAGCGATCAATGATGGTCTCCAGGTCGCCAGGTAGCTTCAGCATGTTGGTGCGGGCCTTGGCGGCTGCTCCTGGTTCCAGGACGTTGAAAAGGTTCATTCCGCGCTCCTTAGCAGCTGTTCCAGAGTAGGTTGATCATCAAGCGGTCATCGACTTTAAAGATGCGATTCTTGTCCTTGGTAGGGACGTAGCTAGTGATCGTCTTGAAAGCGTTTAGGAAGTGGATTGACTCCCCGAAATTAAACTCGCGCTCGGCATTTAGATCGTTGTGGTTGGGTTGCGTGTTGACATAGAGGAAGCGTGGGGTCAGGTTCAGTGCTCCACACAGCTCATACATGTCCTGCCTTTTTTCTCCGCTCTGCGAAGGGTTTTGAGAGATTGCTCGTGGTTGTCCAGGGTGCCCGACCACCGCTTCACGTCGATGCAGATGATGGTGTCATCAACGTGGATATAGCTGTCGTAGTACTCGTACACCGCAGGCCCTAGAAGATCGATCAACTGATCCAGGTTCAGTGGTTTGATCCCCAGTGCGGAGAGCACCTTCGAGAAAATGAATTCCCCCACGTTCCCCTTCAGGAGCGGGATGAGGGCCGGGTTAGGTAGGTGTACATCAACCCCATCGCTGGCCATGTTGCACGCTAGATTAACGATGCCAGGCCCTGAGTCAGTGTCTTTGCCGTCTGTGCGCACGTAGTCAGGAACCAGCCATTTCGCGGGCTGATAGACAGCTTGCCCATGAAGCAGGTCGGTGAGGTGGTAGAAGCTTTCCGATGTTGTGCAGACGGTGACTCGATCTGTTACTTGCCTCGGAAGGTAAAAGGCACTAATGACTTCTTGGTAGTAGTTGGAGGCCTTTACAAGAGGAGAGGCCAGGAGCTTGCGGACGTACTTTTCAGGGGCGGTGATGCTATCTGGTGACCTGAGTAGCTCATTGAGCTCGATGGCATCCCGATTACCTTCACGCGCGCTGCTGAGAATCTTGTTTCGGAATGCCCCGCTGAAGAAGTTTTCGATGTCGTCAGCAGCGGCGGCTACGTTGGCGGTGAACTGCTCGCGTTCCACTTCGGATGGGAAGCAGCGTCTCTCCGCTTGTTCAAGGCAGAACTGCATGAGCCTGTGATTCAGTAGCGAAAGGCTGTTGATGAGAAGGTCGTTACCTTCACGGCGAAGCCGGCTATACCTCACCACCAAGTCGTCGATGACGTCACTCGGTAGGAAGATTTCGGTGTGGAGATAGCTATCCCGTCTTTCAACGCGACCTACAGCCTGGATGATGGCCTTGAGCACTGCTAGATCATGCTCGTGGTTCAGGATGCGGCGATTCTTGGGCTGCATCAGGTTTGAGTCGAACTCAGACAAACGAACAGCCTCGTTCTCCCCGGATGAGATGTGTTTCAGCAGGAGAATATGGTTTTTGACGGTGTTGAGGCCGGTGTCCTTCTCGCGGATCGCGCTGTAGAAGGGGGTATTGACCAGCACCAGACGGTCGAAGTCTTGGTGGAAGTTGTCCTCGCTACGCTCAATGAACAGATTGAGGCCGGTACCAGCGCTGCCGTATGCGGAGATCAGGCAAATGCGAGTATCTGCATCAACCTTAAGGTACTCGTCGATGTTGACCTCTTTAGCCAGCTGGGAGCTGAAGAGGATGACCCTGATCCTAGTTTTGTCCTCAAAAGGTTTCAGCTCGAAAATCTTGTCTTGGTGCTTGCGCCGAAAACCCTTCAAGCGACCCTCAAGGCCCTGTGCCAACAGGGTTCTAAAAAGATCTGCAAAACGGTTGTTCAGGGAGAGAATGAAGGTGTTCTTTCCATCCCAGGCGGCCATGAGCATGGCTCGATCTGCCGGCGGTAGGCTGACATTCGATACTTGCTTTCACGGTAGCCCTGAGGAAGCAGGGCGTTTGACCAGAATTTGTATGCACTCTGGAAGGCAGGGTCGCTGCGCAAACCGCTGATGTCATCTGCAGAGGTGTTGTGGAAAGGCCTGACTTGCATCGTTCTGGCTTTGGCGCGGGCCTCACGGAGGTCTTCCATTGCACTTACGTCCGCTACAGACCGCTGAATTACTCGTACACCAAGGTTATCGCCAAGCGCTTCCCCATAGCGGCTCAGCATTTTCCTGGAGAAGTTCCCTGAGTAGGAGTCCTTGAAGCCCGTTGTTGCGCTCAGGCACATCGCGCTGTTCTGTGTTCCATGCAGGATACGAAGCAGTTTGACCTCAGGTAGTTCCAGGATCAGGTCGAGGTGGAAGTCGACAAAATACGGTTCTTCACCGCGTCATTTCCGAAGGGAATCTTGTCCACCTTGACCAGTGAAAACACGATTTTGGGAGCGAAGAAGGTGAAGAACGCATCTACAAAAATCTCGGCGTCCTTAGCGCGGTCGAAGATGGATGCGACATAGGAGCTATGCTGACGAGCCTTCGTGATGAACTCAGAAAGTGGGGCGTTCTGACTGGCATCCTCGCCCAGCGCCAGCAAATGTCTTAGCGAGCTGTTTTGAGGGATCTTGGAGCAGGCGTACAGGGCACAAAGCATGACTTGCAAGAAGTCGTGCAAAGTTGGGTCTGTGCTGGGGCCACCATCATTGAAGGACAGGCGGATCTCGCTCTTGCCGCAGACAGACCGCATTCGAATACGCTTGAGGGCATCCTCGTTGTAGAAGCGCCTTGGCGTCATGCTGAAGATGTTGCGTGACAAAGCGAGGATCTGCTCGACATCACGGTTGTCGATGGTGATGTGTCCGACATTCCCGGAACACATTTGCAGAATGGAGTCCAGGCTGACGCTGGTTTCGCAGTCCTCATCGTAATGCCGGCGGAGATCATTCATCAGCTCAACAGCTTCGTTGAACGCGATGGGCTCCTCCTCGTCAGGGCCATACGTTGCCGAAATCATTTCCATCAGGCGGTGGAGGCCGGCAATAACATGCGGGGGCTTGACCTTCTCGCTGATCAGCTTCTTCTTACCGTCCTCAAAAATCCGGTCGTAGCTGTCGTGCTCCTCGTCGATGACGAGGTTGAAGGTGATTCCGTTCAGCTGGAAATAGTTGGCCTCGTCGGGGAGGAAGAAGTCACTCTTCAGGTACGCAATTTGCTCATCATGGCTCAGGCTGCAGGCTGCCCCAATCGGGGCGGCGGCGTCTTCATCCGCATCGGTTGGGCCGCGCTTAGCTCCGAGAATTTCGTCAAAGCCCAGCTTCTTGATATTGGGTTCTTTCTTGTTGTCTAAATATCCGATGAACGCGCGTTTCAGGAATCGGGCGGTGGTGGCAACGAAGATGGTAGGTCCCACCTTGGCCCGCTCGAACGGTAGAACGTGATCGATGATTTGGATCTTGGCCCGATCACGGTCGTCATTGGCACGCTGAAAGCGCTCGTGGGTGGTCTGGAACTCAAAACCAACCTTCTCCCGGATTACCGCCTTGGCCAAGTCTTGCAACGCATAGAGCAGGCGGCTTTTAGCGGCATCAATCCGACGCTCAAGATCAGCTTCTCGCAGGTAGTCGGTGACCCCCGACTTCAGGAATCGAGTCTGCTCCGCCTCAGTGATCTTGAGTCCACTAATAGCGCTACTCAGTTCGCCAATAGTCTCGCGGTAGTACTCAGTTTTGAGAACCCTAGTCCAGCCGACGTATAGATCTTCATTGCAAATACCCGATACCCAGCCGACAAAGTTGAGGTCGGATAAATCCTGCTCCGCCAGGAAACTGAGGATACTGACACCCCGAGCAGCTGCCTTCTCCTGAGTTGCCTTGGAGACGTCTATCTGTGCCTTGTGCGGGGTGATAAAGAACAGGTTGCGGTGGCCACCACGTTCGCCACGCACTGCCGCGTGCTCGATGAACTGGTCGAACACGTTGTAGGACTTCCCGAAGCCAGTGCCGTCGTTGGCGAAACTTACCGAAGGATTAGGCTTGGCGTGCCCATTGAAAAACGGCGCCAGCCTGGCCCGGTGCGAATTTATCTCGTCGCTAAGCGCAGCACTGACCGCCCCCTCCTGCGCAGAAGGGATGCCGGCGAACAGGTCGCCATTTTGCAGCGGTGGAGTCTCTGGGGGCGGCTACCACCCTTGGTGTCTCTAAGTTTCTTCTGCATGGCGGCAATCCTTTGCTTGTCGAGGCAGCTGATGTTGCTCCCAAAACGGATTGATGGTTATTCATCTATTCAAGACGAACCATCGTCAGCCAACCACTGGGTAGTTGGCATCGCCCCATAAGGTGTCTGGGCTGTCCAGCATGATCTGGATGATCAAGGCACAAGTTTGCCTAGCAGGTTGCAGCAGTCTCGTAGCTGATCCCTGTTCACCCGGCCATTCCAGGTTGCTCCGCCATGAATGAGCTGGTTTCGCAGGGTGTAGATGCGGTTGAACATCACGCCAAGTACCGCGGGCGTATTTCGGTTGGCCAGCGCTAAAGCAGCTGCCTTTTTCCCACTGGCGAAGCGCTCTTTCCACTGTTCTTCGCTGATCTTTCCGCTTTGATGATCCCAGAAGCTTTGGAAGACATACGGGTTGTCCAGCAGCACCCGGATGCTGCCGGAGAACTCGGACCAAACGAGCTTCTCGATGTAGTTGGATGCATCGAGCGAGCACAGCTTTTCTAAAAAGGCTTTGAAGGTTTCCTGTTCGGATAACCGCTGCTGCTCGTCGATATCGGTGGCATAGGCTGCGTTGAATGCAATCCACAGAAAAATGAAGCGGCCGTCAGTGTCCTCGGACTGTTCAGCACGGTTCAGCCAGCTCAGGGCTCGATGCAGGCGCAGGCTGAGATTGGGATGTTGCTGGTCGCGTTCTTGGCGGTGGCGTTCCTTCAAGGCCTGGTGTGCATGCGATAACTCCCTGTGATTAGGGGCAGACCATACCAAGGTTTGCAGGGGAGGACAGCAATGATTCTGATTGACTCTGGGTGGGGGATTAATAGTCGAAGTCACGCGCCAGCTGCTTCCATGGCAGATGTCGAATGGCGCTTAAAATAACCTCGGCCAGTGGCTGCATATGGCACTCGTTCTCAAACCAGGTGACCACTAGCTGGGAGCCATCGCACATCGGGTTTATCGACTCTGAGCAGGTCAGCCATACATGCAGGTTGAGTCGCGGTAGGGAAGGGTGTGCCGGATCACTGACATCTATTGCAGGCTGAATCATGTGGATCTGGCGCTCGCCCCATAACTCCTGGTGGCGAGTCAGCGCACGCTCCATGATCCAGGTGTTGAGGCGCTCATTGGGAGTTCCTTCAATGAGACCGGCATAGGTCAAGTCGTACATGAAGGCCTCAACGGAGACTGATTGCCCACAGTCCAGCTGGATGTTCAGGGTGGGGGAAGTAGTGGTTAGAAGACAGACCATGATTCGTTCTCTGAGGTTTGCCGCAGCTCGGTGGACTCCAGTTGGAGGAGGAAGTCGGTCAGCTGAGATCGATCCGCACTGCTAAGTATTTGATACTGAAGTTGTTGGCGCAGGGCGATCTGTCGACCTGTCCGTCGGTACCTGGCTCGCGCTTGGTGGAAGCATCGTGGGCGTTGCTTCATTCGTTGTCCCAAAGTCAGGCTGCGTTACCGGCAGTAGATGTAGGCTAGGAGAGTGGCGTTGCCTAGCTATGAGTCGTGAAACCTCAGGAGCTTCAGGCCATAACCCGAATAGTTGCGGCTTACCCAGCCGGTGGTGACGAAGTCGAATTCGAAGCTTCGTTCCAGCGCACTCACAATGTCGACGTAATCTCCGATGCGTGTGTCGATACCGCCCTCAATGATCAGGATCTCACCGTCTGAACTGCTTGGACTTGTTGCGCCTGCTGACGCCAGTAGAACCTCTGTAGCTGCCCTAGGGATGGTCTGAAGTAGACATGCATTTCTGGCTGACTTCAGCCTCCGCCGATTTTGAAAGCGGCAAACCGATTAAAAACGATCAGATAACCCGCTTATTTCGGTGTTTCTAGCCGCCTAGAACACCTCGCGGCGGCCATTTCCTGCATTACAGGCGCACCTCTCCTGCATTGGTCAGCAAATGTCGGCGTGCCATCCACAGGTTCGACAGCGCGAACAGTGTCACCAGTTGCGCAGTATTCTTGGCCAAGCCACGGAAGCGCGTCTTCACATAACCGAACTGCCGCTTGATCACCCGAAACGGGTGCTCAACCTTGGCCCGTACCTGAGCCTTGGCTTTCTCGATCTTGCGTCTGGCTTTGTACAGCGCGCTGCTCTTGCCCAGCTTTTTGTAAGTGCTGCGCCGTGCTGCCACCTGCCAAATCACTTCGCGGCCATCATGCTCGGCACGCTTCTCGACGCCGGTATAACCCGCATCGGCGCAGACCACGTTTTCCTCGCCATGCAGCAACTTGTCGACCTGGGTGACGTCCGCCACGTTAGCCGCCGTACCTACCACGCTATGTACCAGGCCCGATTCGTCATCGACGCCGATGTGGCCTTCATGCCAAAGTAATACTGGTTGCCCTTCTTGGTCTGGTGCATCTCTGGGTCGCGCTTGCCGTCTTTGTTCTTGGTCGAACTCGGCGCATTGATCAGCGTGGCATCGACGATGGTGCCTTGGCGCAGCGACAGGCCACGGTCACCCAGGTAGCCATTGATCACGGCCAGGATGCCAGCAGCCAGTTCGTGTTTCTCCAGCAGGCGACGGAAGTTGAGGATGGTGGTTTCGTCGGGGATACGCTCCAGGCTCAGCCCCGCGAACTGCCGCAGGATGGTGGTCTCGTACAGTGCCTCCTCCATCGCTGGATCGCTATAACCGAACCAGTTTTGCATTAGATGAACCCGCAGCATTGCCATCAACGGGTACGCCGGACGGCCACCTTCACCCTTGGGGTAATGCGGCTCGATCAGGGCAATCAACCCCTTCCACGGCACCACCCGATCCATCTCGATCAGGAACAGCTCTTTGCGGGTCTGCTTGCGCTTGCCGGCGTACTCGGCATCGGCGAAGGTCATCTGCTTCATCAGAAAACTCGGTGGGTGGCGTTCGGCTATTTTGCCAAAATCAGAAAGTCTTTTTCAGACTGTCCCTAGGTGTCGAACCCCAGCCAGAGTCCACTGTGGCAATGCAACCAATGCGTGGCTGCCATATGCAATAGCTCTCCCAGTCCAACTCCAAGAGACCGCACACTTCACGGGATAGGTAGAGGCTTGCCAAAAACTCTGTCAGGTCACCTGCCGATCTCCAGTGATACGTGCGAAACCCGTGTCGTAGTTTCGTGTCACTGTGTTCAAACAGATGGATGTGCACGATGCTGCACAGGTTCGCCAGAATCTCTTGCGGCGGTGGACAGGTGAGGCTGCCATTAAACCAATGGACCTCATCAAAAAGCTGTTGTGGTCGCCATGCTTGATCCAGCCCGTAAGCCGTAAAGCGGTGCCTTGCCGGGCTGGGTAGGTGCGCGCGCATGGTCCCTGCGATACGCTCAACGAGCCGATCAGCCTCCGCTTGCGTAGCGGCAATGAGCCCAACTTCGTGCACGTCTAAACGCGGACTCTCTTGAGCTACTGACTGTCCTAGGGCGCTATTGGGGCTTTCGAGACTTTCTCCCTGGTTGAGCAGGTAGTAGAAATAGTCTCGAAGTCCCGATTTGCCGAAGGGTGGCTTGGGCACCTTCAGCGCACCTGCACAGGGGCGTTGGCGCATCTGTAGCCTGGGTATTGGGCTTCGGCTGTGACGCGAGCCATTTCGGAGTTCACGGCTTTGACCGTGATCGTGAAGTTGGCGCGAGGGCCTGCATTTGGGGTAACACGCTGCAGGAAAGCGGAATAGGTTTTCATAGCAGAGTCTCCATGGTCAGATGACAGGAGATAGGGTGCATCCGGTATGCGACAGCCTGTGTCGTATTAACCTTGTTCGTACAGTGCCGCCATCCGCTTCGCTGATAGTGCTATTTGCTGCCTCAGTTCAACCGGCTCCATAACCTCCAAGTGTTCACCTTGGCTCAATAACCATAACTCCAGACCTTGGCTGAGATGCACGCTGCCGGTCATCAGCCACCAGCCATTAGCTGCTGGCCGTAGCTCTTGATCGGTAGTGAGTGCGTTCTCGTCTAGGCGCTCATAGAGCGTCTGTGTAATGCGTAGCTTCAGCTGAACTGGGTGCTCAGATTTCTGGCTGATCAGGCTTCGTTTGGCTTCGAACGAGTTGATATCGAAATCGTCGGGGGCCTCTAGGTTTTCCCACGTAGTCCTGGCCGTTTGAAAACGATGCAGGGGGAGTGCGGCCAATTTGCCTTTGGGTAATCCTTTGACAAGACACGAGAGGTAGATATTGGAGTCCTGGTAGGACAACCCCAAGGGCTTGATGTGAAGTGTTTTGGGGGCGCAAGCGCCGCGCTTGAGGTAGAGAGCCTCAATGCATGCATCATCCAGTAGTGCTTGCTGAACAACCTCTAGTACCTCTGGCTTCACCTGACCTGGTTCCAGGACAACGAAGCGGGTGTTGCTGATGATCTTGCCTGAGCAGTCTTGGCTAGGCCGGTTTCCTTTCAACAGTGAAGTCGCGTAATCCCGAAGGGCGCCAGATTTTCTACCTGCGCCGCCATTCCGAATCTAGCAGCGTGCTCCATGATCATGACGAGGTTCATCGCATCTGTTGGCAGCATGCTCAGTCGCGATAGCGATTTCTCTGCCCACCACAGTTTTGCTTTGCCCTTGGGCCTGCTGTGCACATGGGGGAATTTCTGTTCGAGTTCGCTGAGGTCACGTTGAATGGTGCGTTTATCAACCTGGACGCCTTGGTTGGCTACTCGTTGGTGAATGGCATTGCTATCTAGAGCGCTGTCCTTGCTAGGGAGAAGGCCAAGGATGAGCTCATGGCGGAGTAGCTGTTCCACACTTCCATCCCTACTTGTGTGCGACATAGGCTGTCGCATGGCTGTTGAAAATGGTCAGACACGGTCATCGATGGGGCAGCAGCATGAGCAAATCTGCAGACGTCTTCAATCTTATGGACAACCTTCTTCCCCGGGCTGAATACGTCGAGCTAGCTGAGCCTGACGAGCTGCAACGCCTTTATGCTGGAATCGGTATGCCGTCGCTGAGAGCGATGGAACTGAGCGGGCTGGCGGGTGTTACCTATCACGAGATCAGGGCAGCCAATCCGCTTCTTGGATTGGTTGATCCGATCAGGATTCGAAATCGCTATGTGGAGCTGCGTGAGCAGGCTCTGTTGGGCGATGCGGATGCGCTCAATGATCTAGGGTGGTTTTGGCTCAATGGTTTGCGGCTGAAGCCGAACCCTGCGCTAGCCAGACGGTTATTCAAGATTGCGGCAGTGATGGGAGCCTCCGAGGCTCTATTCAACCTCGCCGAGCTGGCCTTTTACGGCAAGGGGCTTGCGGTCAATCTGGACTTGGCTATCGACTATTACGAGCAGGCTTTTGAAGCAGGGATTCCCTGTGCTGCGCAAGCATTAGGGAGCTTGTATGAACATGGGGACGAGGGTGTCATCGTCGATCATGGCAAGGCCATCAGTTGGTACAAGCGTGGAGCGGCCGAGCAGGATTTGATGGCGTGCTTCTCACTTGGCAGGTTGGCTCTGGATGAGACATCACCCGAGTATGATCCCGCACTTGGCTTGTATTGGCTGCAGTGGGCGGCCATGAAGGGGCAGGTATTGGCTACTGAGCGTCTTGCCGATTTCTACCTGTCGACTTTCGACGTTCCACCGGACCCGGGCGGCTTGCTGTATTGCTTCTGGCGGGATCTGGCCATTGCCCAGGGAAGATCGCAGGCAAGGGCGATGGAGACCCTGGACGGGGAGCTTCAACGCGAGTGCCGGGGCTCATAAGATAGCAGCGATCCGATGGGCCAAGGAGGCAGTACGTGCAGGATATTTACCAGATTGAGGCAGGCACCCGGATTGACCAGGCGCAATCCTATATTCGCGCCTATCCCCACTTGTTGGCCGTGTTGAGTGCCAGGCAGGTATTGGCCGAACAGGATCTAATTGCTGGCGCCCATATGGTGTATGCTGGATGCCAACGATCTTGGAGATTCACCCCGGCGAATCTACCGGTATCGAGGAAGGGGTTGTGCTGCTGAACAGGGCACGCGTCGAGGGGCAGCTTAGTGTGGATGATATTGGCCGGCTCGCAAGCTTGATCAATCGCTCGGTGGTCGGAGCGTCCAAGCTGTTGCACTTCGTGAATCCGGCGGCCTTTGCGATCTGGGATTCCAGGATCTATCGCTTCATCCATCGCAAGACCCCGCATCAATACCGCGTCAACAACGCAGCCGAGTATGTGCGCTACCTGATCTTGCTACGGCAGCTGCAGCAGGACGCGCGCTTCCAGGATTTCCATGCATCAATCAACCGTAAGATGGGCTATCAGGTCTCCGCCCTGCGAGCGCTTGAGGTGGTGATGTTTTTGAATACGCCAGTGGACTAGACAGCCTATGAACGGCGACAGGAAGCATCCCATGCAGGGACAACGCATTACCTTCGGTTTGCACCTGGACGGCCAACGGCCCAGGCCGGCGGCCAATGCACTCGGTGTATCGCTGGTCGGCCCCTTAGGCCTGTTGAATATTCTCGAAACCCAGTTGGGTCTGCTGGCGCTGCGACCCTCGCAGGCCGAGCGCATTGTCCAGTATCAGGATTGCCTGCATCGGCTCGATTCCGAGCAGCGTTTCTATCATCGCAGCTTCGCCACCGACCCTTGGGCACCTCGGCATGCCTGCTCGACTGGCGGGATCAGTGGGCCCTGCATGGTTGGGATGGCGCCATGCCCAGCAGCGCGCCAATGCGTCTGCGAGACCTGGCGGAGGTTGAAGCACTGGCCGCAACGGCTGTGGCGCCGAGTATTGGTCAGCGGCTTGAGGCGGTGAAGGCTGCATTGCAGAAGCGCCAGCCCAGCATCGAGCAGATCCTGCTTGTGGATTCGCTGGAAACCCTGCCTTATCGCTGGCAAGCGGTGCTTGCCGAGCTGCCAATCGTGGCGGCCGGCGAATTCGCTGGGCAGGGCATGGGCTTCCTTGGCGCGCTGCAGAAGCAGCTCCACGGCGCTGCCAACGGCCAGGAGGGGGCGAAGCTGGCGTGGCAGGAGGATGGCTCCGTGCTCGTCGTCCAGGCCGAAACGTCAATATTGGCGAACCACTGGTCGGCGACCCAGTTCGGCGCGGATTGCCCGACGCTTCTGCTCTGTACCCGTGACGGCATGCGCTGGATGCCCAGCTTTACGCTGCCGGACTGCCCCGGCAAGGGCTCCGGCATGCCAGTACCTTCCGCCCGGCGCTCCAGGTCCTGCCCCTGGCCCTGGAGCTGCTGTGGGAACCGCTCGACTTCCAGGCCCTGGTGCAATTCCTCACTCACCCGATCTGCCCTGTCCCCGGCTATGCCGGGCGCCGTCTCGCGGAAAAAGTCGCCGATGCTCCGGGTATCGGCGGGGCGTATTGGCAACGGACCCTGGCCCGGATCGACGAGTACTACGGCGAGGAGCGCGCTGGCTCGGTTCGTGAAAAGATTGCCCTCTGGGTCGAGCATGCGCGTTTCCCTGCCGAGTCCGGCGCGCCGATAGAGGCAGTCATCGAGCGGGTTGCTCACTTGGCGGCATTCTTTCGCCAGCGCCTTGGCGAAGACGATACTGCCAAGCGCCTCGCCTTCCTGGCCAGCAATGGCCAGTGCCAGTCCTGTCTGGATTCACTGGTGCGGCTGCAGGCTCAGGGAACTGTAGTTATCCGCCCCAGGCAGCTGCAAAAACTCGTCGCTCAAGCCACCGCCAGCGGTACGGAAAACTCTCTCTGCCAGCCGAGGTCGGCGCAGTTCAGGTGGTGAATCACCCGGGCGCGATTACCGAACCGGTTGCGCGGGTTATCTGGTCGCCCTTGGCGTTACCGCCGCTGCCCGGCAGCGATCCCTGGTCGACTGCCGAACTCCGCGTCTTGAAGGAGGCCGGGGTGGAGCTGCCGTCGGCTGCGGACAGGCTGGAGCAGGTCACGGCCAGTTGGTTACGGCCGGTCATGGCCGCTCGTGAGCAACTGGTACTGGTACTTCCACCTGCTGAAGAGGAGGTTCATCCCCTCTGGCTAATGATCGAAGCACTCGTCGAGAAGCCCCGGATACATACCCTGGAGACGCTTCTTGGCGCAGGCGGCGCCATGCTGGCTCCGATCACTGCCCAGCCACTCCCTGCTCCAAAGCGCTGGTGGCAGTTGCCTGACGATGTCTCGGTGGCTTTGCGCCCTAAAGAGTCCTTTTCCAGTCTCGAAAAGCTGCTGTTCAATCCCTATCAGTGGTTGCTGCAATACCCAGCCAGACTGCAAGCGTCGCGCATCGTTAGCCTCGATGGCGGTTTCCGGCTGCTCGGCAATCTGGCCCATGGGCTGGTCGAGCAGTATTTCCTACGTCAGGACGCGCTGACGATGCCCGCAGCGGAGTTTGACGCCTGGTTTGCTTGCTCCTTCACGGCGCTGATTGATGAGGAAGGGGCTACCTTGAAAGCTCCGGGACGGGGCGCCGATCTTGAGGGTTTTCGCCTGCGCCTGCAGCAGGCCATGCGTAGTCTGCGCGAGCAGGTGGCCAAGGCCGGGATGCGGCAGGTGGTGCCGGAGCGGACGGTTGGTGGGCAGTTCTCCGGAGGCGAGCTGGTGGGCTCGGTGGACCTGATGCTGGAGAACGCATTGGGCGAGCTTGCCATCGTCGACATGAAGTGGTCAGGGGTCAGGAAGTACCCGGAAAAGCTGCGCCAGAATCGCCATCTCCAGCTCGCCCTCTATGCCGAGCTGTTGCGCCAGGAAACGGGGCGCTGGCCTTCGGTCGCCTATTACATTCTTGACCGTGCCCGTTTTTTCGCCCCCGACGACCGTGCCTTCCCGGACGCTGAGACAGTGCCGCCCGTGGATGGCGAAAACACCCCACAGCTTTGGCAGCGCTTCCTGGCTACCTGGCGCTGGCGCGTGGCGCAGATGCAGTCCGGGCGATTTGAGGTGGTGCTGGAGGGCATCACCTCCGACGAGGCGGGGCAACCGCCGGAGGACGCCATGACCATGGAAACGCTCAACGAGGCCTACAACGATTATCGGACGCTTGCCGGATGGGAGCGCTAAGCATGGCGAGCAGAATGAAAGGCCAGATCACCTTTATCAGTGCCGGTGCCGGCAGCGGCAAGACCCACCGACTGACCGAGCTTTTGCACCACGAGCTGACGTCGGGCAGTGTCCGGCCAGCGGGCGTCATGGCGACCACCTTTACCAAGAGGGCGGCTGCTGAACTGCGCGAGCGCGTGCGTGGGCATTTGCTCAAGCAGGGCAACTTTGCCCTGGCCAATTCAATGGGCCAGGCACGCATCGGTACGGTTAACAGCGTTTGCGGCCAACTGATTGCCCGCTTCGCGTTTGAGGCCGGCATCGCCACCGAGCAGCAGGTGCTGGAGGAAGCACAGAGCGGGATTCTGCTGGGCCGTGCTATCGACGCGGTACTGGATGGACCGAGCATGCAGAGGCTCCTGGGCCTGGTTCGCCGCCTGGGGCTGGAAGATGACTGGAAAGACGCTTTGCAGTTGCTGGTCAACCAGATTCGCAGCAACGATATCCCGCTTGGCCGGGTCCCCGCTTCGCCCAGTTGAATGCCGACGACTTGCTAAGCCATTTCCCAACGCCGTCCCGGCAGGATCTGAGTCTTGATTTGCTCAAAGCAATCCGCGTGGCGCTACCAACCATCGAAGCGACCGCCCTGTCTGGTAGCAAAAAGAACACCAATGACTACCTGGCGCTGCTCAAGGGCTTTGCTCGTGGCCTTGAGGGGCAGGCCGCACCTTGGAGCGAATGGGTCAAGGTTGCTAAGGCGGCTCCCGAGGCGAGCCTGCGCCGGGTCATCGAGCCCATTGCGGACCTGGCCGGGCAGGTCGACGCGCATCCCAGCTTGCATAGGGACCTGCGCGATTACCTCGACCATATGTTCGACCTGGCGACCAAGGCTCTGGCCAGCTACCAGGCCCTAAAGCAGGAGCTGGGCGTTCTCGATTTTACCGATCAGGAACACCAGCTGCTTGGCTTGCTCGACCACCCCGAAGTGGCGGCTGTGCTTGACGACGAACTCGATCTGCTGATGGTCGATGAGTTTCAGGATACCAGCCCGATCCAGCTTGCCCTCTTCCTGAAACTCGCCCGCTTTGCCAAGCGAGTCTACTGGGTCGGCGATATCAAGCAGGCGATCTACGGCTTCCGTGGCAGCGACACGGCTCTTATGCAGGCCATTCTCACGGCCTTGCCGGACCCAGGGGGCAGCAAGGAGGTTTTGCCATCGTCGTGGCGCTCGCGCCCGGAGCTGGTGAAGGTTGTGAATGCGCTCTTTACTCACGCCTTCGCGGGCTCCCTGACCAGGGAGGAGATCGAGCTCAGGGCCGAGCGCACCGAACCCTTGCCAGGGCCTGGCTTGGCCAACTGGATACTCGCGGGCAAAAACGCTGGCCAAGAGGCCAGCGCGTTGGCATCCGGGGTTCGCCAACTGATCAATAGCGGTTATGTAGTCTATGACAAGCAGGTCCAGTCGCTGCGTCCTGCTCGCTTCGGGGATATTGCCATTCTGTCGCGTTCCCATGACGGAGTGGAGGCGTTGGCTGCGGCCCTTTCCGCGCAAGGCATTCCCGTCGCCACTGCCCAGGCGGGCCTGCTGGCCACGCCCGAGGCTACGCTTGCCCTGGCCTACCTGCGCCGCCTCAATGACCCTGCGGATACCCTGGCCACGGCTGAGATAGTGTCACTGGCCGACAGCCTGGAGCCTGAAGTGTGGCTGGCGGACCGGCTGCGGTACCTGGCGCAAGGCGGTAATGTCGATCTCTGGTGTGAGCAGGCTGTCGAAGGTCATCCTGCGCATCCCCTGCTGGAAGCCATTGCCGCTTTGCGGCCCGCTATGCCGGTACTGGCCCCACAGGAGGCTTTGGCGACGCTGATCGCAACCTGTTCCCTCGCGGAAAAGGTTGCACGCTGGACACCAGATAGCGTCCGAGTACGTCAGCGACTGGCTAATTTGGAGGCCCTGGTTGCACTTGCCGAGCACTATGAAAGTCTTTGTCGAAGTGGTCAGCAGGCGGCCTCAGTTTCCGGCCTTATTCTCTGGCTCGATGAAATGGTCGAGCAGAAGCAGGACATGCTGGCCGAACCGGCCGTCGATGCGGTTAGGGTGATGACCCATCACGCCGCCAAGGGGCTTGAATGGCCGGTGGTCATCCTCACGGACCTGGCCAAGGACATCAAGGACCGGCTCTGGTCGATCTGCGCGGAGTCCGGTGCCCGTTTTGATGTCCACAATCCGCTGGCCGACCGATCTATCCGCTACTGGCCCTGGCCATTCGGCCCGCAGAAGAAGGTCGCGATTGCTGACAAGATCGCGGACACGACCGTGGCTGCTGGATTTAGACAGGCCGCCGTGGAAGAGGCTAAGCGGCTTCTGTATGTCAGCATGACCCGGGCTCGGGATCTGCTAGTGTTGGCGCGCTCCAGCCGCAGACCGAGTGGCGAATGGCTCGACTCACTTGGGGCGCCGTGGTTACTACCGGCGGAGGGATGTGATGCCGTGGAGTTGCCCAATGGCGAGCGCATCTCTGCTGATCACTGGATGCTTGAGCCGCTGGAGGAGCCGGGCAACGGCGAAGCAGCGGCGGCGCAGCCAGTCCATTGGTTCCAGGGGCAGGGCGACAGCGGCTTGCGCCTGCCACTAAGCTTTAGCCCATCTTCGGCAGGGCTGGTCCCGGGTACTGTTTTGGAAAAGTGCTGTATCGGTGAACGGATTCCTGTGGCCGCCGGTGCTGATGTGCGTGCGCTTGGCGAGGCCATTCATGCCTGTATTGGGATGACCTTCGCTGATCCGGATACTCCTCTGTCTGAGACCGATGTAATCAACATCCTGTCCGGATTTAGTGTGTCGGAGTACCTGTCGGCAACCGCAGTGTTGCAACAGCTCAAGGCTTTCCAAAGCTGGTTGTCTAGCCGTTGGCCTGACGCGAGGCCTCATGCCGAAATACCACTGCAGAGCATTTTGCCAAATGGTCAGGTGTTGAATGGTCGGATTGATTTGCTGTTGGAAACCGCTAACGGATGGGTTCTGTTTGACCACAAGTCCAGTCAGTTAGCTATGGATCAGTGGGGTAAGTTGGCTAACGAGTACTGCGCACAGTTGGAGCTATATGCTCAAGGCGTAGAACTGGTTTCCGGGAGAAAAGTCATCGAACAGTGGTTGCTTCTGCCGGTGGCAGGTGGCGCTTTGAGCATTGAGAGGTTCGGATGAGCTCGATCACCCTTGAGATTCCAAACGCCGACGCTGAGGCTTTACTGCGTTTTTTGCAGAAAGTTAACGCTCGGGAGCAGTGCCCGTCTGACCCATGGGAAGCTTCCCGTTTGGAGTCTGCATTGGAGGAGTTGGTAGAAGCTTTGGAGGCTGATTTGAGGTGACTCGTGCGAGTCAGCTTGCAGAAGGGTATGAGGTTCATCTCAATCAGATGAACCTCAATCAGTTTGTCAAATGTCGACATTTCTAGTTGGCCGCGATCGCTAGTAGAGCAGTGTCAAACCTCGGCCATTCAGGTGGTTGGCTCCCTGCTGCCCTGCTTTTCGCGCTTCAACTCCTGGAATTCGCGATAGTGTTCAAAAGCGGCTTTGACCACTACCGCTAGACCTATGGTGGCAAGAATATTTTTGACCATGATTAGGGCTCCATTAGGCCATAAGAACTAGCGCGAAACTCACTAGCCAGACAATGAAGTAGGCTAGGTTCTGCTGCAGATTTTTGGCGCGTTGATACAGGTACACCGGTACCAGCCAGACCCAGCCCCTGAAGCGGCTTGTATTGTGCCCGGCCTTTTGCAGGCGCTTCTCGTCGAAGAAGGAAAGCAGCAGATTGAGCGCTAGCGTGATGTACCAGTAGCTGGCGTTTTCCATCGCTCGCGCCGCTTCTGCCTCGCTGCCGTTGATGGCGCCTGCGACGAACCATTCCATCAAGTATCCAATGATGGGCGCGAAAGCGAGCACCCAGACTAGAGTGTTGTTCACCTGACTGCCAACCAGCGGTGGCGGGGTGTGCTGTAGGTGTTGCCGCAGCGGGGTGTTTTCCAGCTTCGACCACTCGGTAAAGCCATGTGCCCACACGGAACTACCATAGCCGAGACGTCCTGCGCGAATCAGCTCGATCATATCCTGTTCGCTCACGCCTCCCTTGCGTTCACCTTTTTCCTCATAGAACCACTGATTCGTACTGCTTTGAGCATCGGACATCGACTCACTCCTCGATTCGATTGATTGCGTGATGCAGAGTGACAGCCTGGGGCGACAGAATGCGTCGCCCTGACTGCCCTACCAGGCCGAGCGGCAGCTGTTCTCCGGGCTGTCTAGGGGCTGGAGTACGCTGGAGATGTTTTTGGTGGGCAGGTTGATGGTTTTGCCGCCTGCCATGAGCTTCAGGTGGTTGGCCTGGCGCAGGGCTTCCCAGAAGCCGGAGAAATTGGCCCCGCACACTCGGCAGTCGGTAAAGAAGGGGTTGCTGTAGGTCTCTCCGTCAACGATCACGTCGAAGCCGCTGCCTTCTTCGGAGCTGTACTGCCGGCCGCCGATGCTGGCGTGGGCGCGGACATAGCCGTCTTCCTCGTAGTCCGGGCAGGAGATGTTCAACTCGTTGCCGTTACCGTCGTCCACCAGATGTTCACTGACGCCCATGCCCCAACCGGACGTCCATTCATAGGAGCCGGCATGGGCGTTGGCACAGGTGAGTAGGCCGCAGAGCAGCAATATCTTGGTTGTGTGCATGGTGGATTTTCCTTTCATGATGTTCAGATCCTTGATTAGCGAAGGAATTGGCTCAGCCGTTCCCGCATGATTTCCGCGCGGCTGGCCGGGCGGATCTCCAGTTCGGTGTGCTGGCAGGCGGGGCAGCGGCAGAACAAGTCGACATTCAGCCTGAGGGCGTCGCTGGTTGGAATGCTGGTGCGCTTCCAGCCACAGTGTGGGCAGATGGTGGTAAGCGGAGGGAGCGGTATTGGCATGAATGACCTCTACGTTGTGCGTAGGGCGACTGTGCCGCAGCCGCGCGACAGATTGCGTCGTGTTATTGCAGTCAAGGGTTGCTCTGGTCGGGTGCTGGGCTTATTCGAGGAGAGAGTCATGCCGTTCCAGTCGCTCAAGCAGCACCATCGCCAGGAGCGCGATGCCCAGCAGCCAATCTGCGCCTGCGGTGCACTACGCCTTGAGCTGGCTCGACCGTGCCGAGCAGCCGGACGATCTCATCTTCCTGAGGATCGCCTTCAACAAGGCCTATGCCACAGAGATTGACGAGCGCCAACGCTTCTCGGAGCAGGAGACCTTGAAGGCTTTTCTGGAAAAGCTCAGCTCTCTGGACGAGAGTAAGCGTATCGACACATTAGTGTGGCAGGAGTTATCCAGCAGCATCCGCATGCTGCTGGATAACCCGCACGTGTTCCAGCGCTTCTGGGATCACCAGAGTGGCAAGATCGACGGGGCCACCTGGAAAACCCGCTTCGCCAGCGGTAAGCGCGCCGCCCAGCAGGTTTTGGCCTGCGCTGTTCGGCGTGCTGTTCAAGCGCCTGTACACACTTCGCAACCAGCTTATCCACGGTGGCGCTACCTAGAACGGCAGTCAACCGCAAGCAGATACGAGATTGCGCCAGCCTGCCTGGCAAGCAGCTGGCGCCGTTGATCATCGAGCTTATGATGGGTAGCGCGGATACGTTGTGGGGAATGCTTGTTATTCGGTGTTGGAGATTGGCTAATTCAGCGTCACGTTATATTGACTGCCCTTCAAATAGTTGATGGTGCGTTTCTTTACTCCGCTCGCTTCAATGTAATTCCAAGTCCCGCCGATGAGGCTCCGACAATTGGGATGGTTTTGGTTATTACGCCTTTTTGTGTAACCTTTATCCCAAAATATTTGAGCATGATCTTCTGGAATTGCTTGAGGGTTTCCTTCGTCAGGTATTTCTTGATTCCTGCCCTTGTCAATCCCATGCCTCCGCGAATGCCCGCTTGCCTAAATAGCTGGCTTCCGGCATTGATTCCAAATATGGGCACGAGCAACTCCCACGCCGCATCTTCGTTCTCAAAGAATTTGGGGTCGTAAATCACAGCGGCCCTTGCGGCTGCTAGCACTTCGATTTTTAGAGTTGCTGCTACGTCTAATGTAGCGGCGGGTACTGCAACCCAGGGGTTTGCTGGTAGGCCTGTCGCAACGCCTGTTGCAGTAGCTTTCCAGCGTGCGCGAGAAAAAGCCTCCTCGGCTAGCTTTTTGTTAGAGGCATCCGGCTTTTCTTTTCGTTCTGCTGCGACCGATGCAATGATCGCAGGTGGGTCAATGTCAATGACCCACTCAAGTGATTTCATCAGTGCTTTGTTTTCTGTGGTCATAGCGCTATTTCTTCAGGCATGCGTTAGATTGATTCGGCTATCCCGTATAGGCTGAGTCAGTCGGTTGCTCCACAGCGTTTGCATTTTCTGCTTCCGCCAACTTTGACCTCGTGATCAAAGATTTTTATCCATTCGTGATCCGTTCTTCCCATTCTCTGGTCGCCGCAGTGCTGGCACTTTTCTATGATTCGGCAGTTTTCATCTTTGCCGTTATTCTGGTACTCGTGAATTATTTTCTGCTCGGAGCTGCTGCAATGCGTACATTCTCTGACGGAGTTACACGATGAGTAGTCGATGCGGCGCCATTCTCCGAACGTATGCTTGTTTGTGGTGACGTGCTTATGGCAATCCGGGCAGGTCTTCTCGACAAAGCACTGTGGTTTCCCGGATACGTGGCTCCACTCACCAGCATGCCAGCCTGTAGAGCACTTTGCGGAAAGCGCAACGCTTTTAACTACATCCCAAAAACCCATGTTCTTTCCCTCGTTATCAAGTTAATCAGACAGATTGCGTTACTTGTTCATATTGAGCTTTCAGACGGGCTACTTTTTCCTTAATGCTCTGTACCCAGCTTTGCGGCTCCCACACCCTCACATTCTCACCAAGTCCAAACACCCACCACTGCGTCTCCTGATCATCCGGTACTGTGGCTCGTAGGCGTTGCCAGTCGCTGTCTGGCAGCGGTTTCAGGCTTTGTTCGTTGCTCAACGGCGTCTCGCTAAGCAGCCAGGCAATCTGCGGTGATACGTCGGCGACTAGTTCTACCTGCTCAATGGGGGCGGTGGTGTTGAGGTCTTGGCGGATGTAGCTGTCGATCTCGAAGTCGTTGTGGGTGCGGGCCGCTGCGTCCAGACATTCGGCCTGGCGGATGCGGTGCAGGGCGAACTGTCGCAAGTCGTTATAGCCGTCGACGCTGCCTATCAGATAGCTGATGGCGTGGCGCGACACTAGTCCAGCGGGGTGGATCAATAGCTGCTTGAGCTCAGTTTGCTGCGGCTCAGGTAGCTGATCTGCAGCTGTTTGTGTTCCAGCAGGGCGGTGGAGGTTTGCTCCCAGACCTGCGAGATGATCTGTGCAGGTTGCAAGGACTTGCCATTTGGGTGGGCTCGAACCCTGCGAGCCCAGTGCGCCAGGCCATTGTTTTCCAGGTTGTCGAGGTAATCGCGGGCCATACGGAACTGGGGGCCGAGCTGATCCAGAACGCTCTGTGGCAGTAGTGTCTTTAGGTGGCTTTCCGCGAGGTACAGTGCCAGTGCCGTAGGAGTGTCCATGGCCGACAAATCGATAGGCGCATTTTCCGAAAGGCTCCAGCGAAATGATGGGGCGCTCTCGTCACGCTGTAGTGCAAATGGGATCGACAGTCGGTCAAGGTCGCGCTGCACTGTGCGCAGGCTTACGGAGAAACCATCATCTTTGAGTTTCTCCAGCAAGGTTGTGGTCGCAATGCGGCCTGGGGCTCGTGGGATAAGGCGCAGCACCGCGATAAGTCTCAGGAGCGTGTCCTTAGCTTCGGACATCGTTACTTCCCTGTTGTATCGAAATGGGCGCGCTTTGTTGACGCCACTTATATGACGAATATAGCCCTTTACGTGGCAATTTGCCATTCCGGCGATAAGCAGCATAGCTCGGGCGAGCGAAACTAGCCGCTAGGGCCTCTAGGCGGGTTGCTCTACGTTCAAGAAGCTCTAACGAGCGGCACCAAGGGCAGTGATCGAAGAACTCTTTTGTGGTGCTATCCCCATCGTGGGGCACCATCGTCTGCTGCCATTTACAATGGCGGCAGCAGTGGGTCAGAGCTGTTCTCATACGCCGAGTCTCCTTTGCATGGCGCTTGCAGAGGACATTACCCGGCCATGGCGACAGAATATGTCGCGCTATCTCGCTGAAACACTGCGGTCTGCGATGGTTGCGTCACAGCCGACTGAAGCCGTTGTCTCTATGCCATGTTGGGCTTCATCTTCAATCAACGAACCGCTGTCCGCTCAGGACAAGGCTGTCTGCCTTGACGTTCATTCAATCTTCGTTATACAAAAATAATTGATTTTCCTATTGCAATAGCTTTTGCTCATTAAGCATGCTGGTTATGTGCGAGATCGTTCGTACACATAAAAAGAAGAATCAGCATGAACACCGATACTCAAACTGCTTACCGCTCACTAGCTACCCACTTTTATACGACACGCTTTCCAGAAATCCCTGTCTCTGCGCTGGATGAGTTGGATGAGTTCCGCATCATCGGCGCGCTGCTGCGTGCTGCCCCCGAGTACCGGCCTGACTACTTCAGGCGGTTGCGTAATGCATTGGCCTTGGACCAGAAGCTCAGGGGGCATTTCTGGATTGCGCAGGAGATCAATCGGACGCTCAACCCGGTTACCGTTCTGGGCTTGCCTCGCAAGCGCAAGCAGGCGCGGCGGCAGAGAATTTCTGATGACGATTTCGCCAAATGGGTGAGGGCGCTTTTAGCCAAGGGACTGGGGGTTGAGGCTGGGGCGCTAATGCTGATCTGTATGACTGGGGCCCGTCCATGCGAGCTGAGTGACATCAGTATTGAAGGTACGAGGATCCACGTTCTTGGTGCCAAACATAGCCATGGTGGACTACGTGGCGCTGATCGGGTGCTGGAGGCTGATCAAGACTTCTGCCTGCTTGTGCGTAACGCGCTAGAGGCGTTTCGCTCTGACGTCCGGAGTCTGGACTCTATCCGAATGGCGATCCATGAAGCCGCAAAAGAGGTTTTCTCGCGGGGCAAACCTCCCAGCATGTACACGCTGCGCCACCAGTTTGGTGCGAATATGAAGGCCTCAGGTATGTCCAGAGTCGAGATGGCATATGTGATGGGGCACCAGGCAACGGACTCTATTGGACGCTACGGTGACAAGCGTTATGGGCGGGCCGAGGCCGTGAAGGTCAGGCCGGCAACGGACGCAGATCTATCGAAGATTCGAGCAACACATGCGGGTTATGTGAGATCTCGCTCAACGGCTCTGCATGCGGCCTGCTGATAAGTGAGTTTATCGGGCGCTAACCCTCAGCAGCTCTGCCCAGCGCGTGGTGTAGGCGGGTGACAGAAACTCTCTGCGCATTGACCACTCCGCAGGCTTGGCAGTTCTTCCTGGCTGCAATGTGCCCCGCCCCAGCGGCTGTTGATCGCATCCAGGGTGCTCATCAGTCGCTCGGTTCTGATGGGCTGCTCTGGGGCGAGCAGATCCGGTGTGTACTCATTCTTTCGGCAGAGATCCAATAGCAGCACCTGCGTCTTGGTGTAGCTGAAACCTTCGCGGTACAGCGGCTTCAGCCCAGTCTGAACGGCCTAGATGATCAGTCGTCTGTCATCGGTTGGGTATACGGGGTCTGCAGATCCAGCGAGGCATCGAGCGACAGCTTGTGCTCCATGTGATCAAGCGAAGGGCTGGGAAAGTCGACCGGGATGCGTGCATCGAAGAGAGGGAGGGCGGTGCCGCTGCGCTGCAGTGGTCCGAGGATAAGGGCGTTACTCATAACGGCCTGACCGATAACTGTATTTGTGTACAGTTTTCGAGCCTCCGTCATTCCGGCAAGGCGCGCTCGTCGCCAGGGGGGGCGGGGTCTGCACGGATTGTTTACAGGCGAAAAGTAGACAGATCGCCCCGGCGCGTGGTTCTCGCTAGGTTGGGGCAACCGACCAGGAGGACCTCCTATGATCTTGCTGCCCACCCTTAGCAGGCCGTTGAAAAATTCGGCCTCGACTGCCCCAACCCGTTCGGGGTGACGCTTTTTCAAGCGATTGGGGCTAACGGAGGCCGCAAAAGGCCTGGATTCAGGCCTTTTTGACCGGTTTCAGCACCACTTTTACGC
>LZQQ01000007.1_pt1 | contig 36231 bp, 32 predicted proteins | sample 768581 | NCBI WGS metagenome assembly LZQQ01 (sample SAMN05207185, study PRJNA324510) | oil field metagenome | isolation source: sample BH-FW-20 from oil reservoir | place: India: Bombay High | collected 2015-11-25 | reverse complement strand
TGATCGAGGTCGTGCACCAGGCTTTTCAGCAGCTTCCCGGTCAGCCGCCCGAGCGTCTCGCGCTCGGCAGGTTCCAGCGCCGCCAGGCGTGTGCGATGCGCTGCTGCCGCACCGCCAGGATCGCCGCGCAGTTCCTTTCGCCACCACCCGTGAGGTACAGCGCGACGGCACGCCGGTCACGTTCGGACGGCCTGCGCTCGACCACCCCCTCCGCGACGAGCCGGTCGATGAGGCGCACGGCGCCAGGAGCGAAAGCCGCAGCGCCCGCCTCAGCCGCTCGATCGTCATGCCGGGCTCGTGCCCCAGCAGGGTGATGGCCGCTGCGCCGGGCCCGGCTCGGGCGCCTCGTCCTGCGCCCCCTGCAGGACCGCATCGGACAAGGCGAGCGCCAGCGCCCCAACCATATTCTCAAGCTTCGTATCGTTCACAGCGCAATATTATATGCACGAAGCATAGAAATCCAAGACAAATAATGTATGCTTGGCGCACATATTCGAGGAGCGTGCCATGCAACAGATCATCGACGTCACCACCACCCACCGTTCCGTTCACACCGCACAGGCGGCAACCGCGAGCCGCGCGATCGCGCTGGCTGGCGTAGTCCTTCCGCTGCTGATGATCGGCCTGTTGAAGTTCACCCAGATCGAAGTCGATGCGCTCAAGCCGCTGATCGGCGGCACACCCTGGCTGGCCTGGCTCTATACGGTCTTCGGCGAAGCGGGCGCCTCTTATCTCTTGGGCACCGTCGAGCTGGTGACGGCCGCGCTGCTGATCGCCTCGCCCTGGTCCGCCCGTGCCGCCGTGGCCGGCGGCCTGCTCGCCGCCCTCACCTTCCTGACGACCGTATCGACCATGCTCGCGCTACCCATCTGGGAAACCGAATCCGGTGGCTTCCCATGGCTGAATGCGCTTGGCTCCTTCCTGATCAAGGACGTCGCGCTGCTGGGCGTGAGCCTGGTGGTGCTGGTGGAAGGCCTCGGACGCCTGCGCGGCCATGCCGGGCAGACCCGGGGCGAAGGAAACTGAGCGTGCACGAGCGAGGGACGCCCTCGCTCCACCCGGGCGCTACAGCCGCCCGAACTTCTGCCGGTACTGCGCCGGCGTCAGTTTGTGCGGCTGTCGCGTAGGGTGGTCGTGGCCAATCAACCGGAGGCGATCAGCCATTGCCCGGTGACCCGGGCGGCATTGGATGAGGCTGCGAGGGAAGCGAGTGTGGCGGAACGATTGGTGGTGCCGGGTGGTGGGGTGCGATGGGCTGGTTCGGCCAGGGGCCGACACCAGCAGGCGCTTCCTTGCGCTAGCTCAGCATCAACCGATCACGTTATCTATAGTTTGCAAAGGGATGAGCCACGCTCTATTCCACACCGAGGGGTGGCTACCCTTTGGGAGGGTAGCAAGCCGCTCCCAGCGTTTATTTTCCTGCGAAGCGGATCAGACTGCGTCCGTCGTCATCTCGCCATTCACCAGCCGGCGGATGCCCAGCGGATTGGCGTCTTTCAGCGGCTCGGGAAGGAGCCCGTCTGGATAGTTTTGATAGCACACCGGCCGCAAGAAGCGGTCGATTGCCAGGGTGCCAACCGAGGTACCGCGGGCATCCGAAGTCGCCGGGTAGGGGCCGCCGTGGACCATGGCATCACAGACCTCCACACCGGTCGGATAGCCATTGAGCAACAGGCGACCTGCCTTCTGCTCCAGCACCGGCACCAAGTCGCCAAAGGCATTGATATCCGCCGGCTCGGCGATCAACGTGGCGGTCAGTTGCCCGTGCAGGCCCAGCAATGCCTGGACCAACTGCGCCTTGTCCGCGACCTCAACGACCACTGTAGCCGGGCCGAAGACCTCTTCCTGCAGTAACTTGTCGCCGTCCAAGAGCAGGCTGACGTCCGCCTGGAACAGCTGCGGCCTTGCCTGGTTTCCTGCCTGCGCCTGTCCGGCGAGGTGCTTGATTCCACTGTGGGCATGCAGCGCGGCGAGACCTTTCTCGTAGCTCTTCAACGTGCCGGTGTTGAGCATGGTCTGCGCTGGCTGGTCGGCCATGATGCTCGCCAAGCTCGCCAGGAAGGCGGAGAATTCCGGCGATCGGATGCCGACGACCAAGCCGGGATTCGTACAAAACTGACCGCAGCCCGTGACGACCGATGTAGCCAGTTCGTTAGCTACCAGCTCGCCACGCTGTTTGAGCGCTTCGGGCAATACCAGTACCGGGTTGACGCTTGACATCTCAGCGAATACGGGGATCGGCTGCGGGCGCGCTGCGGCCATGTCGCAAAGGGCTCGACCGCCCTTGAGCGAGCCAGTGAAGCCCACAGCCTGGATCGCAGGGTGCTTGACCAAGGCTTCGCCAACCCCGCTCCCGTAGATCATGTTGAACACACCCTTCGGCATGCCAGTTTTCTCAGCCGCGCGAATAATGGCATCGGCCACGCATTCGGCGGTCGCCATGTGTCCACTGTGAGCCTTGAAGACCACCGGACATCCGGCCGCCAACGCCGCGGCGGTGTCGCCACCGGCGGTGGAGAAAGCCAGCGGAAAGTTGGAAGCTCCGAACACGGCGACCGGTCCGACACCCATTTTGCATTGGCGCATGTCCACGCGCGGCATTGGCTTGCGGTCGAGTATTGCGGTATCGATGCGGGCACCATAGAAGTCGCCACGGCGCAAGACCTTGGCGAACAGGCGCATCTGATTACTGGTTCTCCCCCGCTCGCCGGCAATACGGACAGCCGGCAGGGCCGTTTCCCGGGACACTAGCGAAATGAAGTCGTCACCGAACGCATCGAGTTCATTGGCGATGGCATCAAGAAAGTCGGCTCGCCTGGCTGCAGGCAGGGCACGGTAGACTGGATAGCACGCCCCGGCGGCACGCGCAGCGTCATCTACTTCGCCTGGCGTAGCCTGGCAGAATCATAGGGTAACTGTTCGCCAGTGCCGGCATCGTAACTGTAGACGCGCCTCTCGCCTTCGCCACTACGCGCCCCTGCGATGTAGTTTTTGCCCAGTAGTTGCATATCATCTCCTTAACCCGATTGGATAGAAGCCGGCGTCAGCGCGTATTTCGAAAGCATTCTTTATTTGAAAGCGAAGCTTGGTCCGTAACCAAGTTGCATGGAAATATCGCCACATGCAGGAATCAATGCATTCGGCTACGCCCATTGAATACGCTTAAAAGGCGTAACTTCGATGGAATTCCAGACACCTTGTTGGTAATAGATTTCCTGGGCGAGATACTCGTCCACACCCGAGCGGTCCGCTGCTTCGCAAAAGACGATGGAGCCAATCATGCGTCCATCGTTATCGAGCAAAGCCCCACCATCGACAACTACGCCTTTCGCCTTCAGCTCCAAGATGCATTTCATGTGCGCTTCGCGCCCCGCCAACCGCTTTTCGAGCGTGCCGGGAGCCGTGCTGTCACGCGCGACGATTGCGAACAACATGGCTCAGTTCCCTTCGATCCGTGGCGGAACCCCAGGCGCCTCGAGGCTGTATCCCCGGCCCGGGTAATCGAAGCCGAAAAGCTTGTTTTCCGACTCGGCCTTGTTCACGGGTGACGCGTAATACGCCCTGATCTCGACGATCCGTTCGATATTTTCGTCGAAGACGTACCATTCGTCCCCCCGCAAGACCTCACCGATGCCAGTCTTCCAGTGCGTCCATTCGATGACCGCCTCGCGGCCATCGGAGCTGGCAAGCACTTTCTCTATGGACCATTGGGAACCCAGCGTCTTCACGCACCACAGCCAACCGTCCGCGATAGCCCGGGCTCCACGCCAGGGCGCCCCAGGTAGTCCCGGAGGGAAATAATGAACCGCGTTATCACTGAAGCAGTCGACCAAGCCTTGATGATCAGCCCGGTTGCACATCGCAAAGTAATGTCGGATCAAGGCTTCGGCTTTTTCGGGCGGAGTCATGGAGTCAATCCTCTTTATGATTGTCGGGTCATTAGGTGCTTGATCTGCGCCAGCCGTTAGGCACTAGTCGCTCATCCAGTTCGATATCCCGATTGCTCGGCAAAGGATATTCGTCACCATTGATTACCAAGCCAGCCAAGCAGAAATCGAGGCGTGGCGGTCCAAAAACGTCCAGGAGCCAAGCCTCGCCATCACCAAAATTACGAGTAGCGTGGATTAGCGTTTCTGGAATGATCGCAATGGAGGGACTACCCACCTCCAGGTGCTCGTCCTCACGCCAACCAGCCAGGTCATTGCCCCATGGCGTACGGATGTGATGAATCCAATTGCCGGACAGCGCAACGGAGGCCTGTTCGAAATCATCATGCCAGTGAGGACGCAATTCATTCGTCGGCCGCGCATGGCGGAACGGCACGAACGCATTCAGCATGAGATTGGCGCTACGGTATATCCGCGGCTGGATCAAAGGCCCATTGACATCGCCATGCGCGCTCAGATCGTAGTATCGCAAGCGAAAACCATCATGCGGCTCAGGCCAGATCTCGGGTTCGGCGGCGACCATGTGCCGATACACTTCGGCATTGGAGGCCAAGGCCAGCAGGTCTTCCGCTTGGCCGGAGAAAACCCGCACGACCTCCCCCGCCGTCTCGATAACGGCTTGGCTGGGTCCTGGCGGAACAATGGTGAGCGAGTTGCCGTTCGCGACAAGCGTCTCGCCGTCGGCATCGACTTTCGCCGATACGCCGGGAGGCAGTAGCAGCAGGTATTCATCGGTCTGAAAGACTCGTTCCAATATGCAGCCAGCGTGCGCGCGCGTTAGGGCAATCACGAAGTGAGCGCCACGGAGAATCCAGGTGGGGCTACCATCACCTCGATCTTCTGCGGTGGTTCCTGATATGCCCGCAGAACGGAGGGGGGAAGCGGTGTGGATTGATTCACACATAACTCCTTATTATTGAAATTGTTCTGTCAGGTGACGCTGAATTCGCAGCGGCCAAGATGCTCGACCTGGAGGCATACGTTCATGCCGACTTGCAGAGGTTCAGCCGCAGTCGCCGCTCCGGTGAGAAATATGTCGCCGGCACGCAGCGCTCCACCGTGCTCCGCCGTCAATCTCGCCGCGGCGATCAGGGAGTGAATCGGATGGTCGAGAATCGCGGCGCTTGATCCGATCTGGACGGGTCTTCCATCGATCTCCAGCACCATCCCCAAATTGCCGACGTCGACACTGGGAAGGCACCAAGATCCAATGAAAAAACCCGAGGAAGAGCAGTTATCGGAGATGCCGTAACCAGCATCGAACTTGAAATTCTTCAATCGGCTGTCGAGGATATCGATCGCCGGCGCGATCGCATCGATGGCATCCCACGCTTGCAACGCCGTGATACGCCCCTCCAACGGTTTTCGTAGCAGGAAGGCGATCTCCGGCTCGGCACGCGGATGAATGAAGCGCGCCCGCTCCAACTTGCCTCTATTGTCGTGCAGCATCGCGTCGGTGAGACGCCCCCAGATCGCATCCCTCAGCCCGACCTGGAGCATCTTGGCCTTGCTGGTCATGCCCATCTTGACGCCCACCACTCGTTCGCCACGCGCCTCGCGGAGTTCGACGGACAGTTTCTGGATCTGATAGGCCTCGTCGATGCTAATCGACCGCTCGCCCGGTTCCACAGGCCGCACATTACGCGCAGCCTCGTCGAGATATTCGGCAATGGCGGCCAGTTCACTGGCCTGCATGGAAGTGTGCATGAACAGGCTCCTGCTGAGTCAGTGGGCGGAGAAATGGCAGCGAGCCGAACCAAGGCCGGATATGCGGACCTCTGCCCGCTGGCCTGGTGCGATCGGCAACATCGGCCCCAGCGCACCGGACAGAATCACCTGCCCCGCGCGTAACGCACGGCCTCGCCTCACAGCTTGGCCCGCGAGCCAACGCAGTGCGTTGAGTGGGTTACCGAGGCAAGCCAGGCCCGCGCCATAGGCAGCGGGCGTGCCATCGATTTCAAGGGTCATGCCGCAGAGACGCAGGTCGACGTTGGCCAGCCGCGCGGGCTGTGCACCCAGCACGTAAAGTCCAGCCGCGGCGTTGTCGGCGGTGGCATCGACACCCAGTACGTCCCAGCCCTCGATACGGCTGTCCACAATCTCGAGCGCCGGCAGCAGAAAGTTCACCGCACGGATGACCTCGGCCAAAGTTGGGGCCTCCTCGGTCAGATCCCTCCCGAGCACGAAGGCAACCTCGCCTTCGACGCGTGGCGCGATGACCTTCGAAGCCGGGATTTCACCCTCTCGCGATCTCCATGTCGGCAAATAAAGCGCCGGCATTGGGCTGGTCCATGCCGAAGCGGTGTTGTGCGGCACGTGCGGTCAGCCCGATCTTCCAGCCAACCAGGCGGCGGCCGTCACCCAGCCAGCGGGCAATGTTGCAGTCCTGCACGGCGTAGGCGCCGGCCAAGTCGTGGGCGGACAGGAGCTGGCGCGGCGGCTGGCATGGCCGCTGCGCTGCAGCGGCTTCGTACAGCGCCTGTGCAGCGGACTCGATAGCTACCTGACTGCTGGAGGGGCGATCAATAATGGACATTGCGGGCTCCGAATAGGAATTAAGCGACAGCAACTTCAATCCACCACGCCTATGGGCCACGGCACGAATTCATTGACGCCGACGCCCAGGGACTCGCTCTTGGTCGGTCTCCCCGACGCGTAGTGGAGCAATTGTTCGAAAATCTGCTGCCCCAATTCCTGCAGTGTTGCCTCGCCATCGATGATTACGCCGCAATTGATATCCATGTCCGCTTCCATCCGCCGATACATGGGGGTGTTGCTGGCGAGCTTGATGGTTGGTGCGGGAACCGAACCGAAACATGAGCCACGCCCTGTCGTAAACATCACCATGTTGGCGCCGCCGGCGATCTGCCCGGTAGCAGAGACGGGGTCATAGCCGGGGGTATCCATGAAGACCAGCCCCCTCGCGGTCACCTCCTCGGCATACTCGTAAACCTCCATGAGCGGCGCGTTGCCGCCTTTCTTCGCACCACCAAGGCTTTTTTCCAGCACATTGGCGAGACCTCCGGCATTGTTACCTGGCTAACTCGTCCGTTGATCTGGGTGTCTCGCCCGCGGTTGTACTCCAGCCACCAGTTCATTCGTGCAACCAATTTGCGGCCAACTTCCGGGGTCACCGCCCGCGCGGTGAGCAGGTGCTCGACGCCATAGATTTCGGGTGTTTCGGAAAGAATCGCGGTTCCGCCATGGCGGATCAGAATTTCCATGGCTGCCCCCAGTGCGGGGTTGGCGGAGAGGCCGGAAAAGCCGTCCGATCCGCCGCACTGCATCCCTATGATCAAGTGCTCGGCGGAAACGGGCTGGCGACTCACAGCATTGGCCTGCTCCAACATGGACTCAATGCAAGCAATACCCTTCTTGATTGCTGCCAGCGTGCCGCCGGCCTCGTCGATACGCAGGGTTTGCACTTGATGCCCGGAATGCAGGCGTTGCTGCTGCAGGAAGGTTTCCAGCGCGTTGCGCTCGTCGCCGGCCGCGATGATCAGCGAGGCCGCGGTGTTCGGATGACGAATGTAGCCGCCCAAGGTGCGTCTCAATACCTCAAGCGGCTCGCCACTGGCTTCTATGCCGGCGCCCTGCTCATGAACGTACGGCACCACGCCATCGAGGTGCGTAAAGGCGTCTAGCCGGGCGGAGTCGAAGTGACGGGCGATCTTCCGCGCAACCGTGGCGGCGCGATGGCTAACCGCGAAAATTCCTATGTAGTTGCGAGTAGCCACGCGCCCGTCCGCCCGCAGGATTCCCTGAAAGGTTGCACGCTGCCCCGCAGGCACGAGTTCGGTCGGCTGGTAGTCGAGCCCGTAGCGATAGTCTTTGACCAGGTCCCCGAAATTGATGTTATGGCTGTGCATCCAGGTGCCTGGCACCAAGTCCTGTGCGGCGAAACCGATGATCGTGTTGTACTTGAGTACGGCCTCGCCCTTTGCGATGAAACGTGCGGCGATTTTGTGCCCGGCCGGTACCGGCTGCTGGGTTGTCAACCCTTCGCTTTCCACCCGCGTGCCTGCGGGTATCTCGGCACGCGCCACGACTACGTTGTCACGAGGGTCAAGGCGAATGAACGGGTTCTTCAGAGGGGTATTCATGAGAGCTCCTTTAGGCCAGCACGCCGATGGGCCATGGGGCGAATTCTTCGTCGCCGACACCGAGCAGTTCACCTCGCGTCTTTTCGCCAGATGCGATACGCAGCCAGTGCTCGAAGATCGCCCGCCCCATTTCGGCGGCCGTTCGCTCTCCCCTTGCGATGGAACCGCAATCCATGTCCATGTCGTCCTGCAGACGCAGGAAGGTCGCAGTGTTGCTGCTGAGTTTCACTGTCGGCGCCAGCGGCGCGCTGAAACAACTGCCGGCACCGCTGGCAAGGCAGACCAGGTTGACTCCCGCGGCCACCTGGCCGGTGGCGGACACCGCCTCATAACTTGGCGCATCCATGAACACCAGGCCCTTGGTGGGGATAGGGCCGGCATACGGAACGGCCGCGCGGATTGGACTGTTTCCGGCCATCCGCAAAGTGGCGACAGACTTGTCCCGGCCGTTGCTGAGCCCGCGCTGCGCATCATCCTGCTCACCGCTACGCGCAATCTGGGTATCGCGTCCATGATGATAGCGGCGCCACCAATCGCGCCGTTCCTGGAGCGCCGCGCGGACGTCCTCGCTCACGGCCCGCGCTCTGAACTCCGCCCCCAGACGGACCAATGCCGTGGAGTCGGAAAGCACCGCGGTACCACCATGGCTAACCAGCAAATCCACGCTTCACCAAGCGCCGCATTGGCGGTCGCCGCGCTCAAGCCATCCGGAAGTACCGACTGCAGCCCAATGGCGAGATGGTCGATCGAGACGGATTCACGTCTAGCCGCATTCGCGACAGGTAACATTTGCTGCACTGCGGCGATACCGGCGTCAATCGCCGCCCTGGTACCACCGACCTCTTGCAGGACGACAGTCTTTAGCGTATCGCCGGGGACCAATCCCTCCTGCTCCAGGAAGCCGTATAGATTGTTGCGCTCGCAGCCAAGAGCGATCACGACTGAGGCAGCGACATTCGGATGACGGATGCACCCACTCAGCGTTCGACGCAAAAGATCCATGGGCTCGCCGGTCATTTCCATGCCGCAGCCAAATTCATGAGTCATCGGCACGACACCGTCGACATGCGGGTAATCGGCAAGCCGGACCTCATCGAACCACTGCGCGACCTGCCGCGCGGCCGTTGCAGCGCAGTTCCCCGCGACTAGCACAGCGATGTAGTTACGAGTGCCTACGCGGCCGTCAGCCCTCCGGAAACCACGGAAAGTGGCGTCCACGGTATCGATCGACTTCGTTTGAGCTGATGTTGCAACAGGTAGCTCATCGACAATGGCAGGGGTGATGTTATGGCTGTGCAGCCAGCTGCCCGCCGCCACGTCAGCGGCGGCACAGCCTATGACTACGTTCGACTTGATGATCGCCTCACCGGCAACGAGCGTGCGCAGACTGACCTTGTGGCCTGCAGGAACGAGCTCCGTGGTGCACACGCCCCGACAGATATCCATACCAGGCGCCAGATCGCACAGAGCGATAGCGACGTTATCGGTGGGCTCCAGCTGACAGATCGACCGAGGAGCGAAGTCACTGGAGCTGTCTTGAAAGGGTTCAGGCATGTCGGCCTCCGTCACTGCGGACCATTGTTATTGTTACAATCATCAAGCTGCACGACGTTCAATATATTGCATTCAAAAGCACGAATCTACCCATTAAAACGGCCATATTTTTCTGTTTTGTTCACCATACTGAACAATGAATCATGAATACGTGCGGACTGCCACACAGCGGAAGGCAAGGAGCGATGGCCTGAAGAGCACTTGAAGAGGCCCTTGCCAGCCCTTCCAGCACGCTGGCGGCCGGTACGATTAGCATCATTGCGGGGTCACGCTCCGTTCCCATTCGCCCAGCCAAGCGAGGAATGAAGCCTTTCCAGTCAATGCTGAAAAGCCTTGAGCAAGCCATCGCAACACCACGGGGCGATCGCAAACGGATCAAGACCGACCTCCCCTGCACTCCCGCAGCACGCGCCTGGACGGTGCAGAACAGGGGATCCGGCGCTTGTCGAAGGCCAGCAACTGGCGAAAGGAAAGCCTCGAGCGAGGCCCAGCATAATAACCAGGAGTCAGCATACTGAATAACAGTTCACTGATTTTCCCTCATCGGCTACCTGGAAACACTGCCCCACATATAGAATCGACGGCTCAGTGAAAGGGTAACGACATGGAAACCAACAAAAGACGCATCCTTGCGCCGGCCGTGGAACGCTCCATCCGCCTGCTGGCATTGCTTGAAGCCACGCCGCAACACCGTTTCAGCCTGACAGAGATTTCACGCGCGCTCGACATACCCAAGTCCACCGCCTTGAATCTCTGCAGCGAACTGCTCGAAGGCCAACTGATACGCCGCTCTTCTGACGGTTATCAGCTTGGCCGTCGGCTGGTTCAGCTCGGCTCGGCCTACGTGTCTAGCGTCGATCTGGTTCGAGAGTTCTACAATGCCTGCCAGTTCATGCCGCCCGAATTGAATGCCATGGTGCAGTTAGCGGTGCTGGACGAAGAGCTGAACGCTGTGTATCTCGCCCGCCAAGATTGCAACAGCGGGCTACGCCTGGGGCTGCGCGCCGAAATCGGACGGCGTGTGCCTGCAAACTGCACGGGCATTGGTAAGGCCCTTCTCGCCGCGCTACCTTCGCACGAACTTGAAAAGCGTCTGACCGGCATCCGCACGCTGCCAACGCTTACCGAGCGTTCGATCTCCAACCCAGACCAATTGCGCGACCGCCTGCACCAGATACGCAGGGACAGGTTCGCGATCGATGATGAGGAAGTACTGCCCGGCGTAAGCTGCGTAGCCATGGCAGTGCAAACCGCCTCCCGGGAGGACGGCGTTATCGCCATAAGCGTGACAGCGCAAAAAGAAGGACAAAGCCAAGAGCGAATCGAGGAGCACAAGAACGCGCTGTTTCAGGTCGTAGAGAGACTTGCCCAACAGATATAGCCGCAACATAACTTCCTTTTCATCATCCAACGGCGGTCTCTCTGCTGCTTCAAGAAGCCCGCGCGCGAGCACGCCGCGCAACATGGCCATTGCTGCCGCTCGCCTCTGCGATCCCCCCTCCGACACCCTGAGCACGGCCTGCGGGGCATGCCGGGACACGCTCCGCTCAATTCATCATACTGAACAGAGTTCAATATGGTTGACCTGATGGGGAACTGCTGTCTAAGATCAGGCCAAGCACAGGGCAAGGCGGAAACGCTTGCCTGAACGCGAATAAAGATAAGAACAATGGAGCCATCCGCCATGGCATATGCGATTCCGTCTGGCCTTCACCTCAGTGAGCCATCTGCGAACCGAACACCGAAGCTCCGGGTTGCGCCACCTGCGCACCACTGGCGGCATCCGTCCGCCATCTTCACGCTTCGCAACGTTCTGCATTCTTCCCTCACTCCATCGGTACGACCTTTCGTTTAACGAGCGCCACAGCCGCGACCGAGCCGTGATGGATTTGGTCGCCCGCCTCACGGAGATAACAACAAGATGCTACGCCAACTGTGCTACAACCTGACCCTCGCCGCCGCATGCCTCGCCTCTGCGACTATCGCAACTGGCGTCAGTGCAGAGGATAAGTGGCCCACCCGCGAAGTGCGTGTCTATGTCCCTGGATCGCCCGGTGGGCCAACCGATCTGATCGCCCGCACATTTCAGCCACTCTTGGAAAAAGAAGTTGGCGTGCCCGTAATAGTGGTCAATCAGGGCGGCGGTGGCGGCATCGTCGCTTCAAATACGGTGCTGGCAGCCAAAGGCGATGGCGGCACGCTGATGATCACCCACGCCCTACTCCATTCGGCAAAAGTGTTCGGCCTAACCGAAATCACCTACAAGGACTTCGCAGCCATTGGCACCATCAGCGAAGCAGACAACGTGCTGGTAGCGCGGGCCGATGCGCCATACAACACCTTGCAGGAGCTGCATGATTATGCGGAGGCCAATCCCGGCAAGGTAGTAATCGCCAGCTTCTTCGGAGGCATGGGGCAGACCATGAGCGATGCCTTGGAAACATGGTCTGGCGATACGCTACGCAGCGTCGACATCGGTACCGATTCAGACAAACTGACCTCGGTGCTTGGCCAGCAGACGGACCTCGCACTTCTTGCCAAGAACACGGCACAGCAGTATGTCGATGCCGGCCAGCTCAAGGTGCTGGCATTGCTTAACGAGCGCCCGGATCCACAGCATCCGGACTGGCCACTGCCAAAGTCCGCCAATCTCGACCTGGCCGTGCCTCTGGTCTATACGCTTTACGCCCCCGCCTCGATGCCCGATGCCCTGCAGCAACGCCTCGGAGAAACGCTGAAGAAGATTGTCGAGAGCGACGACTTCGCCAAAGCAACCGCACGCATCGATCAGCTCCCGGTATATAGGGATGCCGAAGCCACTAAGACGCATCTTGAGCGTGAGTTCAATTTCTTCCAGAAAACCATCAAGAGTTCCGGCAAATGATCGGCAAGCTCAATGCGGACCGCTGCTTTGGTCTGTTGTTCGTGGTTGTCGGATTGGCGCTCGCGCTGTATGGCTGGAACCTGCCAACGGCCAACCGGCTGGGGGATGTCGGCTCGGGATTCCTGCCGACGATCCTGGGCGCGATGATCGCACTGCTTGGCGCAGTGCTGGTCATCGCGCCACGCTCGGAAGAATGCCTAGCAATCGGTAAAGGACGGCTTGGAACGGCGCTGGGCTTTATCGCTGCCGGAGTGGCCTATGCCGCACTGTTCGTATGGTTCGGCTTTTCCTTCCCTACTTTCGCCTTCCTCGCAGTGACGATGTTCATGCTCAGCGACCACTCGCTACGCGCTCTTGCCCTCTCGCTGGTCGTCGCCGCGCTTTTCACCGGTCTATTGGGTTGGTTGCTGTATGGCGTGCTGCGCGTTCCCCTCGCGCATGTCTGGTTCTTTGGTTAGGAGCGCAACATGTTCGAGACAATCTTCGCGAGTATCAGCAGCCTGCTGGCGACTCCCTCGCAGCTAGGCCTGCTTTGCATCGGTGCTTTGATTGGCCTGTTCGTTGGGACCCTACCCGGCTCAATGCCACCTTAGCCATTGCCGTACTGCTACCGATCACCTTCAAACTAGAGCCGGGTACGGCGATTGGCTTCCTCACAACCATTTACATCGGAGCCATTTGTGGAGGCCTGTACGGCGCAGCGCTTATGCGCATACCTGGCAACGCTTCCTCCATCGCGACCACACTCGACGGGTATCCACTTGTGCAAAAGGGCTTTCCGCTAAAGGCCTTGGGTACCGGTGTATTGGCGAACTTCTGCGGGGGCCTGCTGGGTCTTCTGTTCTTGGTTTCCTGCGCGCCGTTGATTGCCGGCTTCGGCCTGAAGATGGGGCCGTATGAATTCGTCGTTCTGATTTTGATCGCGCTGTTGTTAGTTATTCTCCTGTCGCAGGGTGCGATGGTGAAGGGGCTGCTCATGGCGTGCCTGGGCATGTCGCTAAGCCTGGTAGGCATCGCCCCTATCGACGGAGTGATGCGGTTGACCTTCGGTAATACCGATTTGATCAGCGGCCTCGCCATCGTGCCAGTAATGGTGGGGCTGTTTGCCGTGGCGCAGATGGTTCGAGAAGTGCACCGAGGGGATACCGAGGTCAAGCTCGATTTCAATCTGAAAGGGTTCGGTGTCACCCTATCGGAGGTGACCGGCAACCTGATCAATATACTGCGCTCCTCGTTCCTTGGTGTTTTCGTCGGCATCCTACCCGGGCTCGGCCCAGCTGCCGCCGGAATGCTTTCTTGGGCGGTTGCCAAGCAGTCTTCGAAGACACCCGAGGAGTTCGGCACTGGTACCGTTAAAGGCGTGTGGGCCGCCGAGTCGGCCAACAATGCCGCGGCAGGCGGCGCGCTTTTTCCGCTGCTGACCTTGGGGATTCCTGGGGACACCGTGACAGCGTTGCTGATCGCCGGTTTCATGATTCACGGCCTGCAACCGGGGCCGCTGTTGTTTGTGTCACGTCCGGACGTCATCGCGGACATCTATGTCGCCTTCCTGTTCGCTGTCGTAGCCATCTTCCTGTTCCAGCTAGCGACCATTCGGGTCGTACCGCGTCTACTGCTGACACCAAAGCATTTTCTCCTGCCGATGATGCTGGTGCTCACGGTAGTAGGTGCCTACAGCGCGGAGAATCGTACCTTCGACGTATGGCTGATGTTCGCCTTCGGCGCGCTGGGACTGATATTGGAACGCTTTGGCTTCTCGCTCGCGATCCTTATTCTCGGCTTTATTCTGGGACCGATTTTCGAGGTTAACCTGCGAAGAGCGTTAACCTTTGGCCAAGGGGATCTCACTCCCTTCGTCACCCGCCCCATCTCCGGCACCTTCATTGCAGTCACCGTAGTAGCCGTCGCCGGCATCCTCTTGCAGCGCTACCTGAAACAGCGCAACAGGGCAAAAGAACGCCGACTCGCTGATTCGAACTCCTGACATGGCGGCTACCCCATCATTCGCATACCGCTTGGGGCACATATGGTAGAGCTACAGCGTTTCCCGCTGGACGAACTAAAAACGCTGGCGATGGACCTCTTCGTGGCGAACGGCTTCGAAGCAGAAAAGGCCCAGGCGATGACCGACGTGTTGCTGGAGGCGGATCTGATTGGGCACTCGACTCATGGCCTGGCTCTCCTGCCTCGCTACCTGGACGCGGGTCGCCGAGGGAGATGCTTCGTGCGGGAAACTACGAGGTCTGCTCAGATCGTGGCGCATGCTTGGTCTGGAATGGGCGGCGCCTGCCGGGTACCTGGCTGGTCAGTCGAGGCCTGGACGTGCTGCTGCCCAGAGCCCGGCAATTCGGCCAGGCAACACTGTTGATTGCCGAAAGCCACCACATCGGGGCCCTGGCCGCCTACTTGCGCCGGGCAACCGAGCAGGGCCTGATACTTTTGATCAGTTGCTCGACTGCATCCGTCTCGGTCGTTGCTCCCTTTGGAGGCCGACAACGGCTATTTACACCAAACCCCTTGGCCGCAGGCTTCCCGACGCGGCAAAACCCGATCATGCTGGACATCAGCGCCTCGATCACAACGCTCAATCGTGCCCAACAGTTGGCCGCCGCTGGCGAACGTTACCCACACCCCTGGCTATTGACTGTGGAAGGCATACCCACAGATGACCCGACCGCGCTGGCTGAGGGCGGATCATTGTTGCCGATTGGCGGAATTGACCATGGGCACAAGGGATACAACCTGGCACTACTGACTGAGGCCTTGACCCAGGGGCTTTCCGGGGTGGGGCGTGCTGATCACCCCGGCGGCACCTGCACGCAGGTCATGCTACAGGCCTGGGATCCGGAGGCGTTTGCTGGATTGGATGCCCTGACTCGACAGACCGACTGGCTGGTTAATGCTTGCCGTACGAATCCGCCGCGCCCTGGCGTAAGCGCTGTCCGAGTGCCAGGTGACCGTGCCGAAAGTCACCGCAAACAATGCATAGAGGACGGTGTTCCGCTAAGCGTCTCGACCATCGAGCGCTTACACCGCGAAATAGAACACATTGGCCTCACCATGCCTTCGATCTTTTCCAGCAATTAGCTGTTGAACGATCCAACGGTGGCTGCCTGCTCCTGTGGCCAGCATCCGTGCCTGGGCAGGACCAGAAACCGAGCCATTCGCCAGGCCGCCCTCACCTTTCTGACGACCGTATCGACCATGCTCGCGCTGCCCATCTGGGAAACCGAATCCGGTGGCTTCCCATGGCTGAATGCGCTTGGCTCCTTCCCTGATCAAGGACGTCGCACTGCTGGGCGCAAGCCTGGTGGTGCTCGTGGAAGGTCCGGACGCCTGCGTGGCAATGCCGGGCAAACCCGGGGCGAGGGAAACTGAGCGTGCACGAGCGAGGGGCGCTCGCTCCGCCCGGGCGGCTACAGCCGCCCGAACTTCTGTGGGTACTACTGCGCCGGCGCAGGTGATAGCGTCATTACGCCCCGAATGCCATGGGATAACTTCAGCGGTTCACGTCCACGACCAGACGTCCCCTCACCTTCCCCTGCAGTAGATCATCCGCCGCCTGGATGCTCTGCGTCAGAGCGATTTCCTGGGTGATCCTGGTCAATTTCTCCAGATCCAGCTCGGTGCACAGGCGGCTCCAGGCCTCGACCCGCCGGAGATAAGGCTGGGTGACGCTGTTGATGCCCAGCAGACTCACGCCCCGCAGGATGAAGGGCGCCACGGTTGCCGGCAGGTCCATGCCCTGAGCCAGGCCACACGCGGCGACCGCCCCTTCCGCCCGGGTGCCGGCGCAGACATTGGCCAGGGTATGGCTGCAACGGAATCGATCGCCGCCGCCCAGCGCTCCTTCCCGAGGGGCGCCCGGGCTCCGAGAGCTCGGACCGGTGGATGATCGTTTCCGCGCCCAGTTTCTCGAGGTAGTCGGCCTCCTCGGGCCTGCCTGTCGCGGCGATGACCGAATAGCCGTTGTGTGCCAGAAGCGCGATCGCGAAACTCCCCACCCCACCGTTGCGCCCGTGACCAGAACCCTGCCTGATCCGGCCGAACACCATGGCGTTCCAACGCCATCAGGCACAGCATCGAGGTATAGCCCGCGGTGCCGATGGCCATGGCCTGCCGTTCGGTCATGCCCAGGGGCAGCGGAATCAGCCAGTCGCCTTTGACCCTGGCTTTCTGCGCCAAGCCTCCCCAGTGGGTTTCGCCCACGCCCCATCCGTTGAGCAACACCTTGTCTCCAGGCTGGTATCGGGGATGGGTGCTCGTCTCCACCGTGCCGGCCAAATCGATCCCAGGCACCATCGGGAACTGGCGCACCACCGGGCCTTTGCCGGTAATGGCCAGCCCATCCTTGAAATTCAGCGTGCTGTAGGACACCCGCACGGTGACATCACCTTCGGGCAATTGCTCGTCATTCAGCTCGGTCAGCCGGGCCTGATACGCCGAAGCGTCCTTCTCGATCACGATTGCCTTGAACACATTCACCTCCTTTTAGACCGGTCGTCTATAAACAGATAAAAACGAATCACCGCGCGATGCCGTTCAAAAACCCCTGGAGGAAGACATCCAGGGGATGGATCTCCTGGACCAGCCTGGCACGTAGCACAGCGCCTTCCCAGCCGATCCAGAAATAAGCCGCGAGGGCGTCGCAGTCGGCATCGGGAGCGACCTCGCCCACTTCGACTGCCTCGTCCAGACAACGGGCAAGGCGTTGCTGCCAATCCAGCAGGACCTGCTCCAGCTGCCAGCGGAAACTGTCCGGCAGGACCACGACCTCCTGCCCCAGGTTGCCGACCAGGCAACCGCGCCGGAACTGGTGCCGAGCCATGCCGGCCTTGGCGTCTTCGACGAAGTTCCTCAGTCGTTTCAGCGGGGCTTCGTCCCGGTCCAGCAGCCAGCGGTCGAGCTTGCGCGCGAAGTAGGCGGCATAGCGCTCGAGGACCTGTTGGCCGAAGGCTCCTTGCTGTCGAAGTAGTGATAGAACGACCCCTTGGGCACCTGGACGCGTTTGAGCACGGTGTCGATACCGGTGGCAACGAAACCTTGCTCGGTGAGTATTTCCATCCCGGCACGCAGCAGGGCCTCGCGCGTGTCGCCGTGCTCTCGATTGATCCTGGGAGGTCGACCCCTGCGGGCCGAAGGTTTGGCGGTGTTCATCGCTTCAATTTAGACCGATCGTCTATAAAGTCAAGCCGGCGCTTCCCCGGGTGCGGGACCGTGGCGCATACACATGAGGTGACAAAACGGAAACTGGATATTGACATACCTAAATATCGCAAATAGGCTTAACTCGAAACCCACCCTCGTACCTCAGGAGGTACTCATGCAAGCGTCCAGCGATATCCGCCCGAACCATGCTCCCGACAGCAGCTACGGCCTGTTCATCGACAACCAGTGGGTTGCAGGTGAAAGTGCGGAAACCCTCGCCATCCTCAATCCCGCCAATGGGAAAACTCTCACCAGCATCCCGAACGCCACGGCTTTCGATGTCGACCGTGCGGTAAGGGCCGCGCAACGTGCCTTCGAAACCTGGCGTAGCACCACCCCGATCGAACGCGCCAACGCGCTGCTGAAGATCGCCGACCTGCTGGAAGCCGACGCCGAACGGTTCTCCTATCTGGAAAGCCTCGACGTAGGCAAGCCTATCCGTGAAAGCAGCAGCGTCGATATCCCGCTGGCAATCGATCACTTTCGTTATTTCGCCGGCGTGATCCGCAGCCACTCCGACGAGGCGGTAATGCTGGACGAACAGACCCTCAGCATCGTGCTCAGCGAACCGCTGGGGGTGGTCGGCCAGGTGATCCCATGGAACTTCCCATTGCTGATGGCGGCCTGGAAAATCGCCCCGGCCATCGCAGCGGGCAATACCGTGGTCATCAAGCCGTCGGAGCTGACTCCGGTCAGCATCCTGGAGCTCGCGAAGATCTTCGCCCAGGTCCTGCCTGCCGGGGTCGTGAATATCGTCACCGGTACCGGCGCCTCGGCGGGCCAGGCGCTGCTGGATCATCCGGGCGTGCGCAAGCTTGCCTTCACCGGCTCGACAGGCGTCGGCCATCGGGTGGCCGACGCGGCGGCGAAGAAACTCATTCCGGCGACCCTCGAGCTGGGCGGCAAGTCGGCCAACATCGTGTTTCCCGATGCCAACTGGGACAAGGCCGTGGAAGGCGCGGCGCTCGCTATTCTCTGGAACCAGGGCCAGGTCTGCGAATCCGGCGCTCGGTTGTTCCTGCACGAGTCGATCTACGAGCGCTTCTTGGGTGAGCTCAAGCAGAAATTCGAAGCCGTGCGCGTCGGTGATCCGCAGCACCCCGAGACCATGATGGGCGCCCAGGTCAGCAAGACCCAGATGGAGCGCATCCTTGGCTACATCGATATCGCCAGACAGGAAGGTGCCACGGTGCTGCTCGGCGGTGGCCGTCTGACAGGGCCGGGCTACGACGACGGTTTCTTCATCCAGCCGACCATCCTGGTAGACGTGCGCAACGACATGCGCGTGGCCTACGAAGAGATCTTCGGCCCCGTCCTGTGCGTGATTCCGTTCAAGGATGAAGCGGACGTCATCGCCATGGCCAACGACTCGGAATACGGCCTGGCGGGCGCGGTCTGGACCCAGGACATCAACCGCGCGCTGCGCGTGTCACGGGCCGTGGAAACCGGGCGGATGTGGGTCAACACCTACCACGAGATCCCGGCGCACGCCCCCTTCGGCGGCTACAAGAAATCCGGCCTGGGACGCGAAACCCACAAGTCGATCCTGGAAGCCTACACCCAGAAGAAGAACGTCTACGTCAGCCTCAATGAAGCCCCGCTCGGCTTGTTCTGATTACAGATTCGTCGATTTGACTTTTTACATCTAAAATTCTAGATATGCAGGTAAAACAAATGAAACAATCCGCGCTGTTCAAGCCCGCCCAATTGGCCCCTACACCTTAAAGAATCGTATCGTCCTGCCGCCGCTGACCCGTTCGCGCAGCTCCCAGCCGGGCAATATTCCGAACGATCTGATGGCCACCTATTACCGCCAGCGCACCGGTGCCGGATTCATGGTGACCGAAGGCACCCAGATCGAGCCGCGCGGCCAGGGCTATGCCTGGACCCCCGGCATCCATAGCGCCGAGCAGATCGAGGGCTGGCGCAAGGTCACCAATGCCGTGCATGCCGAAGGAGGCGTGATCTTCGCTCAGCTCTGGCATGTCGGCCGCGTGTCGCACACCTCCCTGCAGCCCGGTGGTGAAGCGCCGGTTGCGCCCTCGGCCATTCGGGCGGACAGCGTCAAGGTGTTCATCGAGACCGGCCCCGGCACCGGTGCGCTGGCCGAGCCTTCACTCCCACGAGCGCTGACGACTGCGGAAGTGAAGGAGCTTGTCCAGCTCTATGCCCAGGCCGCCCGCAATGCCCTGGAGGCGGGCTTCGACGGAGTGGAGTTGCACTGCGCGAACGGCTACCTGGTGAACCAGTTCATTTCCGCCCACACCAATCGGCGTGACGATGAATACGGCGGTTCGCTGCACAACCGCCTGCGCTTCCTGCGCGAAATCACCGAGGCGGTTGCCGCCGTGGTGGGCAAGGAGCGCATGGGCGTGCGCTTCGCCCCGCTGTTCGCCACCACCGATGAAGATCGCGTCTACCTGGGGCTGGTCGAGGAAGACCCTCACCGGACCTATATCGAGGCGGTGAAGGTGCTGGAGGACGTGGGCATTGCCTACCTGTCGCTCGCCGAAGCCGACTGGGAGAACGCCCCAGAGCTGCCCGAGACCTTCCGCGAGGATGTCCGCAAGACCTTCAGCGGCAAGATCCTCTACGCCGGCAAGTACACCGCGGAGCGTGGCAATCGGATGATCCAGGCCGGCTGGGGCGATCTGATCGCGTTTGGTCGCCCCTTCATTGCCAACCCTGACCTGCCCGAGCGGATCGCCAATGGCTGGCCGCTCAATCCGGTCGACCCGACCAGCATGTATGGCGGTACCGACAAGGGCTACACCGACTATCCAACCTATCGCCCCTAAGCGATCGATCCCGCGCCCTGCAGTTCCAGGGCGCGGCTCGCCTTCACTGACCGAGGAAGATGAGCATGTATCAACCGAGCACGATTTCTCACCACGAGCATCGAGCATTCAGGCGGACCTTCAAGCAAGGTCATCTGAGCCTGGGATTGTTCTTCCCCCTGGAGGCGTTCGAAGGGGATACGCCGAGCATGCTCGATCAGGTGCCATTGGCCCGGCGCGCAGAGGAACTCGGGTTTTCCGCACTCTGGTTTCGCGACGTCCCACTCCGGGATCCGGGCTTCGGCGACGTCGGCCAGGTCTTCGACCTTGGGTGTACCTGGGCCATATGGCCGCTCATACGACGAACATCGCGCTGGGCACCGCCTCCATCGCCCTTCCCTTGCACCATCCCTTGCATACGGCCAAGGCGGCGGCGAGCGTCGATCAGCTGAGCAAAGGCCGCTTGCTCCTCGGGGTGGCTTCCGGTGATCGGCCGGTGGAATTTCCCGCCTTCAACGTCGACCCGGAAAAGCGCGGCGAGATCTTTCGTGAGCACTGCGAGGTGATACGCCAGGTCCATCACAGCCACTTCGAACCGATTCGCTGGAGTGGTGGTGAATTACTGGGGGCCGACCTCATACCCAAGCCCACGACCCGAGAAATCCCGTTGTTCGTGACCGGACACAGCCGCCAGTCGCTCGACTGGATCGCACGTGAAAGCCATGGCTGGATCAGCTATCCACGTCCGCCGAAAATTCAGCGATTGATCGTAGAGGATTGGAAGGAAGAGGTAATGAAACAATGCGGACCGGTTCACAAGCCGTTCATGCAGTCGCTCTACATCGACCTCGAGGCTCGCTCGTCCACACCGCCGTCCCCCATTCACCTGGGGTTCCGGCTGGGACGTGACCACCTCCGGGCCCTGCTGGAGACGCTTCAGGAAATCGGCGTGGACCACGTCATCCTTAACCTCAAGTACGGTAAACGACCCGCCGCCGAGGTTATCGAAGAACTCGGCCGGCATATCGTTCCGCATTTCGGCGCCCAGGCCCCGGACAGCCTGAGCTGAAGGAAAGGTTTTCAATCAGTGCCAATCTCGCGCCCTTGCGACAGCCGGACCACGAGAGGTCACTCCAGCGCCTTCCAATTTTCCATGCGAACGGGGAAGATATCGCCATATCGCGAAAAAGGGGTATCGCAAATTCCATGAGCATCGACGTCAACGAAGCCCTGAAGGCCCTGGCGAACCCGACGCGCCTCGCCATTCTCAACTGGCTCAAGGAGCCCAGGACGAGCTTCCCCGAGCAGGAGGTCGATCCGGAAACGGTCGGTGTGTGCGTCAGCATCATCCAGGAGCGCACGGGCCTTTCGCAGTCCACTACGTCGCTTTACCTCACGGCCCTGCAGCGCGCGCAACTGGTGACATCTCAGCGGATCGGTCCTTGGACCTACTACAAGCGCCACGACGAGAACATCAAGGCCTTCTTCAAAGCGCTGCAAGAAAAGATATAGGCCCCTCCGCAGGCGGGCCGTGGGGGCCCGCCAACCTGTTGATCACCCCCGCCACGACACCTGGACAAGCTGCTCGGCCGACTACCGCGCCTCGAATCCGGTGAAGGGTACGCTTCAAGCGACCAGTACTATCCGGCTGGTGCCGGACATCTCAGCCAGACGATCTGGTCGACGTCCTCGGCCCCCGCGACTCCAGGTATTGCTCGCCCAGCAAGACAACCAATCCGCTCAGCACGATGATGAGGGTGCCAATGCAGCTCCACAGATTTGGCAGCTCGGAAAAAAGCAGGTACCCCAGCAGGCTCGCGCCGACGATTTGCAGGTAAGTGAACGGTGCGACGAACGGCGCAGGGGCCACCTCGAAGGCACGCACCAGGCAGTAGTGCCCGCAACCACCGAGGATGCCCATGCTGACCAGCAAACCAACATGTACCAGGTTGTCCGGCGACTGCCAGAAGAATGGAAGCATCAGGCTCGTCAACACGAACCCGGCGGCGGCCATGTACGTGTTGGACGTTTCCGGCGTGTCGTGACTAGCGAGCTTGCGCGACAGGATCTGTGTAAGCGCTGAGGTGCAGGCGCTCAAGAGCACCAGTAACACGGCAGGATGGAAGGCATCGCCACCTGGCTGTATGACGAACAGCGCCCCGGCGAACCCACTGATCGCCGCGACTGTTTTCAGTAGGCCTACCGTCTCGCCCAGCATGAAGGGTGACAGTACCAGGACCACCATGGGCGCCGTGAAACTCACCGCTGCCGCGGTCCCCACCGGCACGTACTGGAGCGCGCAGAACATCAGGAAGGAGGTAAGGCAGAACAGCAACGACCGCACGATTTGCAACCAGGGGCGCCGAGAGCGAAACAGCGCCGCCCCTTTGCGCGGCGCGAATACCACCAACATGAACACCACATGGCCGAAGTAGCGGCACCAGAGCAACTGAATGACCGGGTAGAACAGGCCGAGGTATTTAACTTCCGCGTTCAGTAGCGGAATCAGAATCGCCGCCGCCAGCATGAACGCCACCGCCGTCACGAACGGGCTGCGCTTCGGCTCCACCCGCTCCTCGAGGACTTCATCTTCCCGTGCCGCCAACATCAGGCGCTCCCTTGATCAGCTTGTTGTTGTGTTGTTGTCAGCCATGTTCCGCATCGGACTACCAACGCAGGCTCACGTTCGAACGGATGTACATGGCCGACCGACCGAGGCGTATCGCAGCTTTTGTGCCACTTCAAGTCGCCCTATTCAGTTGCCACAGCTCAGCCGGACAACGTGCCCTTTGGCCAATGGGGTCACTGTCTGCAATCGGGCCGGTCTGGGTCACTGGCGAAAGGTGGCTTTGAGTCGAAAGGCGCCTCCCGATTCTCGATCTCTGCAATCGTCGCGTCCACCCAAACGACGCACGGCCAGCACAAAATCCGCACGGATCATCTCAAACACAAGAGCCACCCACGGCTCTCAACCGGAGGTGATCCCATGAGTATCGATCCGCTCGACCGTCCTCACGATCAGCAGCCCGTGCCAGGACAGGACCAGAACCCGAGCCATTCGCCGGAGCCTGATTTCGTCACCGATAACCCGGACGTCAGGGTATCCCGGACAACGCTGGCGAGCCTGCCAGGCGACCGGGCACTGGGCCGGATGTGCAGGACCCCGGCACACCGGAGGCCGATCCGACCCAGCCGGGGCTCGGCAACCCGCTGCCCTGAGCGTCGAGCAAAAAGCCCGGGCTGCCGCTTGGTGCGTCACTTGGCCGAGGCGCCCCAGGAGCGCCGTGACTTTCGGGCAGACCTACAGGCCTGTATTCGCCGCGAGGCGCGCAATCCACAAGGATGTGGTGAATACCGCAAGCCGGTCGGGAACGGGCGCGGCCTCCCACGGGTTCGGTGGACACCCCCGCTTTTGTGGGAGGCCCGACCTCGGGGCGAGCTTGTCTGGGTGAGCAGCATTCCATGCCGCCGGGCCTTTAATGTCCAAGCGGCGTGAAATCGCTACTGCTCGAAGCCCAGCTGCCGGTAGTGCTGCATCATCAGGGTGTGCGCAAGCGGGCACTCCTCGCTACCCGATTCCCTTCACCGCCTCGATCCATACCGGATCGAGGTGCGTCTGCTCGGCGTCCATTCCCAGCTCCTCCATCAGCTCCCGGTGCGCGTCGATCTCCCGCACCATGCCGGCCAGTTCGGTGAGGTTGCCGTCGAGCTGGTGCATCTGGGTCACGCCCAGGTGGTAGAAGCGCAGGAGCTTGATGGCCTCGGGCTGGCGGGCGGCGACGCCGGCCTTGAGTGGTGCATGACGTTGGTGATGCGCATGAGGTTGCGCTTGAGCTGCCAGCCGTACGCCGCCGGGGCCATCCAGGCGGTGGACCAGAGTTTCAGGCGCACCAGGCGACGGTGGCGGCCAGGCCGGCGAGCACGCCGAGCAGGTTCCAGCGGAAGTTGTTGCCGCCGGGGTCGCGAACAGCTGCACGGCCAGGCTGGAGAGGAGCAGCGCCAGAACGAGGAAAATGGCGATCACGACGAAGGCGATGCGCCGGGTGTCCTGGCGGTAGCGCTCGGCGCTCATGGGGCGGATTTCGAACATGGGCTCTTCATGTGGGGTGAAATGTCGTATCGCAGCGCATGCCTGCGTGGCAGCGCTGCATTGTGCTTGAACATGCGCCGCAATGCTCTGCCATCCTCCGGCCCGCGGTACTGGCCGAAGCAACCGTCCTGGCCTCCAAGCCAGGCGGCCGGCCGTTCGAGGCGGCTCATGGTTCGAACTTGTAACCAACGCCGTAGATGGAATGAATCAGCTCTTCATCGGGGCTCGCCAGCTGCAGTTTGCGCCGCAGGTTCTTCACGTGGCTGTCCACGGTTCGATCGGTGACTATGCGATTGTCGTCATAGAGCCGGTCCATCAGTTGGTTCCTGGAAAATACCCGCCCTGGCGAGCCGGCCAGGCAACTGAGCAGGCGAAACTCGACCGGCGTCAGGTCCAGATCGATCCCCTTGAAGGTGGCGCGGTATTCCGTGGTCTCCAGGCGCACGCCCGTGTCGACCGTCCGGCTTCGTCGGCGCAGGATCGCACGCGCCCTCGCCACCACTTCACGCGGACTGAAGGGCTTGCAGATATAGTCGTCGGCCCCTAGATCGAGCCCGAGCAGGCGGTCGACCTCTTCGACCCTTGCCGTGACGAGCATGATCGGTACATCCGAAAAGGTACGCAGTGCGCGGCAGATATCGAGCCCATCACGTCCGGGCAGCATAATGTCGAGCAGGATCAAGTCCGGAGGAGCCACGCGAACTGCAGGCTCGACCGCCAACCCTTCGTCCATGCAGGTCACACGATGGCCGGCCGCCTGGAAATAGTCACGCAACAGATTCGCCAGCTTGGGCTCATCCTCTACGATCAGAATGTCGGCTGGACGGAGTTCTTCATTGCCGCCCATCAGGCACTCTCCGTCGGCAATTGCAGGTGCAGCCAGAGGCCTCCCAACGGGGACCGCCGTGCTTCGAGCGTTCCACCGTGGGCTTCGGCAATGCTTCGGCAAATCGCCAGCCCGAGGCCGGAACCGCCACTGGCACGACGCCGCGAAGCCTCTGCGCGGTAGAAGCGTTCGAACAACCGGGACAGTTCGGCGTCTGGAACGCCCGGGCCGGAGTCCATCCAGTCGACGCCGATTCCGGCGCCATCCTGCACGACCTCGATTCGCAGCCGGCCACCAGAATCGGTATAGCGCAGGCTGTTCTCGAGCAGGTTGCCGAACAGTTGCTGCAGGCGGCCGGCATCGGCCAGCACCGGTCGCGTTCGCTCGGGCACCGTCATCTCGAGGGAGAGTCCGCGCTCGCGGCAACGCCCGGCTGCGCCGGCCAGCGAGAGTTGCAGCAACTCGATCAGATCGACCGGGCTCTTGCGATAAGTCAGCGCGCCGACGTCGGCCAGCGAAAGCTCGTAAAGATCGGCAACCAGCTTGTTCAGCAGGCCGACCTCCTGCTGCAACGAGCGAAGCGACATGGCATCCAGCGCACGTACGCCATCTTCCAACGCCTCGAGTTCGCCCCGCAGCACCGCCAGCGGCGTGCGCAGTTCATGCGAAATGCTGGCCATGAACTCGCGCCGCATGCGTTCGTTGCGCTCCAGGGCGAACGCCAGCTGGTTGAAGTCGCGCGCCAACTGGCCTACCTCGTCGTCGGCCTGCGCCTGCACGCGCTCGCTGTAATCACCCGCAGCAGCCTATGCGTTGCAGCGGCCACCTGACGTACCGGGGCGAGCAAGCGACGCGAAGCCCAGCGGGCGATGAGCGCTGCGAGCAACAGGGCCAGCACGCCCACCCCCATACTCGAGAGCAACTGGCGCTTGACCAGCATCTCGCCCCCGGCTTCGACAACGCTCTGGAAGGGTACGACCGCCAGCCAACCCACTACCTGACCATCCACTTCGATGGGCCGGCGCGAGGCATCATCGGTCAACTGGACGAACTGCACGACCGGCTCTCCGGCCGCATCAAGCAGGGCGATACGCAAACCCCCACCGGTCAGATCGGATGCGGGCATGACCCATTCGGGCGTCTCGTCGCCGACAGGAGGACGCATCAGTTCGAACCATTCCGGGTTCCTCCCGCGCAACCGGTCCCAACTGCCATACCGGCGGTAATAGTCTTGCATCTTGGGCAGCACGCTCTCTGCTCGCTCCTCGGTCAGGCCATTGACGTAGCCGAGAAAGCCTCGCGCGAAGCTCCAGCCGTCCGCCACGCCCATGGCCAGGGCCACAAACAGGGCGGTACCGAGTACGGCGACGAACAGCTTGCGGGACAGGCTCGACTTCATCAGGGATGGGACATCACGGAGGGCGAAGGTCCGGCTATTAAGACCGCCCATGCCCGGCGATTCAACATTGCCGCCGCAATCTCCAAATTCTCTGCACATTTGCTCCACAGCATGGGCTGCATGGAAAAACGACCCGGGTCCGCCCCGATGGGAGCAATAATGCAATTTCTGAAGCGCAGCACACTGGCCTACCTCGCCGCCGCGCTCCTGGCCGGCTGCACGCCGCGCCGGAGCTGCCGCAAAGTCCCGTTCCCGAAGTGGGTGTGATCACCGTCGAGCCACAATCCCAGTGGCTGACCAGCGAGCTTCCCGGCCGTACCAAAGCCTGGCTCACCGCCGAGATTCGCCCGCAGGTGGGTGGCATCGTCAAGGAACGACTCTTCACCGAGGGTTCGTTCGTCAAGATGGGCGACATCCTCTACCGCATCGATTCGGCGCCCTATCAGGCGGTATATGACCAGATGCGTGCGGCCACGGCACAGGCTAAGGCCACGCTCGACTCGGCGAGGTTGAAAGCCAAGCGCTATGCCGCCCTGGCCGAGATCGACGCCATCAGCCAGCAGGACAACGAGGACGCCCAGGCCACCTGGCAAAGCGCCGAAGCCGCCTATCAGGCAGCCAAGGCCTCCGAGCAGAGCGCTCGCATCGATCTGGCGTACACCACGCTGACGGCGCCGATTTCCGGCCGCGTCGAAACCTCGAGCGTCACCCCCGGGGCTCTGGTGACCGCCAGCCAGGAAACCGCACTGACCACCGTGCAACAGCTAGACCCGCTATACGTCGACATCACCCAGTCCAGTGCCGAGGTGCTTCGTCTCAAGCGCGAACTGGCCGAGGGGCGGCTGCACAAGGCCGGCGACGACGAAGCGAGCATCCGCCTGCGCCTGGAGGACGGCAGCGAATACGCTCATGCCGGCCGCCTGCAGTTCAGCGGCGCCAGCGTGTCGCAGAGCACTGGTAGCGTGACCCTGCGTGCCGTGGTGCCCAACCCCGACGGATTGCTGCTGCCGGGCATGTACGTGCGCGCCCTGCTCGAGGAAGCAGTCGACGAAAACGCGATCCTGGTGCCACAACGCGCCGTCACCCGCAGCGCAACGGGTGCCACCCACGTGCTGCTGGTCGAAGACGGCAAACTGACGCAGCGCGAAGTGACCATCGGCCGGCAGGTCGAGAACCAGTGGTGGATCACCTCGGGCCTGAGCGGCGGCGAACAATTGGTGATCGAGGGCGGCCAGAAGGCGCGGCCCGGCGACGCGGTCAGTGCACGGCCCATGACCATACCCGCGGCCGTGGCCGTCACCACGCACTGAGGAGGCGGACATGGCACGCTTTTTTCATCGACCGGCCGATCTTCGCCTGGGTCCTCTCCATAGTCGTGATGCTCGCAGGCGCACTGTCCATCAGCCGCCTGCCGCTGGAGCAGTATCCGGATATCGCACCGCCGACGATCAACATCTCCGCGACCTATACCGGCGCCTCGGCCAAGACCATCGAGGACTCGGTCACCCAGGTCATCGAGCAGCAGATGAAGGGTCTCGACGGCTTGATGTACATGTCTGCCTCGAGCAGCTCGGCGGGCAGTGCGCAGATCAGTCTGACCTTCGCCGCCGGCACCGATGCCGATGTGGCGCAGATGCAGGTGCAGAACAAGTTGCAGCAGGCCGAATCACGCCTGCCGCAGGCGGTGCAGAACCAGGGCATCACGGTGACCAAGGGCGGCGGCGACTTCCTGATGATCGTCGCGTTCCACTCGCACAATCCCTCGATCACCCATACCGACATCGGCGATTTCATCGACAGCCAGCTCCTCGACCAGATCAGCCGCGTCGACGGCGTCGGCGAGGTACAGACCCTCGGCTCCGGCTACGCCATGCGCATCTGGCTCGATCCGGCCAAGCTCGAACAGTACGCCCTGATGCCCTCCGACATCAGCAGCGCACTCGAGGCGCAGAACACCGAAGTCTCGGCCGGCCAGCTCGGTGCCCTGCCGGCGAAGGCTGGCCAGCAGCTCAACGCCACCATCAGCGCGCGCAGCAAGCTGCAGACCGTCGAGCAGTTCCGCGACGTGGTGGTCAAGAGTGACAGCGATGGCTCGCTGGTGCTGCTTTCGGACGTGGCGCGGGTCGAACTGGGCAGCGAGAGTTACGACGTGGTCGCCTCGCTCGATGGTCAGCCCTCCGCCGCGATGGCCGTCAAGCTGGCCACCGGAGCCAATGCGCTGGACGTGGCCGAGGCGGTGAAGGCCCGGCTCGCCGAGCTGGCGCCGAATTTCCCCGCCGAGCTGCAGCTCGAGATGGCCATCCCCTACGACACCACGCCCTTCGTCAGCCTTTCCATCGAAGAGGTGGTCAAGGCGCTGTTCGAGGCGATCGCGCTGGTAGTGCTGATCATGTATCTGTTCCTGCAGAACTGGCGTGCCACGCTGATTCCGGCCGTCACCGTGCCGGTTGTATTGCTCGGCACCTTCGGCGTGCTGGCGGCCTTCGGCTACTCGATCAACACCCTGAGCATGTTCGCCATGGTGTTGGCCATCGGCCTGCTGGTGGACGACGCGATCGTGGTGGTGGAGAACGTCGAGCGGGTGATGAGCGAGGAAGGCCTTTCGCCGCGCGACGCGACGCGCAAATCGATGGACGAGATCAGCGGCGCGCTGGTGGGCATCGCCCTGGTGCTGTCGGCGGTGTTCGTGCCGATGGCTTCTTCAGCGGCTCTACCGGCGCCATCTATCGCCAGTTCTCCGTGACCATCGTCAGCGCCATGCTGCTCTCGGTTCTGGTGGCCATGAGCCTCAGCCCGGCGCTATGCGCCACCCTGCTGCGATCGGGCACGCACGGTCCGCGACGCGGTTTCTTCGGCTGGTTCAATCGCACCTTCGCCCGCAATACCGAGCGCTACGGCCACGGCGTTTCCCGTGTGTTGCGCAGCGGCCCACGCATGCTGCTGGTCTACGCCCTGATCGCGGGCGTGATGGCGGTCGGCTACCTGCGCCTGCCCGGCTCGTTTCTCCCGGACGAGGACCAGGGCATGCTGATGGCCATGATCCAGCTACCGGTCGGAGCCACGGACGAACGCACCCAGGCCGCGACCAGCCAGTTCATCGACTACATGCTGGAGCAGCCGGAAGTGGACTCGATGATCTCGGTCACGGGCCTCGGCATGGGTGGTAACGCACAGAACTCAGGCCGCGCGTCATCAAGCTGAAGGACTGGAGCCTGCGCGAGGGTGCCGAGCAGACCGCCGCCGCCCTCGCCCGTCGCGCCACCGCGGCCCTGTCCAGCCTGCGCGATGCGAGCATCTTCATCATGCAGCCGCCGGCCATTCGTGGCCTTGGCGAGAGTTCCGGCTTCGATCTCCAGCTCAAGGATGTCGGCGGTGTCGGCCATGATGCGCTGATCGCCGCGCGTGATCAGTTCCTCACCCTGGCGGCGCAGAGCGACAAGCTGGTCGGCGTGCGCAGCAACGGCCTGGAGGACACACCGGAATTCCATGTCGCGATCGACGACCGCAAGAGCGGCGCCTTCGGCCTGTCCACCCTGGACATCAACGATACCCTGGCTACCGCGATGGGCGGCAGCTACGTCAACGATTTCGTCTACAACGGCCGGGTCAAGAAGGTCTATGTGCAGGGCGAGGCCGACAGCCGCATGCGCACCGACGACCTCATGCGCTGGTACGTGCGCAACGACGCCGGCGAAATGGTGCCGTTCAGCACCTTCGCCAGCACCGACTGGACATACGGCTCGCCCATGCTGGAGCGCTACAACGGCAACGCCTCGATAGGGCTGGTCGGCGACCCGGCGACCGGCGTGAGTTCAGGCGACGCAATGGCCGAGGTCGAGGCGCTGCTCGCGCAGTTGCCGGCCGGGATCGGCTACGAGTGGTCGGGGCAGTCCTACCAGGAACGACTGTCCGGCTCGCAGCGCCGATGCTTTACGCCGTCTCGATCCTGTTCGTGTTCCTCTGCCTGGCAGCGCTCTACGAGAGCTGGTCGGTACCCTTCGCGGTGATGCTGGTAGTACCGCTGGGCATCGTCGGCGCGGTGTTGGCCACCGGCCTGGGCGGGCTGAGCAACGACGTCTACTTCCAGGTGGGCCTACTGACCACGTCGGCCTTGCGGCGAAGAATGCGATCCTTATCGTCGAGTTCGCCAAGCACTTGCAGGAGCAAGGCATGGAGCTGCTCGCGGCGACGCTCGAGGCCTGTCGGCAACGCCTGCGGCCCATCCTCATGACATCGTTGGCATTCATGTTCGGCGTGCTGCCGCTGGCCCTGGCCAGCGGTCCCGGCGCCGGCGGTCGTCAGGCGATTGGCACTGGCGTGCTGGGCGGGATGTTCAGCGCCACCGTGCTCGGTATCTTCTTCGTTCCGCTGTTCTTCGTCCTGGTTCGCCGCGCGAGCGCTCGTCGCGCACCGACCCTGCTCTCAGGAGTTGAAGCATGATTCGCCCTGCCCCGCTCGCTGCCTGGCTATCTGCCTGGCGCTGACCGGCTGCGTCAACCTGGCGCCCGAATACCAACGCCCCGAGGCGCCGATACGCGACCAGTGGCCGGCCGACGTCGTAGCGTCGACCGCGCCGGCCGATGTGCTCTCGGCGCTGGATCGCTTCGTCCTCGATTCACGCCTGCGGCAGGTGCTGGAACAAGCCTTGGCCAACAACCGTGACCTGCGGGTAGCCGCCCTCAACGTGGCGACCGCGCGTGCGCAATACCGGGTGCAACGTGCCGAGCAGTTCCCCACCGTGGACGGCGTTGCCAGCGGCAGCCATAGCCGCGCTGCCGTCAACAGCGGTTCGGAGACAGCCAGCGTCGAGCACCAGTACAGCGTCGCGTTGAGCCTGAGCTACGAACTGGACCTGTTCGGCCGCCTGCGCAACCTCAGCGATGCCGCGCTGGAATCCTACCTGGCGCTGGAGGAAACTCGCCGCAGCACACAGATCAGCCTGGTGGCCGAGGTCGCGACGGCCTGGCTGACGCTTGCCGCGGACCAGGAACTCCTGCAGCTAGCCAAGGACACCCTGGCGAGCCAGCAGGCCAGTTATGACCTGCAGCAACGCAGCCATGCGCTGGGCAATACTTCCGGACTGGAGCTCGCCCAGGCGCAGACAACGGTCGAATCAGCACGCGTCGACGTGGCCGCCTACCAGAGCCAGGTGCAATTGGACCTCAACGCACTGGAGCTTCTCGTCGGCGCGCCGGTGGACAGCGCCTTGCTACCGCAGGCGCTGGAAGCTGACAGTGCCGAACTGGTCGCGCTACCCGGCGAGTTGCCGTCGAGCCTGCTTCAGCAGCGCCCCGACGTCCTCGCCGCCGAACACACACTCAAGGCGGCCAATGCCGACATCGGAGCCGCCCGTGCGGCATTCTTTCCCAGCATCAACCTGACCGGCAGCGCAGGGACGACCAGTTCGGAACTGGCCGGGCTGTTCAAGGCCGGTAGCGGCGCCTGGAGTTTCGCGCCGAGCATCAGCGTACCGATCTTCAATAATGGGGCCAACCGTGCGTCGCTGGCGGCTGCGCGGAGCGAACATGACATGCAGCTCGCCACCTACGAGAAGACCATACAGACGGCATTCAGCGAGGTAGCCGATGCCCTGGCCGTGCGCAGCACCATCCAGGCGCGCCTCGCGGCCCAACAAGCACTGACCGACGCCACCGAGCGGAGCTACACGCTGGCTGATGCCCTGTACCGCAGCGGTGCCAGCAGCTACCTCGACGCACTGGATGCCCAGCGTTCGCTGTATGCCGCACGGCAAACGCTGATCGACCTTCGCCTTACCGAACAGAGCAACCGCATCACCCTCTACAAGGCGCTCGGTGGCGGTGCCTAGGTCTGTTGCCGTTTCGTCGCGAGCCGCTCTGCTGCCTGGGGAATGACCCGCCGGCGCCCTGCCCTTTCGCGGACAGCGGCGGCCGGTTCTATGGGCGCAGCCTAAGCGTTGTCAGCCGTTGCCGGGACTTGGCAGGCGAGGCGCCTTCAACCGCGGCACCGGCGCTTGGCCAGCAGGCGGATGCCGCGAATGCCTGGGCCCGCTCGATGGCCAGGCAGGCGCTGGCGACTTCGGCGGCCACCCGTGCATGCATGTAGGCGAGGCTGTCCACCAGGGTGCCGCTGTTCTCGAAGAAGTCCATGGGTTCGCCGGGCTCGCCCTTCAAGTGTGGGCAGCGCAGGCGCAGGTAGCCGCCGAGGGTATCGCCGTCGAGGAACGGCTGGGCGATGCCGTCGGCCTTGGCCAGCAGGCGCAGCGCGAGGTCTTGGTAGCGCACCAGCGCGTCGTGGCTGAGCTGGTCGGAATGGTTGTCGCCCTGGCGGCGATAGTCGAGGGTGAAGCGCCGGGCCAGTTCGCGGGCCTCGACCAGGCGCGCGTAGTCGGGGAACAGCGCGCTGAGCTGCAGCAGCAGGCGGCCGGCGGTGCGGGCGGCCTCGTTGCCGCGCGCCAGGGTGAATTCGAGCCGGCGGTGATACAGCGAGGCGGCCTGCGCCAGTTGCTGCTGCGCAGGCGTCTGGCCCTTCTCGATCTGGCGGTACAGGGGCTCGTGCTTTTCCGGGACGATGGGTTCGCGGTCGCTGAGCCAGGCCTTTTCCCCGCGACGATGCCAGCTGAGGCAATAGGCCAGGGCGACGCGCTGCTCCTGTTCCTGCTCGGCGGTCTGCCAGGCGCCGATGATTTCCGGCGATTGCTGGCGCAGGGTGTCGACGATGGCCTGCCAGCCCAGCTCGGTGTGCGCCGGCAGGGCCGGCTGGTGCAGCGGCAGCCAGGGCTCGGCGCGCCATTGCCGGCCGCTCCATTCCTGCAGCTGGTCGAGCGCCTGTTCGCGCTGGTCGTTGAGCTGCAGCAGGGTGTGGCTGTCCTGCAACTGGGCGCCCTGGTAGTCCAGGCCCAGGTCCGTGTAGTAGGCCAGGGTCACCCGCTCGCAGTGCTCGGCGAAGCGGGTGAACAGCGTGGCTGCCGGACGCGTGTCGTGCACGTGCCCCGGGGCCTTCAGCGCCTCGCTGTGGTGGATGCGTTCGAGGTCGGCCGGGTGCGTGTCCCAGTAGCGGGTGGTGCGCTCCTCCAGGCTCTGCTCGATGGCCTGCAGCACCTGCCTGTCCAGGCGCGCGACCATCAGCGCGGTGGCTTCCGGCATGTCGCGCAGCAGCCGGCGCTCGCGCCAGATGCGACCGTTCTGCCGGTCGACCTCCTGCCAGGCCTCGGACAGCGTGCGCAGGCGCAGGGCGGTCTGGCGGAATACCCCGCTGCCGCTCAGCAGCGCCTCGTAGCGGTCGGCGTCGAATTCCATCTGCCGTGACAGCGAGCGCGACAGGCGGAAGCTCAGCCAGAAACAGCCCTGCATCAACCGCCGCGAGAGGTCGATGCCGAACTGGCCGATCTGCAGCGCCAGGGCGACCGGGAACCACAGGTCCCGCTCCATCCACTCGTCCAGGCGGTCGTCCCAGGGGTCGGCGGTGTAGCCGCGCACCTCGAGCCAGGCGTTGACGCGGTTGATCAGGAAGCTGCAGCGCATGCCCAGGCGCTGGGCGAAGTGGCCGAATTCATGGGCCAGCACGCCGGTGAACTGCTGTACGGTCAGCCCGGCCACCAGCGGCAGGCCGATGGTCAGTACCTTGCGCCCGGAACGGAAGCCGCGCCAGCCGCCCTCGAAATGCACGCTGGCATTGACCTGCCCGGACAGATGGACCGCCACCGGCGGCTGCAGGCCGATCGCCTGGCAGAGCTGGTCGATCACCTGCCGCAGCCGCGGTTCGGTGTCGAGGTCCAGCACCAGCGCGCGCTCGTCCGGCGCGCGCCCGGAGAACAGCGGCCGCGCCAGGAACAACAGCAGCACACCGCCGCTGATTGCGGGTATGGCATAGGCGCAGAGCTTGAGCCAGATGCCATGCGTGGAGGCGAGGTACACATGGACATGGCCGAGATACCAGCCCAGGGCCACTGCCAGGCCGATGACGAGCCCGGCGTAGAGCGCCGGGATCAGCAGGCAGCAGAGCGTCACCAGCAGCAGGTGGGTGACGTAGCGGCGGCTGGGAGGCGAGCGCTTGAGGCCGGCCTGGGCCAGGGCCTGCAGGGGCTGAAGCGGATCGGCGGCCGGGGCGGGCTCGAACGCCTCGATGCGGGTGTCGAGCCCGACCGCCGCGAAACGCTTGCGCAGCGCCTCGGCGCCCGGGCGATCCAGCCCCTGCTTGAGCACCCGCACCGCGGGCGGCAAGAGCGTCTCCGCCTGCGCCGCCGAAAGCTTCATTTGCCCCACCAATCGCTGGCGGATGGTCTCGTTCGAGCAGCCCTGCGCGGCCCGCCCCGTCAGTACCAGACGAAATTTCATGCGTCCTTGCCCCCTGAGGTCAGAGGCGGAGGTTAGCAAGGCGCTCGAAGGCCAGACAGCGCTGCGACACGGGCTGAGAAAGGCATCACGCTCTTCGTTTCAGGACCGGGTGTGGAGCGTTGTTCGGCTGATTCGCAGGAAGGGACAGGCGGTTCTGGCGGCCCTCATCCGGCCCTGCGGGCCACCTTCTCCCGAAGGGAGAAGGGAAAAGCGCCAGCACCACCTGTAGCTTCGATGGGCGCCTGTAGGAGCAGGCTCTGCCTGCGACCGGCGCCTGTACCATGCCGTGACCAACACCAAGACAGCCCCCTGGTTGGGGTGAGGGAATGCATGCCGGCTTCCCTCATCCGGCCCTGCGGGCCACCTTCTCCCGAAGGGAGAAGGGAAAAGCGCCGGCACCACCTGTAGCCTCGATGGGCACCTGTAGGAGCAGGCTCTGCCTGCGACGGCGCCTGTACCATGCCGCGACCAACACCAAGACAGCCCCCTGGTTGGGGTGAGGGAATGCGTGCCGGCTTCCCTCATCCGGCCCTGCGGGCCACCTTCTCCCGGTGGGAGAAGGGAAACGCGCCGGTACCACCTGTGCGCTATGCGCCTCAACCCAACCTATGGTGCCAACCCGAGGCCCGTCAGACCTCGACCAGGCTCCACTGCTTGGACAGGCGCTTGTCCGAGACCGGCATCCTGGTCCCCAACTGCTGGGCCCAGAGCGAGACGCGGTACTCCTCGAGCATCCAGCGGTACAGCGCGAGGTTGGGGTCGCGCTTGCCTTCCTGCGCGTGCTTGGCGGCGCGGGCCTGGTACTGCGCCCAGTAGCCGCCTATCTCGCCGGTCCACACGCGGTCGCGCTGGACCTGGCCGCCGACCTTGTCCAGGCGCTGCTCGATCGCCTTGAGGTAGCGCGGGTATTCCTTCAGCCATTCGGCCGGCGTGTCGCGCACGAAGCCGGGGTAGATGAGGTTCGCCAGTTGCGCCTTGATGTCGTTCAGCGCCACCGCCTGGGCCAGGTCGATGCGGCCCTTGAAGCGCTTCTGCAGGCCCTGGCGCAGCTTGAGGATCTCCAGCACCCGCCGGGCCAGGCGCTCGGCGTGCGGCGTCCAGTCGCCGCGCTTGCGCTCGGCCAGGGAG